>Ga0308164_10000308_pt1 | contig 99844 bp, 85 predicted proteins | sample PhyTR2_FD_201031 | JGI IMG/M metagenome (GOLD analysis project Ga0308164, IMG submission 201031) | Phyllosphere microbial communities from UC Gill Tract Community Farm, Albany, California, United States - DLSLT.R2 | ecosystem: Host-associated > Plants > Phyllosphere > Unclassified | place: USA... | reverse complement strand
TTTATTTTTTTATTTTTCTGGAGTGGTTAAACTCTTTAAAACTCAAACAAACCTTAACAGGTTCCTATTTTTTACACGTCTTTCAAAATCTCTTCTTTAATCCTTTTCACTGTTTCCCTTCCTCCGAAGCGGGATGCAAAAGTAGGAAAAAATACCATCACACCAAACAATTATACCAATTGATTTGTATCAAAGGGTTAATCACCTGTTTTTCAGGCGAAAAAACTTCATAACCCTTTCCCATTCTGAGTTCCGCCCTGCCCGCTGAACGATCTTGAACTTTTTATCAGCTTCTATAGTTGTTTATCTTTAGCCAGGTATGGTTCGGGAATGGATTGTGGTCATTACGATATAAACATTATATGATCCCTACCAGATCACCAGGCTTCTGTACCCCATGTGTACCCCATTTGTACCCTTTCTGTACCCCTTCTGTACCTATAAGGTATTCAAAGGGTAAACATAGGGTACAGAAAGGGTACAGAAGCCCCGTATTCTGATCGGATTCTTGTCGGTATTAATAAGGGTTTATGCACTGCCAGGTCAAAGCCAAGCCCCATTCAGTTTCAAATGCTGGTTAGTCCCCCAGATAGCTGAACATGCCCAGATAACCGATTGAGTTATCTTTTACCTATTATTTTTTGAAATAAAGCTATTAGAGAGATTTAAGCCGTGTAAAACGGAAACAATAAACCATTCTGGAAAGGATAAGGTACTGGTATGGCCTGATTTTTATTGAAACTATATTAAAGCTCACTTGGCATAGACTTGAAACAGCCCATCACAGGGTATTAACAAGATGCCACCAGGCAGTTTATAAGCCTACTGTTAGCGCTTCTAATAGGTACTGACAATAATAGTATCCTGATAAAGGTTATCCTATTATATATACCCTTTATGTATCACTTCTAGCATTAAGATCAATATAGGTGGATAAGAGAATTATGCAGCGCTGATAAAGCCATAAAACATAATTAAGGGATTGCGTAAAAACCCATAAATATTAGATAAAGAGATGCCTTCAGACAAATTGTTAAATTATGTTAACATCTTGACTTATATAAAGGCTTTATCTAGCTTAGCGGACAATTATTTTTAATTGACGTTATCGTATTATTAACTTATCTTTGCAGAATGTTTAAAATTAAACACGTTTTCATACTAACATTTACAGTAATCGCCTTGACCATTGCAGGTTGCAAAAGCAGATTTGAAAAAATCAGGCTCAGCAATGATGTGGCTAAAAAGTACCAGGAGGCCATTAAATTATATAACAAGAAAGATTATTCAAAAGCCTTAATATTATTTGAAGATCTTTCCCAAAAATATCGTGGAAGAGCAGAAGCAGAAGATCTTAACTATTATTATGCTTATACCTTATATAGACTAAAGGATTATACTACGGCGCGGTACCAGTTCAAATACTTTGCTGATACCTACCCTACCAGTAAAAATGCAGAAGAATGCCGGTACATGGGCGCGTATTGCTACTACCTTGATTCTCCTGAATTTTCACTTGAGCAGGAAAACACATATAAGGCAATAGATGCCTTACAGCTTTTTATCAACTTATACCCTAAAAGCGAACGTGTGGCACAAGCCAGTCAGTATATTAATGATCTACGTGGTAAACTGGAATTAAAGGTATTTACCAACGCAAAATTATATTACGACCTTGGCGAATATGATATGTTCAATTATAAGGCTGCAGTTATAGCTTTAAAAAATGCCCAGATTGATTTCCCTGATATTAAATATGCAGAGGAGATGGATCTTTTGATTGTTAAGGCTCAATTTGCATTTGCAAAAAACAGTTATCCATTCCGTCAGGAGGAAAGATTTTCTGACGCAATTCAATCTGCAAATGAATTTATTGAAAAACATGCTGAAAGTAAGTATCTTGCAGATGCAAAAACACTTAAAGCTAATAGTGAAGCTGGCATAGTTACTGCTAAAAACATTATGGCAGAAGATGACAAGATGCAGAAGAAATATAAAGCATTACTGGAAAGGGATAACCCTACAGATACTACAAAGAATAATACGATTAAAACCCCCAACAAATAATGAATACGAATAAACCCGCTATACCAAATACTACGGTAACAAGAAACGTAAATGATTTAGATCAGAAGACAGAAAATATCTATGAGTCTTTAGTGATCATTTCAAAAAGGGCTAATCAGATTTCTAATAACATGAAAGAAGAACTACATGGCAAACTGGCCGAGTTTGCTTCTTCTAATGACAACCTGGAAGAGATTTTTGAGAACAGAGAGCAGATTGAAATCAGTAAACATTATGAGCGTATGCCTAAACCATCGCTGATTGCAATTGATGAGTTTCTGAACGATAAAGTTTACCACAGAAATCCAGCTAAAGATTCTCAATAGTTTTAGCATAGGCATTACATTGCATTTCCTTTTGCATTAATAGACCATGCTAAGAAACAAAAATATACTCCTTGGCGTTTGCGGCAGCATAGCAGCATACAAGTCAGCGATTTTAGTCAGGCTCCTGATTAAAGCTGGTGCAAACGTCAGGGTTATCTTAACCTCAGATGCGGCCAATTTTATTACGCCGCTCACCCTTGCCACTCTTTCCAAAAATCCTGTTTACACCAAATACTTCGAAGAAGAAACCGGTGTATGGAGTAATCATGTTGAACTTGGCCTCTGGGCAGATTATATGATTATTGCTCCAGCCAGCGCAAATACAATTGGCAAGATGGCCAACGGTCTGTGTGATAATTTACTTTCTGCAGTTTATCTTTCAGCTAAATGTCCTGTGTTTTTTGCGCCTGCAATGGATCTGGACATGTGGAAGCATGAAAGTACCAGGGATAATATCAGGCAGCTTCGAAGTTTTGGCATTACAATGATCGCACCTAACAAAGGAGAGCTGGCCAGCGGACTTAATGGAGAAGGACGTATGGCCGAACCGGAAGAAATCATTGCTTTTCTGACGGATACAATCAGCAGCAAACTGCCTCTTAAAGGTGTAAATGTACTAATCACTGCAGGTCCTACTTTTGAACCTATAGACCCTGTACGTTTTATTGGCAACCATTCTTCAGGGAAAATGGGTTTTGCCATAGCTGATGAAATGGCGAGCCTGGGTGCACAAGTAACACTGGTAAGTGGACCTACCGCAGAAAAAAGCGCCCAGCCGCTGAAAAGGATTGATATTGTAACCGCAGCCGATATGCTGGAAGTTTGTAACCAGCATTTTGATAATTCAGCTATCATTGTGATGAGTGCGGCAGTGGCAGACTATACCCCTTCTTATGTAGCCAGTCAGAAAATAAAGAAAAACGACGAAACCTTCAGTATAGAACTAAAAAAAACTACAGATATCCTCGCTGCTTTAGGTCAGCGTAAGCAACAAGATCAGCTATTAATAGGATTTGCCCTCGAAACAAATAATGAGGAAAAAAATGCAAAACTGAAACTGAAGAAGAAAAACCTCGACCTTATTGTTCTTAATTCTTTAAATGATCCGGGTGCAGGCTTTCAAAAAGATACAAACAAAATTACTATCTTTAATCGTGCTGAAGAAAAAACGGAATTTGCAATGAAAAGCAAAACCGAGGTTGCTAAAGATATTTGTACAGAAATACTAAAATTATACCGGCCATGAAAAAGACCTGTTCCCTCCTATTCATCTTCCTTGCTTTCTTTGTTACAACTCAGGCACAGGAATTAAATACAAGGGTACAGGTGAACGCACCGCAGGTACCAAACATCAATAAAAAAAATATTGAGCTGATCCAGACAATCGTCCGAAACTTCCTGAATAATAATAAATGGAGCAATGAAAGCTATTTGCCTCAGGAAAGGATTGATTGCAACCTGGTCATTACAATAACGGCCTGGGACGGTAATTCGGCCTATAAGGCAGAAGCCCAACTGCAGACCAGTCGCCCGGTTTTTGGAACAACTTACAATACTACACTTCTTAATCTGAGTGATAAGGATTTCGATTTCAACTATACAGAAGGGCAGCCAGTGGATTTCTCAGACCAGAATTACCTGACAAATCTCAGTTCACTTCTTTCTTATTACGCCTATACCATTATTGGATTTGATAAGGATAGTTTCAGTAGGCTTGGAGGCACACCCTACTTTTTAAAGGCACAAAATATACTCAACATAGCACAGGTATCAGGAAACAGTGGATGGAAGGCATATGATGGATTACGGAACAGGTACTGGATAAATGAGAACCTGTTAAACAAAGGCTTTGAGGAACTCAGGATCTTCAGCTACAATTATCATATCAATACGATGGACCGTATACAGGAGAATCCATCTAAGGCAAGTCAGCTACTACTTGGCTTTCTGCCTGATCTGAAACAGATGGATAAGCAAAAGCTTGGTTCTATATTTCCAAACATCTACTTTGCGAACAAGGCAGAAGAGATGGTTAATGTACTTGCTCTAGGAACATTTCAGGATAAGAACAGAGCCTATGATCTGCTGGATGGAATTGACCCGGCAAATATTAGTAAATACGAAGTCCTAAAAAAGAATTAAGTATCCATTCCGGATATTACAGCGGTAATTTACAGTCGACTCATCTGCTATTTTTAAAATTTCTTTTGTTAAAAAGATAAACTTCCAATGCTTAAGTTTTCATAATTTAGCATTCAAATATGCTACAGAAACTTTCTATACGTAACTACGCACTTATTGACAGTGTTGATCTGGAACTGGACAAAGGCCTGAACATCATTACCGGTGAAACGGGGGCAGGTAAGTCTATAATGCTCGGCGCCCTATCGCTGATTCTGGGCCAGAGGGCAGAAACAAAATACTTCTTTAGTCAGGAAAAGAAATGCGTGATTGAAGGGCAGTTCAGGCTTTCAGCACCAGGACTGCAGGCTTACTTTGAAGATTTCGACGTAGACTTTCAGGAAGAAAGCATTTTGAGGCGTGAAATATCCATAGACGGGAAATCAAGGGCATTTATCAATGATACTCCGGTAACGCTCGCGGTGATGAAACAGATTGGCGAGCGCCTGATCGATATCCATTCTCAGCATGCAACTTCAGAAGTGAATGACCCCGGCTTTCAATTATCAGTCGTAGATACATTGTCTGATCATGCACCCCTGCTTACTAAATACAGAGAGAAGTTCAGAGCGTATAAAAAGAATTTACAACACCTGATTAATTTACAGACTTCTGCCGATGAGGCCAGAAGCAAGCAGGATTATGAGCAGTTTCTATTTACTGAACTGGAAAATGCCAACCTGAAAGAGGGTGAACAGGCTTCGCTTGAAATTGAACTGGAAGCATTAAATCATGCAGAAAGTATTAAACGCGGTTTGATTAATGGATATAACTTGCTTGATGGTGAAGAAACAGCTGTGCTGCCGATCATGAAAGAAGTAATAGGACAGATCCAGGGCATTGAGAAATTTAACCCGGCCTATTCCGCACTTAACGAAAGGTTACGTTCAGTATTAATAGAAATTAAAGATATAGCCAGTGAAACTACTTCGCTGGAAGAAAATATTGTATTTAGCCCCGCCCGTATAGATGAAATTAATACCAGGTTGGATGTATTGTATACCCTTCAGCAAAAGCACAGGGTAAACAGCACTGAAGAATTACTGGCGCTACAACAGGAACTATCAGATAGCCTGAATACGTTATTAAACAGCGATGAGGAAATAGAAAGGCTGCTGAGAGAGATTAACAGCCTGAAAACTGAACTGGAAAAAATTGCTGAGATACTATCAAAAAACCGAAGTAAAGCAATCTTAAAGGCGCAAAAACAAGTTGGCGAAATATTAGTAAGAGTGGGGATGCCAAATGCACAGATAAAGATTGAGCAAACGGTAGTGGAGAACCTGAACAAGGATGGGAAGGACATGATTGCATTATTATTCTCTGCCAATGCAGGTCAGGCGCCGGCTCCGGTAGGAAAAGTAGCATCAGGTGGAGAGCTGTCCAGGTTGATGCTTGCTATCAAATCAATCATTTCAAAACATACCGCCCTGCCTACCCTCATATTTGATGAAATAGACACGGGTATATCTGGCGAAACGGCGCTCCGCGTTGGTGACGTTATTGGTGAACTGGAAGAAAATATGCAGGTGATTTGCATCACGCACTTACCCCAGATAGCAGCAAAAGGCGAAGCACATTATTTTGTTTACAAGAAAGAAGAATCTGCAAAAACCACAACAGGTATCAGAAGGCTTAATCATCATGAAAGAATCCAGGCCATTGCTGAAATGTTAAGTGGTAAAAATCCTGGCGAATCTGCACTTAAGAATGCACAAGACCTTTTAAGCTATAAAAACTAAGCTTATCATAGCGGAGATTTCTCAATGCTCCATGCAGGTGATACGATACCTGTCTTAACTATTTTTAACATTTTATAAAGCCCTTAACGGGCTTTTTTATTGCAATATTACTGACAGATCAGTTAAATTAGCTGCATGATTAAACAGCTGCTCGGTACTGCACTCTTATTGTTATTCTCCTTGATTTCGTATGCTCAAAACTTATATTCAATAAGTGGCGTGGTTAAGGACAGGAAAAACGAAACCATGCCAGGAGCAGGTATTTATCTGAGCGGGTATACTATAGCTGTCGCGGCCGACAATAATGGACAGTTCAGCCTTAAAAATATTAAACCCGGATCTTATGAGGTAGTAGTACAGATGGTGGGTTATCTACCCTATAGCAAAAGTGTAGTGATTTCAGATAAGTCAGTCAATATTACCATCATACTGGAAGAAAATACCGTACAGCTAAGTGAAGTTGTAATCAGGGCAGATCCAAACAGGGAAAAGTATCTGCAGGTTTTCAAAGAATTTTTCATTGGAAAAACACCAAATTCTGCAAAATGCAAGATATTGAATCCACAGGTTTTGTATATCAAATACGATGGCGACCATAATATTCTCAGTGTTACCAGTAATGAGTTTTTAGTAGTGGAGAATAAAGCATTGGGTTATCGTTTAAAATATATGCTGAATTTGTTTGAGTACAATTACAATACAAGAATTGTATATTTTGCAGGGCTTCCGGTATTTGAAGATCTTAAAGGCAGCGGCAGCAGGCGAAAAAAATGGCTGGCTAGTCGGGAAGTAGCCTACAATGGTTCCCCCCAGCATTTTTTTCAGTCGCTTTACAGAAATACGGTGCAGGAAGAAGGCTTTATTGTCTATAAAAGGATTAAAGTTCCTAATACCAACAGACCATCTGATCGGTATATAGCCGCAGCTAAGGCAAGGTTAAATAAACAGATACGCAGTACAGTATTAAAGGCTGGTTCGATACCACTAGATTCATTAACTATACTCAGAGATCTGGAGCGACTGCCAAAGGAGTACAGTACACTCGATATGAGTGGTGTTTCTATCGATACACTTGTAAAAAGTATATACCCCAACCGTAAAACCATCAATTTCAAAGATGAGTTATACATCATGTATACCAGGGAGGAAGAGGCACTGGGTTATTCTAATACTGGTCATTACGTAATGCGACCGCTTACTATTCCTAACTATCAGATTTCGGTCATTCACCAGCTGGAAGGCCCCGTAAGTTTTTACTCAAATGGCGGCATGCATGATGCGAAATCGGTTTTATATGAAGGTTTCTGGGCATATGAAAAAATAGGTGACATGGTTCCTATCGATTATGTACCCTTAAGAAAAAGATGATCAATGCTCTTGACAATTACTAATATTATTAGTAATTTTAGAGAATGATTTCAGACAGCAGATCCGGAGATGATTATCTTAAAGGCAGGGGTGCCCAGTTCAATCCCCACAACCGCTTTGCGGCAAATCTGTATGTGAAAGAACATATTGAGGGAATTGACGATTGGGAAACGGAAAACCAGAAAACTGCTTTCATAGATGGGAAATCAAAGAGTATAGTAAATAAAGTAGCCAGCCCGGATGTTGGAATGGCCTATTCACTCAATCCTTATCAGGGCTGTGAACATGGTTGTACGTATTGTTATGCACGTAACTCCCATGAATATTGGGGCTTTAGTGCAGGACTGGATTTCGAGCGTAAGATCATTGTGAAAAAGGATGCACCAGATTTATTCAGGAAATTTCTGGAGCGTAAAAGCTGGACTGCAGAGACTATTTCTTTGTCTGGAAATACAGATTGTTACCAGCCCGCAGAAAGAGATTATAAACTGACCAGACAACTTTTAGAGATTGCCCTGGAATACAAACAGCCTATTGGAATGATCACAAAGAATTCACTGATACTTCGTGATATAGATATCCTGGCGGAAATGGCGAAGTTTAACCTTTGCAGTGCATATATTTCCATTAATACCCTAAATGAAAAACTGCGCCTGCAGATGGAACCCAGAACTACAACAGTGAAGCAGCGCTTAAGAGTTGTAGAAGAGTTAGCTAAAGCAGGCATACCTACAGGTGTGATGGTTGCCCCTCTTATACCCGGTTTAACAGACCATGAAATTCCGGCAATTTTGAAAACCATAGCCAGTGCCGGTGCACAAAAAGCTGGTTACACAGTGGTAAGACTAAATGGTGCTGTAGCGTCTATTTTCGAAGACTGGCTTAAAGCAAACTTCCCAGACCGTTTTGAAAAGGTATGGCATATGATACAGTCTTGTCATAATGGTAATGTGAATGACAGCAGGTTTGGCCAACGAATGACGGGAGAAGGGAATATAGCACAGTTGATAAAGGATACTTTTAAACTCCACTGTCGTTTAAATCAGCTTAATATTAAACAGCATACGCTTGACAGGAGTCTGTTTAAAGTGCCTAAAGTCCAGTTAAGTTTATTCTAGACTGGCAATTCAAAGTTATATCAGCAGTCATGTATAACAAAAAAGGCAGCCCGTAAAGGCTGCCTGATCTATTATAATAAGGTATTGAATTAAACTTCTTTTTTCTTTTTACCTGGGCTCTTATTCTCAACTACAATAAGGTCTGTTTCTTTATTGTAATCAATCTCAAGAATGTCACCATCGTTGATTTCACCTTTAAGAATTTCTTCAGCAATTGGATCTTCAAGGTATTTTTGAATAGCACGTTTTAAAGGACGTGCACCAAAGTTACTGTCAAAGCCTTTGTCGGCAATAAAGTCTTTAGCTACATCTGTTAATTTAACTTCATAACCCAAAGAGTGAACACGGCCAAATAAAGATTTCAGTTCAATATCAATAATTTTGAAAATCTCTTCTTTTCCTAAAGTGTTAAATACAATTACATCATCAACCCGGTTAAGGAACTCTGGTGCAAAGGCACGTTTCAAAGCATTTTCAATAACACCTCTTGAATGCGAATCAACCTGGTTGGTTTTTGCAGTGGTAGAGAAACCTACACCCTGGCCAAAATCTTTAAGCTGACGTGCACCAATATTAGAGGTCATAATGATAATTGTGTTTCTGAAGTCGACTTTACGGCCAAGACTATCAGTCAGCTGTCCTTCATCAAGTACCTGCAATAAAATATTAAATACATCTGGGTGAGCTTTTTCAATCTCATCCAATAAGATTACTGCATACGGTTTACGACGTACTTTCTCAGTCAGCTGTCCGCCTTCCTCGTAACCTACGTATCCCGGAGGCGCTCCTACTAAACGGGAAACAGCGAATTTCTCCATGTACTCACTCATGTCAATCTGGATCAGCGAATCATCACTATCAAACATGAATCTTGCAAGTTCTTTAGCCAGCTCTGTTTTACCTACACCGGTAGGACCAAGGAAGATAAATGAACCAATTGGTTTTTTAGGATCTTTTAAACCTGCTCTTGTACGTTGTATAGCTTTAGTAAGCTTTTTAATCGCATCGTCCTGACCAATAATCTTGGCACCTACGGTTTCATGCATATTAAGCAGTTTAACACTATCAGTTTGTCCAACACGCTGTAGAGGAATCCCTGTCATCATAGAAACAACCTCAGCAACGTTATCTTCAGTTACAGTGTAACGTTTGGTTTTCGTTTCAGCTTCCCATGCAGATTTTGCGCGGTCAAGTTCTTCAAGAAGATTTTTCTCCGTATCCCTTAATTTTGCAGCTTCTTCATATTTCTGACTTTTTACAACCTTATTTTTCTCAACCTTAATATTTTCAATTTTGGATTCGATATCAATAATGTTTTCAGGAACATGGATATTAGTTAAATGTACCCTTGAACCAGCTTCATCTAAAGCATCAATAGCTTTATCTGGAAGAAATCTGTCTGTAATATATCTCGATGTTAAAGATACACAGGCATTAATTGCTTCTGTGGTATAAGTAACACCGTGATGTTCTTCATACTTTTCCTTTATACGGTTCAGTATTTCAATAGTTTCATCAGGAGAGGCCGGCTCGATCATTACTTTTTGGAAACGACGGTCTAAAGCACCATCTTTTTCAATATACTGACGGTATTCATCAAGTGTGGTTGCACCAATACATTGTATTTCTCCTCTTGCTAAAGCAGGCTTGAACATGTTTGAAGCATCTAATGAACCTGATGCACCACCCGCACCAACAATAGTGTGGATCTCATCAATGAACAAAATCACATCCGTTGATTTCTCAAGCTCGTTCATTACAGCTTTCATACGTTCCTCAAACTGTCCGCGGTATTTAGTACCGGCAACAAGCGAGGCCAGGTCTAAAGTAACCACACGCTTATTAAACAATACGCGGGAAACTTTACGCTGTACAATACGCAATGCAAGACCTTCGGCAATGGCAGATTTACCAACACCAGGCTCACCGATCAGGATCGGGTTGTTCTTTTTACGACGGGAAAGAATTTGTGAAACACGCTCAATTTCTTTTTCACGTCCTACAATAGGATCAAGACGTCCTTCTTCTGCAGCTTTAGTCAGATCTCTTCCAAAGTTATCAAGAACCGGAGTTTTAGATTTTATGTCCGAAACCTTTTTAGGGCTGCTGAAGCTTTCTTCCTCACGGTAATCATCATCACCGGTAGAAGCACTTCCTTGATTTTCATCTCTGAAACCATTTTTATTCACTTCTACTTCCTGTTTGAAGATTTCGTAGTTAATGCTGTACTGCAATAAAATCTGTGAAGCAATATTGTCATCATCCCTCAGGATAGAAAGCAATAGATGCTCTGTTCCAATAAGGTCGCTTTTAAATATTTTGGCTTCCAGATAGGTGATCTTTAAAACTTTTTCGGCCTGCTTGGTTAAGGGGATATTGCCCAGATTAACCGTTACGCTTGAAGTTCCTCTCACTGCGTCTTCAATTGAACGACGAAGCTTTGATGTATCTACTCCCAGCGACTTTAATATTTTGATGGCCATACCATCGCCTTCGCGAATTAAGCCTAGCAAAAGATGTTCAGCGCCTATATAATCGTGACCTAATCTCAGGGCTTCTTCCCTGCTAAACGAAATCACGTCTTTTACTTGTGGTGAAAATTTAGCTTCCATATGTATCTTTTATTAAACGGAACGCCTCTAAACTATAAAATTTGTTTTATAAAAAAGCGTCGCCAATACGATTTATTTTTATCAACAATTACGCCATATAGATAAGCAAAGATTTCGTGACTGACGTTATTTCACTAAACTTACTAACTTTTGACACGATTAACAATAATAATTTCTCCCACTTATAAAATTAAAAACGACTTCTAAAGTACTTTAAATAATCATTGTTTAGAATTAGTTTAGATAATTTGTGAGTATTGTCCCAAAATTGTAATCATTTACAGCCTAAAACATGCCTGTCATTTTGTGTGTTACACCTGGTTTTTAGTACTAAAATGGCAGTATAAATTTGATTTTATTAGCAGTAATCGCATAAGAGTTTATCTTTGCAGCTATAAGTATTTTAAGTAACGTATAAACGTGGTAAACACGGTAACATAAATCCAAGGTATGTCAGACGAAAAGATAATTTTCTCCATGGCGGGGGTTAACAAGATTTATCCTCCCCAAAAACAAGTTTTAAAGAATATTTACCTTTCATTTTTTTACGGTGCCAAGATTGGTGTAATCGGATTGAATGGCTCGGGAAAGTCATCCGTATTAAAAATTATTGCCGGTTTAGATAAAGCATTTCAGGGTGAGGTAGTATTTTCACCTGGTTATACTGTTGGTTACCTGGCACAGGAGCCTGAGCTGGACGAGAGTAAAACTGTTCGGGAAGTGGTAGAAGAGGGAGTAGCAGAAATTACTGCGATCCTGAAAGAGTACGAATCAATCAATGAACAGTTTGGTTTGCCTGAGGTTTATGAGGATGCAGATGCAATGGATAAACTGATGGCCAAACAAGGCGAACTTCAGGATAAAATTGATGCCACCAATGCCTGGGAACTGGATACGAAATTGGAGCGTGCAATGGATGCACTGCGCTGCCCTGATCCCGATACCAAAATCGGTGTCCTCTCTGGTGGAGAGCGTCGACGTGTTGCAATGTGCCGTTTATTATTACAGGAACCAGATGTATTGTTGCTGGATGAGCCAACGAATCACCTTGATGCAGAGAGTATTGACTGGCTGGAGCAGTTCCTGAAAGATTACAAGGGAACCGTTATTGCTGTTACGCACGACAGGTATTTCCTGGATAATGTGGCAGGATGGATCCTGGAACTGGATCGCGGTGAGGGTATTCCATGGAAAGGAAACTATTCTTCATGGTTAGACCAGAAAGCAAAACGCCTGGCACAGGAAGAAAAGACTGAAAGTAAACGTCAGAAAACTTTGGAGCGTGAGCTTGAATGGGTACGTATGGCTCCAAAAGCAAGGCATGCAAAATCTAAAGCACGTTTATCAAACTATGACAAGCTGGCCTCTGAAGATTCAAAAGAAAGAGAAGACAAGCTTGAGCTATTTATCCCGGCTGGTCCGCGTTTAGGTAATGTGGTTATTGAAGCAAATAATGTAACCAAATCTTATGGTGATAAAGTACTTTTTGAAAACCTGAGTTTCTCGCTTCCTCCGGCTGGTATAGTAGGTATAATCGGGCCCAATGGTGCAGGTAAGACTACTTTGTTCCGTTTGATCACTGAACAGGAAACACCAGATGAAGGTACATTTAGAGTTGGCGAGACGGTTGCGCTGGGTTATGTTGACCAGATGCATAATGACCTGGAAGGTGAAAAAACTGTTTATGAAAATATTACAGACGGACTAGACAATATACAGCTTGGAAATAAAGCGGTAAGCGGTAGGGCCTATGTTTCCAAGTTCAATTTTAATGGCGGCGACCAGCAAAAGAAAGTAAACGTACTTTCAGGGGGAGAGCGTAACCGGGTTCACCTGGCTATAACCCTTAAAAAGGGAGCTAATGTATTACTATTGGATGAGCCTACCAATGATATTGATGTAAACACATTAAGGGCATTGGAAGAAGCGCTGGAAAACTTTGGCGGCTGCGCGGTAGTGATTAGTCACGACAGGTGGTTTCTTGACCGTATCTGTACGCACATTCTGGCTTTTGAAGGTAATTCTCAGGTTTACTTCTTTGAAGGGAACTATAGTGATTACGAAGAAAACCGTAAAAAGCGTTTGGGTGATGTAACACCACACAGGATTAAATACAAAAGACTAGGCTAAAGCAGCCTAATTATATCAGCCGCCTGATTACAGCACCCAGTTTATGGGTTAAGTAGTTAAGCGGCTGTTTATTTTATAAGTATCCCCTCTCTATCCCCTGCTGCTATTCCTATTTCTGTCCGAAATTCTGCAACCTGTAATTGAAGCTTACCAGAAAATACCTGGTAATCTGGTTATAACGGCTATCCGTAATTGAATTATCAGAAATACTTCTTACCAGGTTATTTCCCTGGTTTAACAAATCAAAAGCCTGCACTGATACCGTAGCCTGCTTATTTTTAAAAAGCATCTTTTCAACAGTGAAATTGATGAGCAGAGGGTTTGCAGCATTTATTGCATATCCTGAATTAATACGCTTGGAAATATCAGCCATTACAGAAAGGCGCCTGTTTAAAAAAGCTTTCCCATTAACATTGAATTGCCAGGTTTCAATATTTCTTAACCTGAATTGCGCTATAGAGTAGCGGTTGCTACTGTAGTTGTATGTGGCATACCCTGATAATGTTAGCCGCTGCTGATTCATTCGCATCCTTAACGTTTGAGAGAAATTTATATTACGGTTCTTATTCAGGAGGCTATTAGCAAAGGAAACCATATTTATATAATCCCATGTTCCTTTCAATTCTACATTAAACTTGTTTTTAGCGAAGGGTATCGAGTAGGAATACATACTGCCTACAGAATAAGTACCATTTGCATTCTCAAATCTGGATTCCTGTTTTAGACTATTCAGGGTATCCTGTATCAGGACCACATTGCTTACTACCTGATCTTCGACGATTGAAGCGTTTGCGGCAAGCATAAAAGTAGCGCCAGTTAAACCATTGGTATTTTGATAGCTAAGGTTACCAGAATGGGTAAAACTGGATTTAAGGTCGGGATTACCAATAAGTACATTCTGCAGATTGCTTACATTAGGTACTGGCTGCAGCTGATAAAAATCTGGTGCGGTACTGCTTCCGGTATAAGCAAAGGCAATATTGTCCCAGTCTGAAAGATTGTATGAAACGTTTACAATTGGTGATAAATTGATTTCATCATGGTAAATTCTATCTTCATTACCCTGATACTGACCAGTAAGCAAGCTTGGCTGGAATGCAACGCCCAGGGTATAATTTAACCTTTTAGCCTGATAGCGGTAATCTACGGCAAAGCGGTGCATCAGGAAAGAAGAAGAATACAGTGAACTCAGCGAATCTACCACCCTGGTGTTCCCAATGCTGTTATTAACTCTTGTATACAAACTGTTCCGAGTTCTGTTGATGGAGAAGAAGTAGGAAAAATCTATATTTCTTTTTACAGCCGAATCAATGCTTGTTTTTAAAGGTTCGCTATAGCGAAAATCCGCGGTGACATTATTGGTCCTGTTTTCCGTATCTACAAATCTGTTAACTACCGAGTCTTTAAGCAATTCCTGATTGAAACGGTTATAATAACTGATACGGTTATCAAGCACTTCGTCGATCTGATTGATGCCGCTGCTCATAACAACTCCGGCAGACATGCTCCTGCCAGGTTTGATCATACTTCTTGCCCAGGCAAACTTACCGTTGATAGATGGGGTTTCGGTTCCTGACCTGTTATCGCTTTGCAGATCCTGCCTGATCAAACCAGTTTGGTTAGATAACGTATTTGCATCTCTTTGCCTTTTTACATAAGTCCCCCCTAATGATGCCTGGAAGTAACTTTTATCTGCAATAGATTGAATGTTGAAAGCGATATTATGATTATTGTCGGTTGAATTGGTTTCTGCCTGAGAACGGTTTAATATGGTTCCGCCCGGGTTAATTGTCTCGATGAAGTTAAGCTGTCTGGATAGGTTTTTATTGTAGCTGTAATTGTAGCTGGCACTGGCCGTTACCCCACTGGCCAGCTTATCCCGGTAATTAACCCCTGCTGCAGCGTTACTGTTAATACCTGCATCATTACTGGTATTACTGGAGTTGGAAATCACACCGATCTGCTTGCTCCCTTCCCATAGGTTACCATTGGCCTGTAGTGCATACCTTTCATTTGTGCCGCCACTGGCCAGTATATTTCCAAAGGTACCTTTATCCTGACCAGGCTTGGTAACCAGGTTTAACATTTTCTGAGATTCACCATTGCGTAAACCGGTAAAGTTAGCTTCGTCACCATAGTCATTGATCACCTGCAGTTTATCAATCATGGCAGCAGGAAGCTGACGGATAAAATCTTTCACACTGTTTGTAAAAAAGTCTTCCCCGTTTACCCTGAGTTTGATAAGGGGCCTTCCCATTGCGCTAGTATTTCCGTTGGCATCAATTTCAATACCTGGTAGCTGCCGCAGCAGATCTTCTACCCTATCACCATCTGAAACCTGATAATATGCTGCATTATATTCTACAGTATCTTTTTTGAGTTTAATGGGCTTATCGCGGGCATTTATAACGACTTCATCAAGCAGGTTAGATTCTGGAAACAGCATTATGGAATCAAGAGACATATTTAGCTGGCCCTTACGGTAGGTGTACGATTTAACATAAGGCTTGAAGCCAATACGCATAATCAATAAAGAAACAAAGTCTGTTTTGAAGCCAGCGAAGAGAAAGCGGCCGTGATTGTCGGTAACTGTGTTCAGCGTATCTTTATCTGCTATAATGTATACATCTGCTCCGGGTACCACATCTTTCAGGGAATCTACCACTACCCCAACCAGTTTTCGCTGAGATTGTGCATTTGCAGCTACCGAACACAGAAATAATAAGGCATTCAATAAAATAAAGTATTTTACATGACTTAAATTTCCATGAAATTTTAAATACTCAATCATTCGCAATGCAATCCCGTTAGCAGCTTTTTCAAATTTTTATACCCCTCACAAAAGCAAAGGAAACTACTGCTTGTATGGGTATAGCTTTTTATCTGACTAATCTAATCGAATTTTCAGGAATTTCGGGAAATTTTCGGGGATAAAAAAGAATTTTTTTAATCCGCAGCAGGAGCAGCAACCTTATCAGGTCTTGGGCCTCTTTTATAAATTACGAGTCCATTTAAAAAATTACGAAGTATCTGATCACCGCAGGGTTTAAAATTAGGATGATCTTCGCTTCGGAAAAAGGAACCCAGTTCACTTTTGGTAACTTTAAAATTTACCAGTTCAAGAATCTTGATAATATCTTCATTGTTCAGCTCAAGCGCCACGCGGAGCTTTTTTAATATATCGTTATTGCTCATAATTACATCGCTACTTCTATCTTCACCTTTTTGTTCTTTATTTTTTCAGCAGACAGGCTGTTGAGTACCTTCTGTACCATGCTGCGTTTAATTGCCACATAAGAACTTTGGTCTTTTACTTCTATCAGGCCTACATCATCTTTCTGTAAACCGCCTTTTTTTAACAGCAGACCTACAATATCAATTTTATTTACTTTATCTTTTTTACCTGCAGCTATATACAGGGTTTGCCACTGGCTGTCTTTAGGCAGCTGGTAATTACCTTTAAGTACTTCTGTTTCGATATCTGCTTTCAGGAAGGGATATTTTTCCTCATCAGTCATGATCAGATAGGCAGTACCTTTTGCATTCATCCTTGCCGTACGGCCGTTACGGTGTAAAAAGGCATCCTCTGTATAAGGCAACTGATAATGGATAATATATTCTACCTCTGGAATATCTAATCCCCTGCTGGCCAGATCTGTGGTGATTAAGATCTTAATGCTGCTGTTCCTGAATTTCAATAGGGCACGTTCCCTTTCATCCTGCTCCATACCACCGTGGAAAATATCATGTGCCAGGTCTTTATCGATAAGGAGGTCGCTGATCCTGTCAACCGTTTCACGGTGGTTACAGAAGATCAGCATAGTTTTATTGCCCAATTTACAAATCAGATCAAATAAAACATCAAGCTTATCTTCAGCGGTAGCTATAATCTTTTTTAATTTAAGATCGGGAGCCACCTTTACATCCTTAAGAAAATTGATATGCACGGGCTGATCTACGCCTGTAAAGTCAGGAATAGCATCCATTGTGGTTGCAGAAGTAAGGATACGTTGCTTGAGCGATAACATCTTTCCAATGATATATGCCATATCTTCCTGGAAACCAAACTCAAGAGCCTTATCAAATTCATCAAGCACCAGTGTAGTAATGGTAGACTCATCAAAATTTTCTTTTCTCAGGTGATAGGCAATTCTTCCGGGCGTTCCGATCAGTACTGCAGGTGGTTCTTCAAAGTTATTTTTTTCTGTGCGCACAGGATGGCCACCATAACAGCAGTTTACTTTAAAACCCGTTCCCATCAGTTTAAAAACCTGCTCAATCTGCAGAGCCAGTTCTCTTGAAGGTACTAAGATCAATGCCTGCACACCCTTAATCTGGGGTTTAAGATTTTTTAAAAGAGGCAATAAGAAGCCAACTGTTTTACCTGAACCCGTGGGTGCGAGTAAAACAATATCTTTCCCTTTATCTGCTGCTGCAACTGAAGCCTGCTGCATATCATTTAAAGAAGCGATTTTTAAATTGCTCAATACCTTTTCTACCATCATGCAGCAAAGATACGGGAATTAAGCCAAGAAAGGTTAAGGCGCTTACTTTAGAAATTTCCTTTTGATTTTATTTAACCGCAGCTGTGCCTTATGTTCCAGTTTCATCAACATATTACCGCGTTTGTACATCCAGGAAGTAACTTTATGATTTGCCTCCTGAATTGGTGAGTATATGGTTTCTTCAAGAATATCAAGGTATTTAGCATTAGACCTGCTTTGTTGAAGCATATAGAATTCATTCATTAGTTCCGTGTTCATATTACATCGTTTAAATAAATACACTGTTGCTTTTGCCCTCCGCAATACCAATTGCATTCAGGCTTATTAAATTTAACAATTTATTTTCTGAATAAACTGTTATATCAATCATTCTTTGAGACAACAAATGAGGGTGATGGTTGTTCTATTAAAGATCACAATAAAAATTATAAAACATTAATGGAGAGACATACCTATCAAACCGGGATTATCGGCAACTGTGCCTTCCTAGCACATATTAACAAGAACACTAATGTAGACTGGCTATGCTGGCCGCGATTTGACAGCTCCTTTGTTTTTGGTGGCTTGCTGGATAAAGAAGCAGGCGGGGAATTTTCTATACTTCCCGAAGGCGAATACAGTTCTTCCCAGACTTATCTCGAAAACACAAATATCCTTCGTACAAAAATTACCTCTGAGGAAGGCACGTATCAGATTACAGATTTTGCCCCACGCTTTTATCAATATGAACGGTATTATAAACCTCTGATGTTTATCAGGAAAATAGAACCATTAAAGGGTAACCCTCGTATTAAAGTTACATGTAAGCCTGTATATGATTACGGCAGCGGCATGCAAAAAGGGTCGAGGGGAAGTACACATATTCAATTTACCGGCAGTGAGAGCGATATGCGCCTTAGTACAAATATCTCCTTATCTTATATTGAGGATGAGAAGTACTTTGTTTTAAATGACGCGAAATACCTTATACTTACCTATGGATCACATCTTGAAGCTCCAATAGAAAGTACTGCAGAAAGATTTCTTCTGGAAACTAAAAAATACTGGAGAACCTGGATAAAACATTCTACGATTGCCGGCTTCCATCAGTCGCTGGTAATTCGTTCTGCCCTGGTACTTAAAATTCATCAGTATGAAGATACAGGAGCAATTATTGCTGCGAGCACAACCAGTCTTCCTGAATCGCCAGGAAGTACACGCAACTGGGATTACCGGTATTGCTGGATGCGGGATACTTATTATGTGATAACAGCATTAAACCATATCGGTCATTTCGAAGAAATGGAACGTTATTTCAACTATGTTACTGATATCTCTTTCAGTGATGCGGAGCGATACCAGCCGTTATTTGGTATTGCTGGTGAAACTGTACTTACAGAGCGCATCCTTACCAACCTGAAAGGATATCAGGGTAACCAGCCCATCAGGGTAGGTAATCAGGCTTTTGAACACATCCAAAATGATATTTATGGGCAGGTACTGATTTCCATGCTGCCTTTATATTCTGACAACCGGTTTATTTTCAGCGAGCGTCAGGATTCTACAAGATGGTTAAATTACCTGCTAACCAAAATAGAACATACGATTGATGAGAAAGATGCGGGTATCTGGGAATTCAGAAACCTTGCCAACATGCATTGTTATACTAACCTCTTTCAATGGGCAGGGGCAAAAGCGGCGCTGAAGATGGCTAAACTTATCGGAAATAAAGAATTTGAAGAACGGGCGATGAAACTGATAGGACGTGCGGAGGAGCACATTGAAGCCTGTTATGATCCGGAACGCAAAGTTTATAACCACGCTATAGGAAGTGCGCACCTAGATGCCAGCACGCTGCAATTAATACTGATGAATTATCTGGAACCAGATTCACAACGGGCCAAAGATCACCTGATTGCACTGGAGCAGGAATTAAAAGGTAAAAATGGATTGTTTTACCGATACCGTCATACGGACGACTTCGGGAAGCCTAAAACTACTTTCCTGATCTGTGCATTCTGGTATGTGGAAGCTTTGGCTATAGTTGGCCGTGTAGATGATGCAGTTAGAGAATTCGAATCACTGATTGAATATGGTAACCACCTGGGCCTATTTGCCGAAGATGTGGATGAGAATGACGGCAGTCAGTGGGGTAATTTTCCGCAGGCATACAGTCATGTAGGTTTAATGAATGCCGCGCACCGGATTGCCATTAAACTGGACAGACCTGTGTTTTTGTAAACAATAGCCATTAAACAACAAGGAATCCTAATCAGAGTCCTTGTTGTTTACTAAATAAGCGGGATTGGTAAGGATATGGTGCCAGATATTATGGTTGTACAGCTTCAGCTGATAAAGCTTTCAGCAACTGTCTTACTTCGTAAAAATTCCTCAAATAGTACCGTGCTGCAGAAATATTACTCCCTACTTTGATAGTATACGCTTCGGCTGGCAAGGCTTTAAAGATATCTTCATCCGTATGGTCATCGCCAAATGCGATCATAAAATCAGGATGTTTACCATGTAACCAGGTAAGAACTGCCTTCCCTTTATTTACTTCAATATTTTTAAATTCAATAACTTTATTTCCGGGCATCATCTGCAGTCCCTTATCAGCTATTGTTACCTTAAGGTGATTGATAATCTCATTGGCTCTTAATTCTCCCAGTCCCTCTTCAACTTTGCGGTAGTGCCAGACCAGGGAATAGCTTTTGTCTTCAATAAATGAACCCGGCGTTCGGTCAGTATAAGTATCTAAAACTGCTTTGACCTCTTGTTTCCAGACATCAGTAAGCAAGGGTAATGATTTCCATTCTTCGCCTTTATGCTTTTGCCAGGCACCATGTTCGGCAATCAGATCAAGGTTCATATGACCAAACCATTCCTCTAGAGTCTCATGTCTCCTGCCGCTTACAATAACTACTTTGTTTGCGCTATCAGATGATAAGTTTTCCAGGATCTCATAAAGTTCTTTATCAGGTGATGCCTTATCTATATTTCCATTGAACCCTACCAGCGTTCCGTCATAATCAAGAAAGATAAATCTGTCTGATGCTGCCGCATAATCGCCTCTGATCTGTTCTGTTACCGCCGTTACCGCATGTTTGGTTAATAACGATTCCTGTAAATGCTTAACCTCTTCTAATTTATCCATAAAATTCTTTACCCAAAGGTGTATATCAAATTTCTTCACAATGCCCCTCATTCCAGACATCCTGACCTTTTGTTCTTCAGCCGGCATATTAATCCCCTGAACTATAGCTCGCATTACCTCTCCAATATTATTGGGATTTACAATCAGCGCATCATTCAATTCCTTGGATGCCCCCGCCATTTCGCTGAGGATAAGCACACCGTCATTATTGACCCTGCTTGATACGTATTCTTTACTTACAAGGTTCATACCATCTCGCATAGGGGTAACCAGACAGATATCTGCCGTATAGTAGAGTGCAGACAAAAATTCAATGGGAAAAGAGCGGTAAAAATAGTGTACAGGCAGCCAGTTAAGTGTACGGTATCTGGCATTAATATTACCTACAAGCTGATCTATCTGATCTTTCAGTTCTTTATATTGTGCTACCGTATCTCTTGATGGCACCACAATCATATATAATGCAATCTTATCCACATATTCACGATGTACCTGCAGCAGTAACTCATATGCTTGTAACCGTTGTAATATACCTTTACTATAATCTAAACGGTCTATAGTAAGAATCACCTTACGGCTTTGCATCGCATCTTTAAAAGACCAGATATTCTCCTTCACCACATCATCACTTATCAGTGATTCGAACTTAGCAGCATCAATGCCCATAGGGAATGCTTCTACAACCACCTGCCTGTCTTTGTTAGTGATTACATTATCGGCAATTTTGGCTAAGGACAAACGTGAGGCAGCACTCAGGAAGTGCCTGACATCGTCGAAGGTATGCAGACCAATGAGATCTGCACCAAGCATGCCATTTATCAGTTCATCACGCCAGGGAATAAGGCGGAATATTTCGTATGACGGAAAGGGTATGTGCTGGAAAAACCCGATGATAACATTTGATTGCTGTGATCTTATCAGATCTGGCAGTAATAAAAGCTGATAATCATGGACCCATACAGTATCACCTTTATTGAGGTGTGATATAGCAATACTGCTGAATTTCTTGTTTACGCTTTGGTAAGAATCCCAGTATTTCTGTTCATAGTTAGCATAGGTAACCATGTAATGAAATACAGGCCATAATACTTCGTTGGAAAAACCTTCATAGTAAAGATTAATTTCATCTGGACTAAGAAATACAGGTATCAGGTTTAATTCAGCCAGCTGCGCGGTAACTTCATCTTTGCGGTGGTCGGGTACATCTATACCGGGCCATCCTATCCAGATATTGTCGCCGGTCTTATAAACGGAGCCTAGTCCGGTTGCGAGTCCGCCCTCACTCGGACTTAACAGGTATTTTCCGTTTTCTTCTAATATTTTTACAGGTAACCGGTTGGAGATAATTATCGTTTTATTTACCATAGTATACTAAAAAAACTCCCTCTGCCCTGATTTGTTTTACTTTTCTCTTTTTAAGTACTGCACCCTGGATCTGTATATATTGGCACCATTTGTCATATTGTGGACAACAGTCTGATTGTTAGCAAATAAACAACATATATTTAATGTATCTTTAATATAATCAACCTATTTTTAGGAAACCTGAATACGGGTTGTTAACCTAACACCAATAACGTATGACCTGGAAAAAATTTAATGGTGAAATTATACATTCATCAATATTAGAAGAAGTAGAACAAGCTATACTCAGGGAGACCGATAAAGGCTTCCATCTTAAAGTCTGTATTGGTACAGATTCTCAGGTAAAGGGTGCGATTACCGATTTTGCCACCGTAATTGTATTGCTGAGAGAGCATCATGGTGGCTTTATGTACATTCATCAGGAGAAAACTCAGCAGAAGATGACGATCAAAGAAAGAATGCTGATTGAAGTGCAAAAGTCAATAGAAACGGCTTACGCTGTGTGCGACCTGCTTGATTTATATGATGTGGATCTGGAAGTTCATGCTGACATAAACACCAATCCAATGTTCAAATCAAACAAAGCACTGAATGAAGCTATGGGGTACATCCTGAGTATGGGATTTATTTTCAAAGCCAAACCAGAGGCTTTTGCAAGTTCTACCTGCGCCGATAAGATGGTACATTGATTACCAGTTTGTGGTAGAAATAGTTTTCGGTTTTGCAGTGACAGGACTGGCTGATGGATTGCGGGATAGAAACTGCTTAAATTCGGCGCCTAAAGCATCTGATTGTTTGTAGGCGGCATCTATATAGGATTTCCATTCTGCTGCATTGAGTTTGCCTGGTAGATTTTCTAATGGCCTGCCTTTAGCAGTTGTGGCAACAAAGTTGCCGTAGCGGTCTCTGCTGTAGGGAATAAACAAAAAATCAGTTAACCAGAACCTGTATTTCCCTGGCTTGGTTTCGAACGTAAAATTGAAAAGGATTTCTCCGGAGGGATGGGTTAAAACAAATGCAGTTTTATTAATTATCATTTTGCCTTCAGCAATCAGCTGATCATCTTTTTGTGCTAAGTTTTTAAACTTCCTGTTTTTAAAAAAGCTGAGGCACCGTTGATGAAGAGAGTCTGCCGGAACAATAATTTTATCCGCTACCTGGTAATAAATATATTTTCCATTCTCATCCTTACTCATTTCATTTGTACCGGTTTGCGCTGCTAAAGCCTGAGGCAGCAGGAATAAGAAAAGCAAGAACCCACCAGACCTAAATGCCTGGTGGATCTTGTTAGAATAATTAAACTTAAAAAGCATATACAGCGGCTAATGAAAATTGAGAAGCACTTTTTGTTGGATCAAGATTGTTTTTAACAAAGCGTGCAGTATTGCCATTATCAAATCTGATCTCCGGTATGAATGTCAAGCCCCCGGCTTTTAGAGTACCCGATACCGTTATAGAAGTTACACTGCTGCCCTCTGCATCAGCTATATCTTTAGTTTTAAAGTACTCTGCCCTCAATCCCAAAGAAAAACTTGTTGTAAAAGCATTTTGAAAATAGAACGCTGCACCACTGTAGCCACCATTATCATTAGATACCGAATAATCCGCAGCATTTAATCCAAGTTTCACTTTTTCTGTTACCTGATAAGCTGTAGTTAAATCATAAATGGAGCCGGTACCCGGTGCTCCGGCAGAGCGGCCTGTCAGCATATTTAAATAGGCTGTCCAGCCTTCAACCGGTGAAAGGGTTAGCTGTGCACCAAAATGTGAAACCCCGTTAAGGTCTTTGTATACATTCCAATCGTCAAACAGGCCAACCATCAATGCTGCTTTTGAAGAAAAGACGTAATTAGCTTTTATTCCTGCATTCTGAAAAGGACCATTGGTAAACAGATAGGAGGTTGAGTAATTAAAATTACCAGTAGGGGCAATTACTTCATACCCTATAAATGTTCCCATGTAACCTGCTGTCATCGAGAATTTGTCAGTAAACGCATATGAAGTATAAAGATTTTGAATATGAAATGAATTATCAGCATTAGCGGCTTCACCATTACCATTTGGAATAGATGCATATTGTCCGCGGGGGCCAAACGAAAGCTCACCAACAAATGATGCCTTACCTGTATTCTTTTTTAATGCCAGATCAATCATACCCAGAGAGATAGAATTATGGTCTTCTGCGAAACTGGTACCTATATTGGGCTTTTTTGCAAAGTCGTATTTATAATAAGTATCTGCAGATCCGGAGATCTGCAGAGCTGAAGAAGTTGAGGTTGTACTTTCCTGAGCGTATGTTACTGCGCTAAGGCTCAGTGCCGAGAGCGTGGTAAAAAAAGACTTAAATTTCATATTTGGTTAGGTTGAGAGTGTTAATTCGATTAATTTACATAGATGGCTAGTGGTTATTTTCCATTTCCACACCTGTAGCAGCAACAATCAAGGTACCCTGAGAGTATTTTTCATTATGCTGACTTGCATCAAGACCTTCTTCCTCTTCTTCAAGAGATACACGGATAGGTTGGATAAGGTTAATTAATTTGAAAATCAAAAAGGACACTATAAAACTGTAGGCTGCTACAATCAGGACACCTTCCAGCTGGGTAAGGAAAAATCCCGGATTACCGTAAAACAGACCGTCTGCACCGGCAGCATTTACAGTTTTTGTGGCAAATACACCAGTAAGCAACATTCCTACAATACCACCAACACCATGACATGGAAAAACATCAAGCGTATCATCTAAACTGGTCTTCGATTTCCACATTACTGCCAGGTTTGAAATAATGGCGGCAACAAAGCCAATAAATATACTTTGTGGAATTGCTACTAAACCTGCACCTGGTGTAATGGCAACCAAGCCAACTACCGCACCAATACAGAAACCTAGTACAGAAGGCTTTTTACCTCTTAAAACATCAAAAAACATCCATGACAGGCCTGCAGCACCGGCAGCAATATTTGTAGTAGCAAATGCAGATACTGCCAGGCTATTAGCACCCAGGGCAGAACCGGCATTAAAGCCAAACCATCCAAACCATAATAACCCTGTACCAATTAATACATATGGAATATTTGCAGGCGGAATTTCCTGGTGTTCCTGATGAACCTTTCTTCTTTTCAACACAAGGGCACCAGCAAGTGCAGCCATACCTGCAGAGATATGTACTACTGTTCCGCCGGCGAAATCCATAACTCCCCTTTTAAATAATAGTCCGTCTGGATGCCATGTCCAATGTGCCAGCGGGAAATATACAAACAGTGCAAACAGCACAATAAATAAGATATAAGAAGTAAATCGTATACGCTCAGCAACAGCACCTACAACCAAACCTGGTGTAATGATGGCAAACATTAGCTGGAAAAGCGCAAAAAGAGTTAAAGGAATTGTTGGGGCAAGGCTCCAGGCGGGGCCTGAGTTTACTCCCTTAAAAAACAGAAAGGTATTGGGATTCCCGATTAAGCCATTGATTGAATCTCCGAAGGCAAGGCTAAAACCAACTGTTACCCATAAAACACTGATAATACCTGCAGAGACGATACTCTTGATCATTGTCGAAAGCACATTCTTCCGGTGAACCATACCACCATAAAAGAAGGCGAGCCCAGGGGTCATTAAAAAGACGAGAGCTGTTGCCACCAGGATCCATGCTACGTCTGCACCATTATATTTGCCTTCATCAAAATTTGGTAGAAGAGGCACAAATAATGCGGCGATTGCAACGATTGCAAGAATCATAAAGGGGACAACCTGTTTAAATAGAATTTTGTTCATAGTTTTTTAGGGTTTTTTGGTTAACGACTAACAGTTTGACAATTTAATAACATAAAAATAATAAAATAATTCATAAAACCGGCAGAGCAACTGATAATGATAGGCTTATATGTATAATTATGCACAGAATAAATGTTTATCTATCAAAAATTATCTGCAATTAAATATGAATTTTGAATTTAACTTCTTTTGAAAGGTCAAATTTTGAAATAATTTCAAAAAAAAGCCCTATAAAAGATTATAATTATTTTAATTACCTCTTTTTAAAAGATTTAAAATAAATCAAACAATGCTACATTACGGGACGTTTGTCTTATTAGCAAATCTGCTCCTACTTTATGAAGGCTTTCCATCTAAAATTTTCACAGAGATTACCCATGAGTATTGAACAGGCATGGGATTTTTTTTCTTCGCCGCTCAATCTGGCAAAAATTACCCCGGCAGACCTGGCCTTTACTGTAACATCTGATATTCAAACCGATACAAAGATGTATGCCGGGATGATTATTACCTATAAAGTTTCGCCTGTAGCAGGGGTTAAACTAAACTGGATGACTGAGATTACCCAGGTAGAAGACTTCAAATATTTTATCGACGAACAACGTTTCGGGCCGTATAAGTTCTGGCATCACCAGCATCACTTCCGGCAAATTGACGGCGGGGTGGAAATGACTGACATCCTAACTTATGGCCTACCAATGGGATTTTTAGGAACAATCGCGAATAGCATATTTGTAGCCGCAAAACTACAGCACATATTTGATTACAGGAAGAAAAGGGTGATTGAATTATTTGGCGATTATACAGGCACAGCGTTATAAGCCGAACCCTGTACAATACCGCGTTTTTCAATTTCTTTATCGATATAAGTTTGAATTGCAGATTTATTAAGGCCCCAGTTAGGTGCGATGAGTAAATCCCAATCTGAGATTCCAAATAAACGCTGAATAACTATATCAGGCCTCAGTAAGGGTATCAGCTTGCAGAGCAAGTCAGTATATTCTTCCAGACTAAATAATTTAAAAGGTTCTTTCTTATACTTAGCACCCATAATAGAACCTTCAACGATATGAAGATGGTGGAATTTAACAAATTTTATCTTTTGAAATTTATTGATTTCATGTACATACTGCAGCATCATCTCTTCCGTTTCCCAAGGAAAACCAAAAATAGTATGTACGCAAAGATCAAGCTTACTGTTATCAAGCAGTTTCACTGCTTCTACAAATTCAGCATGGCTGCAGCCCCTGTTTATCTGTTCCAAAGTTTCATCGTAAATAGACTCCATGCCCATTTCCAGATCTACATCAAAACGGTCAGCATAGCTTTCCAGCAAGGCCACCTTTTCTGCATCTATACAATCAGGCCTTGTTCCTACAGAAAAGCCCACAACATCTCCCGGATTAATAGATAAGGCTTCATCATACATCATTTTTAAATAATGTACTGGTGCATAAGTATTAGTATTAGGCTGGAAATAAACAATAAACTTATCGGCTTTATAAAAACCCTTACCACGCTCCATACCCTGTTCCAGCTGTTCCCGGATAGTTGGTAATTTTCTGGATAGTTCGGGTGTAAAGGAATCAACATTGCAATAAGTACATCCGCCAAAACCTTTAGTACCATCACGGTTTGGACAGGTAAAACCTCCATCTACAATAACTTTAAATACACGCTGGCCCTTATATTTTTCTTTGAGGTGTGTACCGTAGTTATTATATCCCTTTATACCTGAATCTAGTGGAGTTCCCAATTGCTTTATTTTTCTGCAAAAATAGAGCTTTTATTTTTATTCAGTGCCATAGTAAAGAAACAATCCTCATCACAGCAATGTGTACAAAATTCTTTGTACAGTATCTGCGCATGGATGACCAGCAAAGATACTGTAGAAAGGCTCTTTAATCCGAGAAGGCTAAGAAAGCGGTTCGGCTGTATCAGCAGGTTTAGACAGGTAATAGACCGGTATACCGGCCAGCATAATCAAAACGCCCCATCCGCAAGTGCTGAACTTAGTAATCAGTAATGCAATACATATTGCAGCAGCTACAATTACGTAAATGAATGGCAGTACAGGATAGCCAAAAGCTTTATATGGCCGCACCAGATCAGGTTTTGTCTTCCTTAATATAAAGATACCAATGATGGTAAGTATATAAAATATAACAACAATGATCATAACAAAATCTAGGAGGTCGCCATACCGCCCGGTAAGACAAAGAAGGGATGCCCATATGCACTGAAACCATAATGCCCAGCCTGGTACACTGAACTTATTCAGCTCTGCAGCTTTTTTAAAGAATAATCCGTCTTTAGCCATGGTGTAATACACTCTGGATCCGGCCATAATCAATCCGTTATTACAGGCAAAAGTGGAAATCATAATCATAATGGCAATGGTTTTAGTACCCCAGTCGCCGAATATATAATGTGCAGCTTCTACCGCCACCCTGTCTGATTTGGCAAATGCAATTTCGTTCAGGGGCATTACAGAAATATACATCAGGTTGGCCAAAACATAGATAACACTTACAATGAAAGTCCCTAAAAAAAGGCTTAACCCTACGTTACGTTCAGGATTTCTGATTTCACCAGCAATAAAGGTTACACCATTCCAGGAATCACTGGAGAAGAGCGAACCAACCATAGAAGCCGCTATTCCGGAAAGAAGGGCTGTGCCCCCGATAGAGACCCATGAACTGCTGCCGGCATCAAACATACGTGTGTTCCAGGCATCTGCCCAGTTGGCATTCCATACGGCAGAACTTGAACCAATAAGAAAGCCGCCGGCTATCAGACCAAATAGCGAGAGGATTTTAATAATCGTAAGAAAGGTTTGCAGCATCTTTCCATCTTTTACCCCTCTGCTATTAATATATGTTAATATAATAATGGTGCATATAGATACGAGCTGTGCTGCACTCAGCTGAAAAGATCCCATAGAAAACAGGAAATTTGTTTCGCTTAAAGGTTCATAAATATAGGCAGCAAATTTTGAGAAGGCTACCCCTACTGCTGCAATAGTACCTGTTTGAATAACGGCGAAAAAGCTCCAGCCATATAAAAAGGCAATCAGTTTATTGTATGCTTCCTTAAGGTAAACATACTGTCCGCCTGCTTTTGGAAACATTGCACTAAGCTCGCCGTAACTCACTGCCGCAATAACAGTAATTACTCCGGTTAATACCCAGATCAATATTAACCATCCGGCAGAACCGACCTGCCTTGCAATGTCTGCACTGACAATAAAAATTCCGGAACCTATCATAGATCCTACCACAAGCATGGTACCATCCAGAAGTCCGAGTTCCCTTTTAAAAGAGGTGTCCTGATTTTCGCTATTCATTAGTTATTTTGTTTGTTGGTTTTTGGAAGGTTTTAAGAGCTTATATTTTGCTAATATATTTAAAATATCAAAATAACCTGCATCAGTATGTAAGCAGGGTAAAATAGAAGTAAATGTTGCGAGGAAAGGATTTATTTGGCAATGTCAAAAAGTCTCATTATTTTGTTTAAAGGCTTACCAGCCTCATAATGAGCAACCAAATATAAATAACATATGAATTTTCTACAAAACAACTTAATCTACTTCATTCCTATCTTCGGAGTTATAGGGATCATCGTGATGGCTTTTCAAAGCGTTTGGGTAAGCCGGCAGCAGGCGGGCGATAAAAACATGAACGAACTGGCGGGGCATATAGCCAACGGGGCAATGGCTTTTCTACGTGCTGAATGGAAAGTGCTCAGCTATTTTGTGATTATTGCCGGCATTTTACTGGCCTGGTCTGGCACCCTTAGCGGCAGTACAGAAAGACCTATTCACTCCAGCCCGGTAATTGCTGTTGCCTTTTTGATAGGTGCCGTACTCTCCGCACTTGCCGGATATATTGGAATGCGTATTGCCACGAAGGCAAATGTGAGAACAACGCAGGCAGCAAGAACAAGTTTGGCGAAGGCGCTGAAAGTCTCCTTCAGGGGAGGAACGGTAATGGGTTTTGGAGTAGCTGGTCTTGCTATCCTGGGCTTAGGCAGTCTCTTTATTATACTTTACCATACATTTGTGCATCCAGGTACTGCTGAGGCCACTGCGGAACTAAAGAAAACCATAGAGGTACTTGCCGGATTTTCACTGGGTGCGGAAAGTATTGCTTTGTTTGCAAGGGTTGGTGGCGGTATATATACTAAAGCTGCTGATGTAGGTGCAGATCTGGTAGGTAAGGTAGAAGCAGGTATTCCTGAAGATGATGTGCGAAATCCGGCAACTATTGCAGATAATGTGGGCGACAATGTTGGAGATGTGGCCGGCATGGGGGCAGATCTCTTTGGTTCTTACGTAGCTACCATACTGGCAACAATGGTATTAGGACAAGAGGTTATTTCGCAAGATCTGTTTGGAGGAATGGCTCCTGTACTACTTCCTATGCTGATTGCCGGTCTTGGCCTGATATTTTCGATTATAGCTTCTCTTTTTGTAAAGATCAGCAAAGAAAGCGACAGTGTGCAGCGGGCACTGAACCTGGGCAACTGGCTCTCTATTATTCTCACAGCACTAGCCTCCTATTTTGCAGTAAAATGGCTCTTGCCTCCGGCAATGTCTATACGCGGCTTTCATTTTACCCAGATGGCAGTTTACCATTCAATTTTACTGGGACTGGTGGTAGGAACATTAATGAGCCTTATAACCGAGTATTATACGGCTATGGGCCGGAGACCAGTGCAATCTATTATTAAGCAATCATCAACAGGCCATGCTACCAATATTATTGGAGGCTTATCTGTAGGGATGGAATCAACGGTATTACCTATTCTGGTTCTGGCATCTGGCATATATGGTTCTTATTATTTTGCAGGGTTTTATGGCGTAGCTATTGCTGCGGCGGGAATGATGGCCACTACTGCTATGCAGCTGGCGATTGATGCCTTTGGCCCGATTGCAGATAATGCAGGGGGCATTGCTGAAATGAGTGGGCTGCCCGCTGAAGTAAGGCAACGCACTGATCAGCTTGATGCCGTAGGGAATACTACTGCTGCTACCGGGAAGGGTTTTGCCATAGCATCTGCAGCACTGACATCACTGGCTCTGTTCGCTGCCTTTGCCGGTATTTCAGGAATTACTGCAATAGATATTTATAAAGCCAATGTACTTGCAGGATTATTTGTGGGTGGTATGATACCATTCATCTTTTCCTCACTATGTATTTCTGCGGTAGGTAGGGCAGCGATGAGCATGGTTACTGAGGTAAGGCGGCAATTCAGAGATATACCAGGTATAATGGAATATAAAGCTAAACCAGAATATGAAAAATGTGTTGCCATTTCTACAGAAGCCTCAATCAGGGAAATGCTTTTACCTGGTGCCATTGCATTGCTTGTTCCGGTGGCTGCTGGTTTTATTTTTGGGGCAGAAGTATTAGGGGGACTGCTTGCCGGGGTAACTGTAACAGGTGTATTGATGGGCATTTTCCAGTCTAATGCCGGCGGCGCCTGGGACAACGCTAAAAAGTCATTTGAGAAAGGGGTATTGATAGAGGGACAAATGCAATTTAAAGGATCAGACGCACATAAAGCTTCAGTAACTGGAGATACTGTAGGTGATCCTTTTAAAGATACGTCTGGACCATCAATGAATATCCTTATTAAACTGATGTCTATAGTTTCTTTAATTATTGCACCTCATATATCCACCGGTTTAGGTACTACTTCAATAATTGGTCAGTTAAAAGTATTGAAAACTGAAAAAAGTATTTACACGAACTTCAAATGCCAGATAGATAAGGTAAAATTCTAATAGACAAAGCACTCAATAACGAATTAATCACTATAATTGTTTTAAATAAATTGATTTCCGCATGAAATCAATTTATTTTTAGCTTTTTTTTAATTAGGTTTGAAATTGAATTCACCCGATTATAAAAAATAAAAAATTTAACTATCAAACTCACTTATGTTATTTAAAAAATCTATTCCACAACTATTAGCGGAGGCTAATGAAAGTGGTGAGGGTACATTACAGCGCACCTTATCCAGTTTCAACTTAGTAGCCTTAGGCGTTGGAGCAATTATTGGTGCAGGTTTATTCTCCCTGACAGGTATTGCGGCTGCAGATAATGCTGGTCCGGCAGTTATCTTGTCATTCATTATTGCTGCTGTAGGATGTGGTTTTGCCGGCCTTTGTTATGCAGAATTTGCTTCTATGATTCCTGTAGCCGGAAGTGCTTATACGTATTCTTATGCTACAATGGGAGAATTTATGGCCTGGATTATTGGATGGGACCTCGTTTTGGAATATGCACTTGGTGCTGCAACAGTGGCCGCCAGCTGGTCACAGTATTTTAACCAGTTTATTGCAGGTTTCGGCGTCCATTTCCCTACAGCGTTATTACATGGACCCTGGGATGATGTGGATGTAAATGGTGTAATGACAAATGCCGGAGGTGTAGTTAACCTTCCTGCTATTGTGATCGTTTGTCTGCTCTCCTTATTACTGATGAAAGGAACCGGCGAATCTTCTAAAGTAAATAATATCCTGGTAATCGTTAAAGTTGCGGTTGTACTGGTATTTATCGCCTTAGGATGGGCATTTATTAATCCAGCCAACCATCACCCTTTTATTCCGGTAAATATGGGTGAAGAAGCTGTAAAAGCAGGTACAAAAGGTTTCTTTGATTTCTTTGCAAGTGATGACTTCGGACACTTTGGGATCAGTGGAATCCTGCGTGGTGCAGGAGTGGTTTTCTTTGCCTTTATTGGTTTTGATGCCGTAAGTACTGCCGCTCAGGAAGCTAAGAACCCACAGAAAGGTATGCCGATCGGTATTATTGGTTCCCTGGTAGTATGTACCTTATTATATGTATTGTTTTCATATGTAATGACAGGTTTAGAGAACTACACTAAATTTGCAGGTGATGCTAAACCAGTTGCTACAGCATTTGCGCAAACAGGATATACATTTTTAAATAAATTCTTGATTGTAGCTATTCTGGCAGGATATACATCAGTAATCCTGGTGATGTTACTTGGACAGAGCCGTGTTTTTTATAGCATGAGTAAAGACGGGCTGCTGCCTAAAGTTTTCTCTGAACTACACCCTAAAAACCAGACTCCCTGGAAAACCAATGCAATGTTTATGGTATTTGTAAGTCTTTTTGCTGGATTTGTTCCGGTTTCAGACTTAGGCCATATGGTAAGTATCGGTACTTTATTTGCATTCTCACTGGTATGTATCGGAGTATTGATCTTAAGAAAATCTGATCCTGATTTGGTTAGACCTTTCCGTACCCCATGGGTGCCGGTAGTTCCTATCTTAGGTATTATTGTTTGTGTACTGATGATGGCTTCTTTACCAATTGTAAGCTGGGAGCGTTTAGCGATCTGGATGGCTTTAGGTATAGCTATTTATTATGCATACAGCAAGAAAAACAGTAAAATCAGAAATGAGTATAACAATACCCTGCGCTAATCAACAGGGCATTATTTAAGGAATAAAATCAAAAAGCCACTCTGAGAGTGGCTTTTTGATTTTATTCCTTTTACATTTATAAAAAAAAGAAGGTATGGAATTTAATTTCAGTCAGATCTTATCTACCTCAATGGTCCTGTTTGCGATTATTGATATTTTAGGCTCAATTCCGGTTGTTATTCAGCTACGGAGAAAGGCTGGTCATATTGAATCGGAAAAGGCATCAATTGTAGCTACAGTACTCATGGTAACTTTTCTTTTTGCCGGAGAAACCTTGCTCAAAGTAATTGGACTGGATGTTGAATCATTTGCCATTGCCGGCTCACTGGTAATCTTTTGTATAGCAATGGAGATGGTATTAGGACTAACTCTTTTTCATGAGGAAGCCCCTGAAACAGTTTCTATTGTACCCCTGGCATTTCCACTTATAGCAGGAGCAGGTACCATGACTACATTGCTTTCACTGAAAACTGAGTATGCCACACAAAATATCCTTGTGGGCATAGTAATTAACATGATGTTTGTTTATATCGTACTCAAGAACACAGAAAGACTGGAAAAACTCCTTGGAAAATCGGGTCTGAATGTATTGAGAAAGGCCTTTGGGGTGATCTTACTGGCTATAGCCATTAAGTTGTTCAGAAATAATACCGGCCTCTGATTTATTGCTTTATCAGCCTCGCTACAAACATAGTATCAGCCTTATCACCATACCCTTTAATTACCTGCATATGCTCAAGGCTAAGCGGTAAATTGGCAGTCAGGTAGTTGACCACATTTTCATTCTCCTGTTTAAACACTGAGCAGGTAATATAAATTAAAGGTTTACCTGGCTTGAGGTATTTAATTACATTTGCAGCAATGTTCTTTTGGAGTTTAGAAAAGTAATCTACCTTGAAATTATCAAAATGCCATAGCATTTCAGGTGTCCTTCCCCAGGTACCTGAACCAGAACAGGGTGCATCAAGAATGATCCCGTCAAAACTATAGTCATGTAAATCAGGATCGTTATTCTGCTGAAGGTCTAGTACCTTCTTCTGGTATTTTTTAATCCCAGCTGCCATAAATCGGTCATCTAGGTTATGCAGACTATTTTCCCTCACATCACTAACCAGTAACTGAATTTTTGGTTCCAGATCATGCAGCAGAAGTGATTTTCCGCCAGAGGCAGCACAACAGTCCCACCAGTAATCATAAGCCTGTGGCTGGAAGAATTCAGCTGTTCCCTGCGAGGATAAATCCTGTACATGGTAAACTCTGGAATCTGTTAAGAGGCTTTCCAGTTTTGTACCATTGGGAAGGGCTAAAGTTTGTTCGTTTATAACCTTAACTGGTACATCGGCCTGTTCAAGAGTTTCTGTAAGCTCATGCTGAGCACCTGCTTTTACCCGGATAAATAAGTCGGGTTGCACCAGGAAAGATTGTAAAAAGGCTTGTTTTGCGATTCCTTCTGAGAGTTCTTCCTGAAAGGGGAAAATGTCAGTCAGTTTAAATTCAGGATAGCTGTGCTGAATCAATTTAAGTTTATCTTCCACCGGAAGGTATACCTGCCCGGCATAATCAGGCAGATACTGCGTAATGACGAGGCTTGCAGTTTGGTTACAGAGGAAGTCGCCAATAGCCAGGCGCAGATATTTGTCCTCATTTTTTAACGCATTGCCCAGTCTGAAAAAACTATAGAGGTACCTGGTAGCCCATCGACGGTCTGAGGACCCCATTTTCTTATGCATTTTGAAATAAGTAAAAAGGAATCTATGTAGAGGCAGTGCACCATCATACTTTGCAAAAACCTGCTCAAAAGAGCGAATCTGGTATTCTAATTTCATTCTACGGGATTTAACGCATAATTTTTATATTCCAGCAACAATAAGCTGGTATTGATGTATCCTAATTTTTCATCCCTCACAAATGAGAATGAGTTTTGCAGTCCTTTATATTTTTCCTGAGGTAGATATTTCAAAAATGAGATTCCATGTTCAGCCAGCAGCCTGGCAAAGTATAGACCGGTATCAAAGCCTTTGAATGAGTATTCCCCAGGCTCAAAGTTGTATACTTTACGGTATTTCTTAATAAAGCTGACCACTGCCGGGCTCTTATAATCTACCATATAAGAGGAAGTTATTTTTGTATTTAAGGCCTGTAATTTATCAGTATTATAATTTTGCTTCAGCCAGTTAGGATGCCCAAATAGCGAAAGCCGGGCGCCCGCCCCTTTCATTTTTACAAGCTTATCAATTGTTGCAACTACGAAGGGCCGTTCTGCTGAAGTAAGCAGGACCACATACTCTTTACCGGGTTGCTTTTTGGTTTCCATGGTGAATACAGAACTGTATTCTTCAAAGCTAAACCGGATACCCTTGCCTTGCTGAAAATAGTGTCTGAGCGGGACAGCTAAAAGTTCATCATCGGGCTTTCGGGTACTGATCAATGCAATAACAGTTTTATCAGGATCATATTTTCCTGAGATATAGGCACCTATCCTTTCCGCATGAACCTCTATATTGTTCACCATCGAAATCAAATGTGGGTTGTTAAACTCGCCCGGATGGCTTGCGGCCAGTGGAGAGACCACCGGAATATTATTAGCAATGGAATAATTGGTGATAAACCGGATTCCATCAGGAAAAACAGGGCCAACAATTAATTTGCTGCCAGACAGCTGTCCTGATTTGAGCAGTGTGGTAATCTGGATATTATTGTCTCTGGTATCTAAAACATTCAGACGAAAATTCATACCCGTACTTGCAGCCACTGAATCGAGCCCAAGTTTAAAACCCTGATAATAATCTATCGCAAGTGCCGATTTTTCAGTTTCAATCTTACTTGCGGAGCTTACCTTAATCCGGTGAAGGTTAAAGGGCAGCAGTAGCGATACATCAGCTTCTTTCAGCTTTGCATCTACTTTTACCGGAGGCTTTGCTGCTTTTTCTACTGTTACGATCTGTGGTAATTTACCCGTTCCTGTTTTAGGCGAGCAAGCCGCTAAACAGGAACAGGTAAAAATTATAAACCATAACTTATTCCCACTCAATGGTTGCAGGTGGTTTTGAACTGATATCATATACTACCCTGTTTATACCTTTAACTTTATTGATGATTTCATTTGAAATTTTCGCAAGTACAGGGTATGGCAAATGACACCAGTCTGCAGTCATGCCGTCAACCGACTCTACAGCCCTTAAACAAATAACATTTTCGTAAGTCCGCTCATCGCCCATTACACCAACAGATTGAACAGGAAGGAAGATAGCGCCAGCCTGCCATACCTGATCGTATAAACCAGCTTCTTTAAGATTATGAATATATATAGCATCAGCATCCTGAAGGATGGCCACTTTCTCAGCAGTTACTTCACCCAATATCCGGATTGCCAGACCTGGGCCCGGGAAAGGATGACGGCCAAGAATAAAATCAGCCAGACCTAAAGATTTACCTACTCTTCTAACTTCATCTTTAAATAAAGTATTTAGTGGCTCAACGACTTTAAGTTTCATAAAATCAGGAAGGCCTCCTACGTTATGGTGAGATTTTATAGTAGCTGAAGGTCCTTTAACAGATATTGACTCAATTACATCAGGATAAATTGTACCCTGTGCAAGCCATTTCACATCCTGCACTTCATGTGCAGCATCATCAAAAACTTCAATAAATACACGGCCGATAGCCTTGCGTTTCAATTCAGGATCTGTTACACCAGCAAGCTGGCTTAAAAAGCGGTCTTTAGCATCAACCCCCTTTATATTCAGACCAAGATGTTTGTATTGTTCTAAGACAGCTTCGTACTCATCTTTACGTAACAGTCCATTATCAACAAAAATACAGTGTAGGTTGGTTCCTATTGCCTTATGCAATAAAATAGCAGCTACGCTACTATCAACACCACCAGAGAGACCAAGAACAACTTTGTCATTTCCTAATTTCTCCTGCAGTGCGGCAATTGTGGTATCTACGAATGCATCTGCGGTCCAATTCTGGCTGCATCCGCAGATATCAACCAGGAAATTCTCCAATAACTGTTTTCCATCCGTACTGTGTGTAACCTCCGGATGGAACTGAATAGCGTAGGTATGAGAATCTTTCACCTGGAAAGCCGCAACCTGTACACTATCAGTACTTGCAATGATTTCAAAAGCTTCAGGCACTTGTGTAATGGTATCACCATGAGACATCCACACCTGCGAATCAAGCATTATATTTTTAAATAATTTATTTTCGGTATTTACGAAATTAAGGTTAGCTCTTCCATACTCACGGGTTGAAGAACGTTGTACCTGACCACCAGACTGCTGGGCAAGATATTGTGCACCATAACATACAGCCAGAACAGGGAATTTCTGATGAAAACGGTTAAGATCTATCTGAGGGGCATCTTCCTGAAGTACTGAGTATGGGCTACCGGAAAATATGATGCCTTTCACATCTGAGGAAATTTCCGGAATATTATTAAATGGATGTATTTCACAATAAACGTTCAGCTCACGTACCCTGCGGGCTATCAATTGTGTAAATTGAGATCCAAAATCGATAATGATGATTTTTTCTAGCATGGCCAAAGTTAGTATTTATTCACTTCAACACCGAATCTTTTTAAGAAATCAACACCTTCATCACTAGGCAGGCCTTTATATTCTGCATATGAATCTTTAAAAATTACCAGGCTGATACCGGAAGACAAGATTAACCTCGCACATGCAATGCAGGGAGATAATGTAGTATAAAGGGTTGCCCCTTCAATTTTTGACCCATTTCTGGAAGCATACAGGATTGCATTTTCTTCTGCATGAAGGGCAAGTGAACAACTGCCCCTGGAGTCTCTGTCGCAACCTGTATCTGGCCATTCTTCATCACAGTTATGGGTTCCGGAGGGAGGGCCATTATAACCTATTGAGATAATACGGGTATCTTTTGTGAGGACAGCACCAACATGCGCCCTTACACAATGAGATCTGGCAGCAAGATCTACTGCCAGATTCATATATATATCTTTAAAACTTGGTTTATCCGTCATGGACCTAGTGACCTCCTTCTGCTTCGATCTCTTCTACATTGATACCTTGTTTTTTGAGTACAGCACTTACTTTCCAGGCAAAGAATATAAGGTAAGCAAAACCGATAACAGGAACAATATAAGAGTGATGAATACCATGAGAATCGGCTAGTTTACCCTGAACCGGTGGTAAAATTGCACCACCCAAAATCATCATGATCAGGAAAGAAGAACCCTGACTGGTATACTTACCCAGACCAGTGATTGAAAGTGCGAAGATTGACGGCCACATAATTGAGCAGCATAGTCCGCCGCTTATAAATGCCAGTGTTGCCACTTCACCTTCGGTCAATAAACCAACTATCATGGCTATAACTCCAAGTGTGGCAAAAATAGCAAGTGTTTTAGCTGGTTTCTCCTGTCCGATAAAGAAACCTATAATTAAGATAGCTATACAGATACCGTAGATATACAGGTTACTTACGTCTGTTCCAGTGAAATGATTAACAGCCAGGATTACCCCAAATGCAACAAAAGGTACAATAACGGTAAGGATGTTTTTAGTGATCTTGCTGAGGCTAAAGGCACTGATTGCACCCGTCCAGCGACCTACCATCATACTTCCCCAGTATAATGCGATATAAGGTTTTATATCAGATTCATGAAATCCTCCGAATTCTTTCAGGTTAAGCAATGCACCAAGATTACTTTGTATGGTTACTTCAACCCCTACATAGGTAAATAAGGCAATCATTCCGAGGATTAGTTGAGGATATTGCATCGCTCCCCACTGGTTTAAATTCTCTTTCTTTTTGTTATAAACAAAAAGCAGGGCACCAATGATGATTACGAGAGAGGAATAAACAAAATTAGCTTCGGCAATTCCTGTTAAAGCAGATAAAGGCTGTGCGGCTAAAACCATCAGGAACCCTAGTATCATAACTACCAGTGGACCATTTGATTTAGGACTGGCTTCAATCTTTTCATTACTGGTAACTTCCGGCAATTTTGTAATGGCATAAAAACCCGCCACTAATAAAAATAAAGCAGCCAGTGCATAATATAAAGTTGTAATAGAACCTATCTCAACCGTTTTAGCTACTGCATCGCTGGCAGAACCGAAAAGTACAATACTGACGATTACCGGACCCATTAACCCGCCAAAGTTATTTACTCCGCCGGCAAGGTTTAAGCGGTGTGTACCGCTTTCTGGAGCACCTAATGCTACAACAAACGGCTGCGCAGCAGTTTGCTGCAGAGAGAAGCCTATCGCAATAAAGAAAAAGGCAACTAAGATAAAAATAAATGATCCGGAATGAACGGCCGGTACCATCAGTAAAGCACCACATGCAGAAATTACTAATCCAGCAATAATACCTTTTTTGTAGCCTATCTTATTAAGGATGTCTACCTTGCTCGCCTGAGATGCGAAGTATAAAATAAGTGAACCAATAAAATACCCGCCATAGAACGTAAAGTCGATCAGCTGTGATTCAAATTGTGTGAGGTTAAAATGTGATTTGCAGAAGGGAATAAAGATACCGTTCGACGCAGCCACAAAGCCCCAAAAAAAGAACACGGTGATGATTGAGTACAACGCTGTTCCATAGTTTTTTTGTGTTTGGTTTTCCATATAATTTGTAAGTTCTTATGTTTGCAGGGCATAAACATAAAGAAAAATTGTAGAGTCTACGCAATAAATGAAGCAAAAAAAAAAGGCGTAATTATACTATAAAATCAGATATTAGCATCAAATATATGTGAGTTGAATGATTGAAGCAATATTACAAGGGATAGGCGCAGGTATTTTGTTTTCGTTTCTGACCGGCCCTGTTTTTTTTTCCATGATCAAGACCAGTATAGAAAAAGGCTTTAAAGCTGGTTTTTCTCTGGCCATAGGTGTAATCCTAAGTGATATTATCTTTATAAGCCTGACCATATTCAGTTCGCAATTTGTAGACTATAACGCGGCCTATAATAAATATATCGGTATTATTGGCGGCTTATTTTTATTAGGTATCGGGCTGTATTACCTGATCAATAAAGTAAAAGTTAATTATGAAACCTCTGAGATTATCAAAGTCCGGAAGCGGGGATACATCATCAAAGGATTTTTAATGTGCCTGCTATCCCCTACTACATTGATGTTCTGGATTATGGTAGGTGGGATTGTATCTGCCCAACTGCATTACGAAATGAATGAAAAAGTAGTATTTTTTGTAGTAGCTATGGCATCACAGCTTTTTGTTGATTTTATAAAAACCTGGTATGCGGCTAAACTGAGGTACCGTATTAAAGAAAAAAACATAAAAGTATTAAACAGGGTTGCCGGAGCGGTGATCATTATATTTGCTCTTCGTTTATTTATTGAAGTAATTATCAAATATTACCACTAGCTGGCTCTAACCTCACATGGTCTGATCTTCTGATTGTATTGATCTGTACGGACATAAAAACCCCCCATAAAGCATAGCGCTCTATGAGGGTAGACCAGTTGTGGCGGCCTTAGTATATTTACGGCTTAGTAAGCGCGCTGATTATTTCCTTCTTTCCAGTTAACAAACGCTTTATTAACTACCTTATTACCACCCGGAGTAGGATAATTTCCTGAGAAATACCAGTCTCCCTTATGATTAGGAATAGCTTCATGAAGGTTATCCAGAGTCTGATAAATAACCTCCACCTCTGCAACTGTATCTTTCGGTGTGATGATTTTGGTAATCTGTGCAGAAATCTCTTCCTGTCTAAATGGTCTGTAAATTTCTTTAACGTGATTTACAATTTCTTCTTTAGGCAGTAGCAATGAAGCTTTACATTTCTCATAAACCTCTTCAATGATGTGCTCCATTCCACGTTCTTTCAAGAGCTGGATCGCGGCCTCAAAAGCAACGAACTGGCCCATCTTAGACATATCAATACCATAACAATCCGGGTAGCGTATCTGCGGTGCCGAGGATACGATAATAATCTTCTTAGGATGTAGTCTGTCTATAATTTTAATGATGCTTTGTCTTAGGGTTGTTCCCCGCACAATAGAGTCGTCTACCGCAACCAGTGTATCCACATCATTTTTGATGACCCCATAAGTTGTATCATACACATGTGCAACCATCTCCTTACGATCTGCATCAGCTGTAATAAACGTTCGCAACTTCACATCTTTGATTGCCAGTTTTTCAACGCGGGGTGTCATCGATAGCAGCTCATCCAACTCTGTATCAGAAAGGCTGTCTTTGCGATTGATCAGCGTATCTTTCTGAAGTGCTCTGATATGTTCATGTAAACCTTCAACCAGACCATAGAATGAGATTTCAGCTGTATTTGGTATGAACGAGAATACTGTATTTTTCAAATCTGACTGAACTGCGGTAAGTATCTGGCTGATCAATAATTTACCGAGCTGTTTTCTTTCTTTATAGATCTCGGCATCACTGCCGCGGGAGAAATAAATACGTTCAAAAGAACATGCCCTCTTTTCCTGAGGCTCTCTGAAGATTTCCTGTGTTACTGTACCATTCTTTTTAACGATCAGCGCATGGCCTGGCTTAATTTCCTGTACCTGGTTAAAGCCAACATTAAAAGCGGTTTGTATTGCCGGACGTTCTGAAGCTGCAACTACAATTTCATCGTCCTGATAAAAATATGCGGGACGGATGCCTGAAGGATCGCGTAATACAAATGCATCACCATTTCCTACAATACCGGATATAGCATATCCGCCATCCCATGTTTTTGCTGAGCGGCGAAGGATATGTGCAATATTTAAGTTTTCTGAGATCTTGTGTGTGATCTCTACATTTGATAATCCTTCTTTTTTATAGGTATCAAATAATTCCTGATTTTCATCATCAAGAAAGTGACCGATTTTTTCAAGAACCGTAACGGTATCTGCCTGCTCCTTTGGATGCTGCCCAAGTTCATATAACTGTTCCAGTAACTCGTCAACATTAGTCATATTGAAGTTACCTGCGATGACAAGGTTACGGGTCATCCAGTTATTCTGACGCAGAAAGGGATGACAGTTTTCAATGCTGTTCTGACCATGAGTACCATAGCGAAGGTGGCCTAACAAAACTTCACCGATAAAACTAACATTTTGTTTAAGCCATTCTGCATCCTGCATGAGCTCAGGTGTTTCATTCTGAATGTCTACAAATTTGTTATGAACATATCCAAAAATGTCGGCAACGGCATTTTGAGCCATCGACCTGTAACGGCTAATGTACCTGTGTCCTGGTTTTACATCTAGTTTGATTGTTGCAATTCCTGCTCCGTCCTGCCCTCTGTTGTGTTGTTTTTCCATCAGAAGATACAGCTTATTAAGCCCGTAAAGTGCAGTACTGTATTTTTCCTGGTAGTATGAGAGAGGTTTTAAAAGACGGATAAAAGCAATTCCGCATTCGTGTTTTATCGAGTCACTCATTTTGTGTGGTTTGAGCCGCAAATCTACCGCTAATAATAGTCAGAACCTAGAAAGAAATACAATCTTTCAATAAGCTGACTTTTCAATAAAAATGCCCCCAACAACCATTTAAACGGCGAAAATCATCAGCATAAAGTCTGCTAATTGATGCATTTTTTTAAAATAATGACTTGCGGAAGATTAATATTATAAACGGATTTGCGCAGATACTATCTCCTGATCAAAAAATTTTGAGGCGTTTCTGTTAAAAACCTTATCATCACCTGAGGTGTAAAAATCCTTTTTGGAATCTCGCTCCAATTGGCTCTCAATTTCGGGGTGATTGCCAAGATAGGTCTGAAGGCTGGAGGCTACGATGTCTCCTTGTGGGACAAGGCGGAATCCCTCTGGCAGGTAAGCAGTCATTTTAGGTATCAATAAGGGATAGTGCGTACAGGCAAGCAGGATAGTATCTATGTCTGGAGACTGATTGAGTAACTGATCGATATACTTCTTTACAAAATAATCAGCACCCTCGTTTAGATGTTCATTGTTTTCTATAAGCGGTACCCACATCGGGCAGCTTTGCTGGATTACCTTTAATTCCGGATAAAAGTGGTCTATTTCTATAGGATAAGATTCAGAACTTACTGTGCCCCTGGTTCCCATTACTCCAATAGTACTCGCTGAGGTTAGATTTCCAATCACTTCTGCCGTTGGCCTGATGACACCCAAAACCCTGTACCCAGGATATTTTACCGGGAGCACCTTTTGCTGAATACTGCGCAAAGCTTTTGCCGAAGCGGTATTACAGGCGAGGATCACCAATGGGCAGCCTTGAGCGAACAGCCACTCTACACATTCTAAGGTGTACTTATAAACAGTCTCAAATGAATGGTCACCATAAGGTGAACGTGCATTGTCTCCAAAGTAGATATAATTGTAGTAGGGCAGTTTTTCAGCGATAGCTTTAAAAACGGTAAGGCCACCGTAACCCGAATCAAAAATACCGATAGATTTATTATTTGTCATGGCAAAAAAAAGCGGAACCAGGATAATACCTGGTTCCGCAATTTAGTCTATTTTACTAATTATTTTTTTGTTGCAGCAGGAGCTGAAGCTGAAATACCTAATTTAGTTTTAACGGCTGCAGTTACATCATCGCCACCTTCCCATGCCAACAGGTTATTTGCACCTTGCTGAGCTGAGATATCAAAGATATAAGCATAACCTTTTTCTTTCGCTACAGCTTTAACCGCTGTTACGAATCTATTGTTCAAAGGAGCTAATAATTCAGCTTGTTTTGCACCCATATCTTGTTGTGCTTTTTCAGTTGCTTCACCGATACGTTTTTTCATATCTTCCAATTCAGCACCCATTGTTTGAAGTTCTTTACCAACAACTTCTTTATTTGCCTCGCTTAAAGTTTTGTTTTTTGCTACAGCAGCATCATACTTTGTTCCGTATTCTGTTTGCATTTTACCAATCTCAGCTTCCTTTTGTTTCTTTAAAGCGTCAAGTGTAGCAGTTGCTGTTTTAGCTTCCGGCATACTTGCAAAAATAGCTTCAGAATCTAAATGGGCAACTTTTTGCTGAGCACTCGCAACATTAGCAGTAAACATTAAGCCAGCTGCCACAAAAAATACGTTAATTAACTTTCTCATTTCTATTGTTCTTAATAATTGTGTTTTAAAATTTATTTGTGTGTTTATTTTACTCCTGTAGTACTGCCTGGTTTATAGCCCAACCTGATAATTACATCATTGCTCAAATCATAATTGCTGCTTGCATAAATCATCATTGTAGATTCACTGCTTTTATCAAAGATAAAATCTAAAAACTTGGTTTTTGCCAGATCAGCGATTACAGCAGTTACTTTATCCTGAATAGGCTTTAGTAATTTTGCGCGTGTCTGAAAAAGTTCTCCTTCCGGACCAAATTTCTGACGCTGAAATTCTTTGGCATCTTTTTCTTTTTCAATAATATCATTCTCCCTGCGTTTACGCATGTCATCAGTTAGCAGTACCTGATCTGCCTGATAAGCCTTATACATTTTGTCGATAGCCGTAAAGTTGGCATCTACCTCTTTCTGCCATTGCTGTGATAATACATTCATCTGGTTCTGCGATGACTTGTATTCAGGCAAATGTTTCAGAATGTATTCTGTATCAACATACGCAAACTTTTGTGCAAAGGCACCAAAGCCTGCAAACATCAAAAACCCGATTAAAATAACTTTTTTCATTTGTGTATTAATTAAAACCTCCCAATTGCTGAGCGATACTGAACGTAAATGATTGTTTTGCATCACTGATACCAGGGATATTATCAAAGGCATGTCCGTAATCTATACCCAGCATTCCAAATATCGGTAAAAATATCCTAGCTCCAATACCTGCAGACCTTCTTATGTTAAAAGGATTATAATCTGAGAATTTATTCCAGGTATTTCCACCTTCAGCAAACCCAATCAGGTAAGCTGTAGCCGACTGGCTGGCAATAACCGGGTATCTTAACTCCATTACATATTTGCTGTAGATAGGGCTACCAGAGCTTCTGGCAACATTAATCTGGGCTGATGAAGTAGCAGTAGCCGGGATAACCACGTTATTCGCATAACCACGCATTGTGATCAGCTCAGATCCCTGCAGGAAGTCAAACCCCTGCATACCATCACCACCTAATTTAAACCTTTCAAAAGCAGACTGGCCTACCGCCTGGTTGTATGAACCAAGGAAACCAAACTGGGCCTGTGCTTTCACTACAAATTTACCAGCTAACCTCTGGAACCACTGTCCCTCAAACTTCCATTTGTGGTACTCAGTAAACTTATAACGTTGTTTATCTGATGCTGTTGCATAGTTGGTATTATTTAATAACGAATAAGGAGGTGTAGCCTGTATCGTAAACCTGAAATATGATCCTTCGGTTGGGAAAATAGGAGAGTTTCTTGAATCTCTGCTTAATTCCTGCGTTAAGTTAAAGTTGTATGAAGTACCTGTAGTGAACAGGTATCCAGAATAATTATTAAGGATGTATTGCTGAGCATTAATAGAGTGAGTTAACTGGAAATAGTTATCAGGCCATTTCAGTTTTCTGCCTAAACTTACGGTAACACCATTTAAACGGATCTTCTGTGATTGTGATCCACTGGTGATGCCGTTAGATTGAGAAGAGGTAAAGGCACTTAAACCAAAACTTACTGGTTTCTTTCCACCTAACCATGGCTCTGAGAAAGAGAAACTGTAAGATTGATAGTATTTACCATTAGTTTGTCCACGCAAGCTTAGTTTCTGACCATCGCCTTTTGGCAAAGGACGGTACGCTTTAGGATTCAGGATATTTCTTAGTGAGAAGTTATTAAATGTAAGTCCGATAGTACCGATAACGCGGCCACCACCAAAACCACCAGATAACTCTACCTGATCTGAAGGTTTTTCTTCCACTGCATATTCAATATCAACAGTACCATCAGCCGGGTTTGGTTTTGGTGTTGGTACAGTTTTAGCTTCATCAAAATTACCAAGCTGACCAATTTCGCGAACTGTACGTACCAGTAATTCTTTTGAGAATTTGTCTCCTGGCTTAGTACGAACCTCACGGAGCACTACCCTGTCATTAGTAATGGTATTTCCTTTTACAGTAATCCTGTTGTTTGTATACTGTGGTCCTTCATAGATACGGATCTCTAAATCTACAGTATCATTATAAATTTTTGTCTGAACTGGTTCTACATTAAAAGTCAGGTAACCATCATTCAGGTAGATACTGGAAACATCTTCACTTTCGGCACCGTTACCATGCAGTTTGATATTCAATTTTTCTTCACTGAAGATATCACCTTTCTCAATTGCCAGAACTTTATCAAGTATGGTAGTAGGATATTTGGCATTACCTACCCAGTTGATTTTACCTACATAATATTTTGGTCCTTCATATAAATCAATTTTTACAGAGAGTGATTTATCATTATGCTTGTAAGTAGTATCACTAATAATCACCGCATCACGGTAACCTTTATCCTGCATTTTTGCGATCAGTTTTTCTTTGTCTTCAGCGTATTTCTCTTTACTGAATTTACCACTTCCAAACACTTTATAAAATGCCTGCTGTTTTGTTTTCTTCAGGTATTTACGGAGCTGAGAAGATTTGAAATCCTTATTACCAGTAAACGTAATATCGTGCACTTTTACCTTACGTCCCTTATCCACAAAAACCTGTAACACCACACCATTTTCCATATTAGGATCTGGTTTGGTTTTATAATCTACTTTAGTAAAGAAGTAACCTTTCTCAGCCAGGTATTTGTTAATAATACCAGTAGTACTGTTGTAGGTATTTTCATTGATAATGGTTTTACCAGATTTGGAGTTTAGTTTTTCGGTAATGTCTGTTTTCTGTGATTTGCTCAGACCATTCAGTTCAAATGAACTCAGTCTTGGCCTTTCTACTACCTGAATATCAAAAAACACAGTGTCTTCACTGATTTTTGCAATATTTAGTTCCACATCATCAAACAATCCCTGCGCCCAGAGTGTTTTAATTGCAGCACCTGTAGCCTCACCAGGAAGTAAAATTCTTTCTCCTTTGATTAATTTGGAGAGAGTGATAATAACTTCCTTATCGATAAACTGTGCGCCACTTAATGTTGTTCCTCCTATGATGTATTCTTTAGGTTGAAAATAATCCAGATCTGTGCCGTTGACTTTTAGGCTGGGAGTAGCTGGATTTGACTTTGGACGATTAATCTGTGCCATTGTTGGCAGGCTGATCAATAGCAATAATATGAGTTGGTATATTCTTTTCATTTACAATCTAAAAAACGTTGCTAAGTTAATTTAAACACATGTTAAAAAGTGTTAAAAGTAAAATTAGTTCAACTGTTCACTAATTTTACCGAAGCGACGTTCGCGCTTTTGGTAGTCTACTATAGCTTCAAAAAGGTCCTCTCTTCTAAAATCAGGCCATAGTGTTTCCGTAAAATACAGCTCTGTATAAGCCATCTGCCATAACAGAAAATTACTGATCCTGTGCTCTCCGCTGGTGCGGATCATCAGTTCGGGATCTGGCATACCTACTGTTGTTAACTGTGAAGAGAAATCAGCTTCTGTAAGATCTTCAATTTTCAGCTGGTTATTTTTCGCTAATAGCGCAACCTTTTTAGCCGCCTCAAGGATTTCCCATTTGGCACTGTAACTTAGGGCAAGTGTTAGGGTACAGGTTGTATTTGCTGCCGTTTTATCCATGGCACTTTTCAGGTCATCAATACATTTCTGAGGCAGTGAAGCAATATCACCTATGGCATTCAGCCTGATATTGTTTTTATTGAGTGTATCAGTTTCGTTATTAATAGTTGAAATGAGGAGCTCCATCAATGCATTTACCTCATCAATAGGACGATTCCAGTTTTCAGTTGAAAATGCATAAATAGTAAGATATTTTACGCCTATATCTGCGCAGCCTTCAACAATATCCTTAACGGAGATTACCCCACTTTCATGGCCGAACGACCTGAATTTTCCCTGATTTTTAGCCCATCTTCCATTGCCATCCATGATAATAGCAATATGTTCCGGTAAGCGGCTAATATCTATTTGTTCTTTAAATCCCATTTATTTGTGCAAATATGGCTAAAATGTATAACATTTAGAAGGATCAAAATTGATTTATATAAGTATGGCACTGTAAAGGCCTGTTTTTAATATTTTGTTAATCAAAATGTTAGTCACACCCCTTCCAAAAGAAGATTTCAAAGTTAGAAGATATTTTGTTTATTTCTATCATAAACTTAACTGCCAGATACCAGATCACTAATTTTTGACCGCAGCTTAGCAGACCTGGTTTAAAATGTAAAGCATTTATCAGAAATAAATGTGTAGGAAATACCTATGTGGAAGAAAAAATAAGTATCCTTTTTTACAAAATCTCCACGCTGCCCGGCGGGATTAGAAGTATGGGGCAATTGCGAGGGATCAGATAAATTGATAGTACGCGGATTACGGGCATCAACTTTTCCATATACATCAGCTAAAGGATACCTGTCGCCTACATCATCAAGATAATCTGTGTATGCTGTTCTGTAGCCCAGCTGGCTGAAAATTGCCAGATGGTCGCTGATTCTTCCTTTTACACCGACTCCATATGGTATACTTAGCGCATAATTTTTATAAGATTTTCCCTCGGTTTCGTAATAGCGTAATTCATATTTCTGATCCTGGTATACGGCTTTTGGATTATATAATACTCCAGCAAGACCGGTAAAAATATATGGGGAAAAGTTTTTGGTTCCGCCACCTGCAAAATATTCGAAGAAATTAAAGTCTACCTGCAGACTGAGTTCGTGTAAGGCAGTAGAGAAATTCAAATTTCTGCTTCTGAAGGATGCGTCGGAAGAGGTGGCGTCGTTATCTTTAATTTTCCCAAAATTATAATGTAAGCCTAATGCCCAGTAAGGATCCAGGTTACGCTTTACAAATCCACCAAAAGCTACTCCGCTGAAGTCAGATGGATTTCTTGGATTAAGGTCTCCCATATATCCTGCCGCGCCAACATTTACCCCTACCTCTGTGGTTTGTGCCTTTGCTACATGTACCAGCAGGCACATTAAGATACAAACAACTACCTTTTTTAAAATCATCTTAATAATTTCGTGTATCAATTCCCCAAAGTAGTTTATTTCGAAGTGTGGTAAGGTAACTTTCGTTATTTAAACGGATCAGGTTTACATGAAAAGATGCCTTGCTGATCGTAATTTTCACTGAACGATCTACCGTGGCAGTTCTTGAATCACAGGATACCAGAAACTTTGTACTTCTTGCTTCCACTTCAAACCTAAGGGAAACATCATCAGGTATAATTACAGGGCGTACATTTAGGTTATGCGGTGCAATTGGCGTAATCACAAAGTTCTGCGCACTCGGAAAAATAATAGGTCCCCCGCAGCTCAAAGAATATGCAGTAGAACCTGTTGGTGTGGCAATAATTAATCCATCTGCCCAATAAGAATTGATAAATTCATCATTCATGTAGGCATGGATAATCATCATTGCCGTGTTGTCGCGCCTGTGGATAGTGATATCATTTAATGCGAAATTTTCATCCCCAAAAAGGTTGTGTTTGGACTCGAGGCTGAGCAATGTACGCTGGTCAAGTGAATACTCTTTGTTGATGATTGCTTCAATAGCATTCTTGATTTCATTTTTATTAATGCTGGCCAGAAAGCCAAGACGACCGAAGTTTATTCCGATTACAGGCACACCAGAATCACGAACAAGGGCCAGAGTATCAAGCAATGTTCCATCACCACCCAGACTGATCAGCACATCGGTATTATTGCAAAGCTGGGGATGATCACAAAAGGTTTCCAGTTCCCGGGGCAGCTTAACTTTATCTTTAATAAAGTCTATATATTCTTGATGGACAATGATTTCTATTCCATAGTACTCCAACGCATCGAAAACATCTTGAACAAAAGGTAAAACACTGTTATTAAATTCTCTGCCGTAAATTGCAATCTTCATTATTTACCTTAGTTTTTTTGTTTACCGGCCTGTCAATACATCTGATGCAGAACAAGGGATGTATTATACGTTTAAATAATTCATTAATGAATTATACCGGTCTTCTGTGCCATTGTCTGTTGTAGTACTATTAAATACCGCTTTAACCTGGTAATCATACCTTTCAAAAGATGCAAGGATATTTGATAATTCTGTTTTGTTGATTTTTAATGTAACTTCTAAACGCGTAGAGTCTGGAAAAGCCTGCACATATGAAGAAAGTATCTGTGCATTATCTGCTTCTACTATCTGCGCCATATGAGACAAGGAATTGTTCCTGTTACCAATTTCCAGCACAATAATACCTCCAGGTTCTTTTACCGCATAAATTTCTGAGGTGTAATCCAGCAAGTTATGAATAGAAATAATACCGAGGTAATTATTTTTATAATCAAGCACCGGTACTACAGAAAGTTTCAGCTGATGCAAGATCCTGATTACATCGTAAATGTGCACATCTTCAAATACAAAAGCATTTAGGATAGTAAGCGCCACACTGCCGATTGGTTCCTCTGCGTTTCGCACCTGCATCAGTTCATCTTCGGCCACTATGCCAATAAATTGCGCGTCTTTAATAACAGGCAGATGAGATACTTTGAACTCAACCATTCTATCCAAAGCAGTATGAACCGTGTCAGAAGCCTGCAGAGGGACTATAGAATTAGATATGAGTTCAGATGCAAACATTATTTCAATAGAATTCTATCTAAGAAGGTCCCAAGATAAGTGTTAAATATTTCCGGTCGTTCCATCATAGGCGCATGGCCACATTTATCTACCCAGTTCAGTTCAGAATTAGGCAAAAGCTGATGAAATTCCTCAGCAACCTCCGGAGGGGTAACTTTATCCTGCATACCCCAGATCAGGGAGACAGGAATGGTAATTTTTGACAGCTCTTTTGACATATTGTGACGTATAGCAGATTTCGCTAATGCTAATATACGAATAACCTTTGAACGCTCATTAACTGATTTAAATACTTCATCAACCAGTTCCTTGGTTGCCGTAGCCGGATCATAAAAAGTAAATTCAACCTTTTCACGGATGTAGTCATAACTTTCTCTTCTTGGAAAAGAACCACCAAAAGCATTTTCATACAAACCTGAACTTCCGGTTAATACGAGTGCTTTAACACTTTCCTGATGCGCCGCGGTAACTACCAGACCAACATGCCCTCCTAGTGAATTCCCTATCAAGACCACCTGCCCCAATTTTTTATACTTTATAAATTTGTGGACATATTTGGCCAGACTTTTAACACCCAGAGTTAGTAGAGGCTGTTCATAAATCGGAAGAATGGGAACTAAAATATGGTAGCGGTCTTTGAAATGATCAATTGCCGGCTCCCAGTTACTTAGTTCTCCCATCAAACCATGAAGTAATATAAGGGTTTCGCCTTTGCCGGCTTCTATAAAATTAAACCCATTTTCTTCTATTACCTCGTATTTCATGTGTCTCTAATTAATAATGTTGTAGCAGATCAGGGAGTAAACAGTGACCCAAATATGCTACTAAGTTAGTCGGCTAAAGTTAAATTAAAACAATATAAACTGTTAATTTTAAAAATATTGTTTTCTAATCAAATTCTATCACAATTTATGCCAATTGCGTTTTCACTATTTCTGCAATGAGTTTTCCATCAGCTTTGCCTGCCAGTTCCTTGTTGGCCAGCCCCATAACTTTACCCATATCTTTTACTGACGATGCGCCAGATTCTTTGATCAGATTTGCAATCGCAGCTTCTACTTCTTCGCGGCCCATCTGCTTAGGCATAAACTGGATGATCACTGCAATTTCTTCTTCTTCAATAACAGACAAGTCTTCTCTTCCCTGCTGTTTGTAGATATCGGACGACTCTTTTCTTTGTTTAACCAAACGCTGCAAGATTTTCAGTTCAGTTTCATCTGTGATTTCTTCGGCAGAACCTTTTTCAGTTTTAGCCAGCAGTAAAGCCGCTTTAATTGCACGAAGACCTCTTAGTGTTGCCTGATCTCTAGCCAGCATGGCTTGTTTAATTTCCTGATCAATAGTAGTTGAAATCATATATTTATTAGTTAAGCGTTATTTTTTTTGGTTAAAGTTGCCGATGCCTGTGCTGTAGGCATAATCAGCATATCATTTATATTTACATGTGCCGGACGACTTACCGCAAACCAGATGGCTTCTGCTATATCTTGTGCAACGAGGGGCTCAAAACCTTCATATACTTTCTTTGCCCTTTCTTCATCACCTTTAAAACGGACCTTCGAAAATTCAGTTTCAACCATTCCAGGATGAATAGCCGTAACTTTAATTCCATGCGGCAGCAAGTCCATACGCATTCCGGTATTTAGTGCATCTACGGCGTGTTTTGTTGCACAATAGACATTGCCGTTTGGATAAACCTCTTTTCCTGCAATTGATCCTATATTGATGATATGTCCCCTCTGATGTGTAATCATCCAGTTGGACACAATTTTGGTAGCATAGAGTAAACCTTTTACATTGGTATCGATCATGGTATCCCAATCATCCGTATCACCTTTATCGATAGGCTCGAGGCCCTGACTTAAGCCTGCATTGTTAATCAGCACATCGACAGCTTTCCAGTCATCAGGCAGGCTGTCCAGGCTGGTATTAAGAGAATGCTTATCTCTTACATCGGCAACCAGGGTTTTTATTGCAACTGCAAACTGACTGTTAAGCTGATGGGCCATTTCATCTAACTTTTTCTCTCTTCTGGCTACAAGTATTAAGCGATAGCCCTGTTGTGCAAACAAATGTGCACAAGCCTCGCCAATACCAGAGGTTGCTCCTGTAATTAATGCTGTTTTCATCTGGGTTCTGGTTTTGTTGAATATACTAAAAACAATCAGCTTCAGCTGCTGCTGAATGTATCCCGGGTACCGCTAAATTATTTGACAGTATGAAAACGGGAAGGGCAAAGCTATGATTTTTTAGGAGTGCTGCATCATTCAAAAAATAAACTGAATGTCACATGACGTAACATTATCTTATCTATTGGAGCATTATAAGGATTTGGCTCATCACTATTCAGAATATTATTAAGTGAATAAGATAGCTTGATTTCCGGCGACATTTTAAAGTATTCAAAATAGAGGTCCATTCCAAAGGCAGCTTCATAAGAAAGATAACTCTTTCTATTCTTCAATAGTTTATAAAGGTAGTCTTGCCCCGAATCATCGTTTTTCTTTTTGGAAGCAATGTCTACGGAATATTTTGCACCGTATAACATATATGCCCGGAAGTTATTTCGCCTGTTAGATTTAATTTTGATGCCCAGCGGAAACTCTACCATAGTTGCTGCAACTTTCTGCTGAAGGGTACTAAAGGGCATGTTTACTTTTGTTGGCTGCTCCCATTCGTATACTGCCAGCCGGTCGCTGAAGACCAATGTAGGTGTAAGCCTGATGTCGGCATTATTACTGATCCGGCCATTGACTACAAAACCGATCCCAAAGCCTGGCGATGATTTGCCATACAATGCGGTAAGGGAATCCGTTATAGGCAGCTGTGTGCCGGGATCGGTAAACCTAGACCTCCAGTTTGCCTTTTTCTGAATCTTGAATAAAGAATTAGTATACTGAAAAGTAAAGCCAAAATGCAGATTCTCATCATCTACACCGCCACCCCAATTTTGGGCCTGTACAGTTGTAAATGCAAGTATGAGCAGTAACAGAAGGCCTGACTTTAACTTCATTTTATTTTTTTAAACCAGTATATATAGCACTGATACCAAAGGTAAGTGATCTGTGATGCGTACTTTGATAACCAACTTTATCCATTAATGCAGTAAATGCTTTTCCATCGGGAAAGGCAATAACCGATTCATTCAAATACGTATAAGCCCTTGCATCTTTTGAAAACAGTTTACCAAATACAGGCAGAAGATACTTAAAATAAAAATTATAACTCTGTTTAACAGGAAACGCTGTGGGTTTAGAAAATTCCAGAATAACGATTTTACCACCTGGTTTTAATACCCTAAGCATATCTGCCAAGCCCTTCTCCAGATTTTCGTAATTCCTAACTCCAAACGCAACCGTAATGGCATCAAAGTGGTTATCTTCAAAATGAAGACCTTCAGAATCTCCGGTTTGAACAGTAAATACATGTTGTAAATTACGTTCTGCAATTTTTTTGCGGGCTACATCCAACATTCCTGTAGAAATATCTACCCCTATTATCTTTTCCGGCGCCAGTATTTTAATTGCTTCAAAAGCCAAATCACCTGTTCCGGTTGCTACATCCAGAATCAGGCGCGGTTTAAGTGCTGAAAGCTCCCTGATTGCCTTCTTGCGCCATATTATATCTATACCAGCTGATAAAAAATGATTCAAAAAATCGTAGGTACCTGAAATGTTATTAAACATTGTAGCTACCTGTTCCTTTTTTGTTACTGTAGCAGATTGGTATGGAGTTATTTTTTCGTTCATGGTGTGCGGCAAAGATAAGTATTGTTGAAAACTAATTTTCTACCTTTGTCAAATGATTATAAAATCAGCAACTTTTATTTGTAGTAATACAAAGATATCGGCACTGCCGGTAGCCAACATGCCAGAATATGCTTTTATCGGCCGTTCAAATGTTGGAAAATCTTCACTAATCAATATGTTGGTTAACCAGCACGGTTTAGCCAAAACATCACAGAAACCCGGAAAAACGCAGTTAATTAATCACTTCCTGATAAACGAGAAATGGTATATTGTGGATTTACCAGGTTATGGCTTTGCCAAAGTATCAAAAAACAGCAGGGAAAGCTGGGAGAAATTTATCCGCAACTATATCACCAAAAGAGAGAGCCTTCAATGTGTTTTTGTATTAATTGACAGCAGAATACCCCCACAGAAAATAGATATAGAGTTTTGCTGCTGGATGGGCGAGATACAAATTCCCTTTGTACTGGCTTTTACTAAAGCAGATAAACAAAGCAAGGTGAAGACCAGGGCTACTGTTGATGCCTTTAAAAAGGAACTGTCGGGATTCTTTGAAGAAATACCTCCGATATTTATCACCTCGGGCGAGAAAGGTGATGGCAGAGAAGAAGTATTGCAGTTTATTGATCAGACTAACCTGGATTTTGCCATGCCTATCCTGACGCCAAAAGACGACTATTAAAGTTATGAAGAAATACTTTTCTCTAGTGCTGTTTGCACATTCAGTATTTGCACTGCCTTTTGCGATGATTGGTTTTTTCTTAGGTGTTACTACTACCGATCATCCCTTTAACTGGTTGATCCTGCTTTTGGTGTTGCTATGTATGGTTTTTGCCAGGAATTCTGCAATGGCTTTTAACAGATATCTTGACCGGGATATCGATGCAAAAAATCCGAGAACCAATATGCGTGATATCCCTGCGGGAAAGGTTTCTGCAAACGAGGCATTGATCTTCGTGATCATCAACTGTCTGCTTTTTGTAGTAACTACCGCTTTCATCAACTCATTATGTTTTTACCTGTCGCCGGTGGCTCTGTTTGTTGTGTTATTTTACAGTTACACGAAACGCTTTACAGCACTTTGCCATATGGTTTTGGGGCTTGGTTTATCTTTGGCCCCTATCGGAGCTTATATAGCCGTTACGGGGCAGTTTAATATAGTACCTGTACTATATTCGCTGGCAGTTTTATTTTGGGTAAGTGGATTTGACATTATTTATGCATTGCAGGATGAAGAATTTGACAAGGGTGAAAAGCTTCATTCAATTCCATCAGCAATTGGCAGAAAAAATGCCCTGCGTCTATCAGAAGTATTGCATTTCTTATCGGCAATATGTGTTATCCTGCCTATACTGTTTACCTCATTTAGCTGGGCGTATTACTTTGGGGTAGCCTTTTTCTGCTCTATGCTGATCTATCAGCATTTACTGGTAAAACCAAATGACATAAGTAAGGTAAACAAAGCATTTGCTACAACAAATGGATTTGCATCGGTAATTTTTGCAGTATGTTTCCTGCTTGATGCTTTATTACGAACGTATTTTAAATTTTAAACAATGATTGACCTTACCATACCTAAAAAGACCAGATCTTATATTCCGCAAGAACTTGATATTAAATGGAACACCCTCTCCCCTATTTTAGATGAACTGCTTGACAGGCCTATAGAAAATGTAGTGGCGCTTGAACAATGGCTGAAAGATAAGAGTGAACTGGAGGCAGCTCTAGAAGAAGATTTTGCCTGGAGATATATAAAGATGAGCTGCGATACGGGCAACGAGGAACTGGTTGCTGATTTTCAGTACTTCGCTACTGAAATTGAGCCAAAAATTTCACCAGCAGGAAACCTGCTTAATGAAAAGCTGGTAGCAAGCCCCTTTATTAATGAACTTGATCATGATAAATATTTCGTGTATCTGAGGGCTGTTAAGAAAGCATTAGAGATTTACCGCGAAGAGAATATTGAACTGTTCACCAAGCTTCAGGTAACTCAACAAAAATACCAGGCAGCATCAGGTGCAATGAGTGTGGTAATAAATGAGCAGGAGTATACACTTGAGCAGGCATCAGTATTTATCAAAGATATCAGCAGATCGGTAAGGCAGACAGCATGGGAAGCCATACAGCAGCGCCGTTTGGTTGACAAGGAAAGCCTCAATCTAATATTTGATGAGTTACTGGCTATGCGCCATCAGGTGGCTTTGAATGCCGGTTTTGAAAATTACCGGGATTATATGTTTCAGGCACTTGGGCGTTTTGACTATAATGTAAAAGACTGTTACAAATTTCATGCAGCTATAGAAAATGAAATTGTTCCACTATTAAAAGATCAGGCTGAGAAAAGAGCTGAAGCATTAGGACTGGAAAGCCTTAAACCCTGGGACCTGGATGTAAGTACTTCAGGCAAACCGGCCCTAAGGCCATTTGCTAATGGCGAAGAGTTAATTGATAAAACCATAGTAGCATTTAATGCAATTGATCCTAAGCTGGGTCAGATGCTGGCAGTGATGAAAGCTAATAAGCTGTTTGATGTTGAAAGCAGAAAAGGTAAGGCCCCGGGCGGATACAATTATCCTCTTGCAGAAACCGGCGCACCTTTTATTTTCATGAACTCAGCTGGCACTTTACGCGACTTAACAACAATGGTGCATGAAGGTGGCCATGCTATCCATACTTTTTTAACTGCCAATCTTGAGCTGAATGACTTTAAACACTGCCCCTCAGAAGTGGCAGAACTGGCATCAATGAGTATGGAATTAATCTCTATGGATCAGTGGGGAACATATTTTGACAATGAAGCTGACCTGATCAGGGCCAAAAGAGAACAGTTGCTAGATGTTTTAAAAACATTGCCCTGGGTAGCAGTTATTGATCAGTTTCAGCATTGGATCTATACCAACCCTACGCATAATGCCGCAGACAGAGAAGAAGCATTTAAACAAATCTATACTACCTTCGGTGCCGGATTTGCTGACTGGACCGGATTAGAAAAAGAATTTGGAAATATCTGGCAAAAGCAGCTTCATGTATTTGAACTACCTTTTTATTATATTGAATATGGTATTGCACAGCTGGGTGCTATTGCCATCTGGAAAAACTACAAAGAAAATCCGCAGAAAGCTTTGCAGCAATATATAGATGCATTATCGTTGGGTTATACCAAACCAATGAACGAGATTTATGAAACTGCGGGTATTAGATTTGATTTTAGCAGCAGCTATATCCATGAACTGGCTTCATTTGTTAAGGATGAATTAGAAAAATTGGATTAGTTTACGTATATTTTAATAAATTCAGCAAAACAAACCAAACTGACTGCTAATTATGCTTGAAAATCTTTTCAGAAAAAAGTCAATAACCAAAATATTAGAAGACGCAGCAAAGGGATATGGAGATCATGGCGAATCTTTAAATAAAACGCTTGGCATTAAAGATCTTACTGCTTTCGGAATTGCAGCAATCATAGGTGCAGGGATCTTCAGCACTATTGGAAAAGCAAGTGCCGATGGCGGTCCGGCAGTAATATTCCTATTTATTTTTACAGCAATTGCCTGTAGTTTTGCGGCCTTTGCATATGCAGAATTTGCATCAATGGTTCCGGTTTCCGGTAGTGCCTATACCTATTCTTATGTAGCCTTTGGCGAACTTGTAGCATGGATCATTGGCTGGTCTCTAATCATGGAATACGCTATAGGAAATATTACTGTAGCAATATCCTGGTCAGATTATTTTACAGGGCTGCTATCCTCTATACGCATACCCTCTTTAGGCATCAATGGCATCCATCTTCCAGACTGGATGACAATGGATTATCTTACCGCTTTCAATGGTCATCAGCATGCTGAAGCGCTGCTAAAAGCCGGTAAAACGTATGCTAATCTTGATGAAGCTGTTCGTATTACTAATAATGCCTGGATAACGGCACCCAGAATCGGGAATTTCCATGTAGTGGCAGATCTTCCTGCTTTGGGAATTATTATACTGATTACCTGGCTGGTATACCGCGGAATGAAAGAATCTAAAAATGCGAGTAACGCTATGGTGGTGGTGAAACTGGCAGTGATCCTGTTAGTACTATCAGTTGGTGTATTTTATGTAGACACTTCCAATTGGCATCCCTTCGCACCAAATGGTGTTTCTGGAGTACTAAAAGGGGTATCAGCTGTATTTTTTGCATATATAGGATTTGATGCTATCTCTACAACTGCCGAAGAATGTAAGAATCCGCAGCGAGACCTGCCAAGGGGAATGATGTGGGCCATTATTATTTGTACTGTTTTGTATGTGGCTATTGCTTTGGTGTTAACTGGAATAGTAAAGTATGACCAGCTTGCTGTAGGTGACCCACTCGCATTTGTATTTGATGCTATTGATCTTAAACTGATGAGTGGTATTATTGCAGTAAGTGCGGTATTTGCGATGGCAAGTGTGTTGCTGGTCTTCCAAATGGGGCAGCCGCGTATTTGGATGAGCATGAGCCGTGACGGCCTGCTTCCGAAACGCTTTTCGAAGATTCATCCGGTTTATAAAACTCCGTCATTTGCTACCATAGTGGTAGGTTTTGTAGTTGCTGTGCCTTCACTGTTTATGAACCTGACTATTGTTACAGATCTTTGTTCTATTGGTACACTGTTCGCCTTTGTATTGGTATGTGCAGGTGTACTGGTTTTACAAAACCGACCTAATATACAGAGAGGTAAATTCAGAATTCCCTATGCCAACTCAAAATATATAATTCCTGTTATTTTTATAGCCGCTGTAGCTGCAGGTTTTATATTTTTCAAAGCTCAGACTACTGCCTTTTTAACAAATGAGGCGAAGGTGAATGATCCTATAACTTTCATTACCTCATTAAACATTGATGAACTTAACCTGGTTCAAAAACAAATAAAGGAAGAACAAAAACAGATAACAGGTGTTGGGAACAATATAGATGCAGAAGCTTACCTCAATAATTTAAGTGCTCAACAATACAGTGCTTTTATTGATAAAAGTAATGTAACTGCTGAAAAGAAGTATGAAAGTGGCTGGAGCCTCTTTAAACATAAAATACCAATGTGGATATTTTTGGTAATCTGTGTGGTAATCACCTATTACTGTATTACAAAAAATCTTTCACTGATCCCGGTGCTTGGTTTATTGAGTTGTTTATACATGATGTGTGAACTAGGTATATCTAACTGGATTGGTTTTGGGATCTGGCTGGTAATAGGTTTAGTAGTTTATTTCCTTTACGGTTTTAAACATAGTAAATTAAATATTAAAACAACTGAGTAAACTTTACCCCGTACTGCTGAAATGATTAAGTAGTGCGGGGCAGAATATAAAAAAGAACTATACGCTTTGATTAACTATGTATAACTGTTAAATTGTGTTAAATATTGTCCTTATCACAAAATGTTTAATATTTGTGTGGAATTATTTCTACTTTTGCTAGCATTACATGAATAGAAAAACAGAAACGGTCTCGATTGCTTATTTAACCTGCATAATCTGCATGGTTATCTGCTGTGGAACAACTGTTTTTGCACAAAAATCTGATAGCAGTGCCCGTTACAGACGATTTGGCAAAACCCCTCAGATTAAAGTTGAAGTTCCTTCTTATAAACCTAACTACATTCCCGGCTCAACGTCATTCACACCCTATAACAGTGTTATTTCAAAAAGTAAACAGGGAACAGGCAAGCCAGATAAGATTCTAGCTGTTCTTCGGGTATATCCTAACCCTGTAGATGATCAGATCAACCTTACCCTCCGTTTGGAGCGTGAATCTTCCATATCAATAAAAATTATGGATTTGTTGGGAAATGAAGTGGTAACGCTTGCCAATGAGCGTCTGTCTGCAGGTGAACAGACTAAGACCTTTACTATCCCAAATAAGCTGAACAGCGGGATCTATTTTCTGCGGTTTGTAGCCGGTGCGGAAACTATTGTAAAACGTATTTCAGTCTTATAATTTTAATCATTACTTCCTTTTTACTGGATATAAAGTTACTTTTACGCATCAAGCTGTAAGAAAAGCACAATTATTATATCCTTCCAATGAAAGTAATCGCTATAGGCCGCAACTATGCAGCACATGCCAAAGAATTAAACAACCCATTACCCTCCAGCCCTGTAATTTTTTTAAAACCTGATACAGCTGTACTGAAAGACAATAAACCTTTTTATATCCCGGAATTTTCATCAGACATTCATTATGAACTGGAAGTAGTGTTGAAAGTATGTAAGGAAGGGAAACATATAGCTGAAAAGTTCGCAGCAAATTATTTTGATGAGATGGGCTTAGGTATAGATTTCACAGCTCGGGATATTCAGAATGTACATAAAGAAAAAGGACTGCCATGGGAGCTTGCCAAAGCATTTGACAACTCTGCAGCGGTTAGTCATTTTATCCCGAAAACAGAGATTGAGGATCTGAATAACCTGCAGTTTGAACTCAAAATCAATAACGAGACCAGGCAGAATGGTAATACCAAAAACATACTGTTTTCCTTTGAAAAAATAATTGCGTTTGTTTCTCAATATATCACTTTAAAAAAAGGCGACCTTATTTTTACAGGAACACCAGAAGGTGTAGGCCGGGTATATCAGGGTGATAAGTTGGAAGCCTTTATTGGTAATCAGCAATTTTTAAACTTTGATATTAAATAAGTTTAAATGAAGAAAATATTTTTAGGGTTATGCATTGGTGTAATAGCCAGTATCAACGTCAGGGCGCAGCAGATCTTCAGTAACAATACCTATCCCTTAGTAGATTTCAGACCACCTCTTGATATCACACCACCTGCCCTTGCTGGCTCGTTTGGTGAATTAAGGGGTAACCACTTTCATTCGGGCATTGACTTCCGAACCAATCAGCGCGAAGGATATCCGGTATATGCCATTGCTGATGGCTATGTGTCAAGAATAAGGGTGCAAAACAGTGGGTTCGGGCAGGCCTTGTATCTGACACATCCAAATGGTTACACTTCAGTATACGGACATTTATCGCGCTTTGCCCCGAAGGTGGCACAAGCAGTGAAGGACCTCTCCTATCAGAAGAAAACTTTTGAACTGGATGAGTTTCCTGTACCCGATCAATTTCCTGTACATAAAGGAGACCTGATTGCTTACACGGGTAACCGTGGTAGTTCTGGCGGTCCGCATCTTCATTTTGAGATCCGCGATTCAAAAACAGAAAGTACCGTTAACCCACAATTATTTGGAATCCAGATTCCGGATGATATACCTCCGGTTATTTACGCACTGTATGTGTACAAACTAAATAAAAAACCATTTAGCGAATATACCCCCAAACAATACTTTCAGGCATTAGGATCTAATGGAACATATCATATTGCAGGTACAATTAATGTGAGCGGAGAGGTTGGCTTTGGAGTTACCACTACCGACAGGCATAATGGTGCATCAGGCATAAATGGTGTATATTCTATTGAACTGGAACTAGACGGCAAAAAGATATTTACTTCTTCACTGGAAAAATTTGCATTTGAAAACAGTAAGGCCATAAATTCTCATATAGATTATCCGGCATTTCTAACCAGCAAACGCAGTATCCAAAAAAGCTTTGTGGATCCTGGCAATCCCCTGCAGATCTACAGTGGTTTGGTTAACAATGGTAGAATTGAATTCAACGATCTGCAGACACATGTGCTAAAGTATACAATTACAGATTCTAAAGGGAACAAAAGCATTTTGCCTTTTTCGGTTAAAGCTGATGGTAACGTTTCGCCTGTTACGCCCGATGCTCCGGCCGGACCTCTCTTTTCGTATAATAAGCAAAATGAATTTAACACAGAGGGCGTAAAAGTTGTGTTGCCAAAAGGAACATTATATAATGATATGAACTTTGTTTATACAGTTAAGACCCGGCCCGCAGGTCTGGTTTACTCAGCAGTACACCAGATTCATAATAATATGACGCCATTACATATTGGTTTTGAATTGTGGATCAAGGCTGACGCCAGTCTTGCCAACCTAAAAGATAAAGCAGTAATTGTAAGTACAGGGGGTGCATCTCAGGGTGGAACCTTTGAAAATGGTTATATTAAGGCTTTACCGAGAAACTTCGGTAGTTTCTATGTTACCGTTGATACTACTGCGCCAACGGTTACGCCATTAAATATTTCTGAAGGAAAAAATATGGCCGGCATATCAAGAATGAACTTTAAAATCCGTGATAATTTATCAGGCATTAAAAGTTTTAACGGTTATATAGATGGAAGCTGGGTACTGATGGAATTTGATACCAAAACTGCTACCTTATGGCATACTTTTGATGAACACACGGGCAACGGTAAACATCAGCTGAAATTAGTGGTTGAAGATATGAAAGGGAACGTTAAAAACTATTTGGTTAATTTTTATAAATAAAATTATATGAGTGAATTAAAAGAAGGACAGAAAGCACCGGAATTTACCGCTGCCGACCAGAATGGAAATGTAGTTACCCTGCAGCAATTTGAAGGTAAAACGGTAGTATTATATTTTTATCCGAAAGACGACACGCCTGGCTGTACTGCAGAAGCGTGTGATTTCAGAGATAATTACCAGGGATTACTGGCTAAAGGGATTACTGTACTGGGTGTAAGTGTTGATGATGAGAAATCTCACCAGAAGTTTGCATCTAAACATAACCTTCCTTTTACTTTGCTCGCAGACCCCGATAAAAAAATAGTAGAGGCCTACGGTGTATGGGGAGAAAAGAATATGTATGGCAAGAAATACATGGGCACTCATCGCAGTACTTTTATCATTGATGCCGCCGGCACAATTAGCCATATCATTAAAAAGGTTGACACCAAAAATTCTACAGCCCAGGTTCTGGAACTTTTAGAGAAATAAAACATAAGCCTTCAGGTTCGTATTAAATGACCCTCAAGGGACCTTATTTTAAACTACGAATGGCATAATAAACTATATTTGTCATGATAAGTAAAACAATCCGATTTAAATGAAACATACAATCAATGAATTAGAGGACATTGTTTCTCAGGTAAGAAGAGATATTGTTAGAATGGTACACGGCTGCCAGTCTGGACACCCGGGCGGCTCACTTGGCTGTGCGGAATTCATGACTGCACTGTATTTCGAAGTGATGAACCATTCAACAGATTTTAAAATGGATGGTGCTGGAGAAGATCTTTTTTTCCTTTCAAACGGACATATTTCGCCCGTTTTCTATAGTGTTTTAGCAAGATCCGGATATTTTGATGTTGCTGAACTGGCAACGTTCAGAAAATTAAATTCCCGTGTTCAGGGACACCCAACTACTCATGAAGGACTTCCTGGTATCAGGATAGCTTCAGGATCTTTAGGTCAGGGTATGTCCGTTGCTATTGGTGCCGCATTAACCAAAAAACTAAATAAAGATAACTCCCTTGTTTTTACATTACATGGTGATGGTGAATTACAGGAAGGCCAGAACTGGGAAGCTATTATGTTTGCCCCACATAACAAGGTGGATAACCTGATCTCAACAATAGATTACAATGGTCAGCAGATTGACGGGCCTACTGAAAAAGTACTATCGTTAGAAAGTCTGCAGAACAAATTTGAAGCTTTTGGCTGGCATGTAATTACCTCAAGTGGTAATAATATGGAAGACATTGTTAAATCACTCGAATATGCGAAGTCATTGACAGGTAAAGGCCGCCCTATTTTGAACCTGATGAGTACCCAGATGGGCTATGGTGTAGATTTTATGGTTGGTTCACATAAATGGCATGGTACTGCCCCTAATGATGAGCAGTTAGCTTCTGCATTGAGTCAGAACAAAGAAACTTTAGGAGATTATTAACAAACCATTACACCGGCATATGCCAGCCCTGGTTAATAAAACAGCCAGGTATAAACAGGTAAATAATGAAAAAATATACATATACTGAAAAGAAAGATACACGCTCTGGTTTTGGTGTGGGCTTGCTTGAAGCAGGTAAAAAAAATTCTAATATTGTTGCACTTACTGCAGATCTGAAAGGATCTTTAAAGATGGATGCTTTTGAAAAAGACTTTCCTGAACGTTTTTTTCAGATTGGTATTGCAGAAGCAAATATGATCGGTATTGCGGCTGGTATGACCATTGGTGGTAAAATTCCTTTTACCGGAACTTTTGCCAACTTTTCTACCGGAAGGGTTTACGACCAGATCAGACAATCGGTAGCATATTCTAATAAAAATGTTAAAATATGTGCTTCTCATGCCGGATTAACTTTAGGTGAGGATGGTGCTACCCACCAGATTCTTGAAGATATAGGCTTAATGAAAATGCTGCCGGGTATGGTGGTTATCAATCCTTGTGATTTTAACCAGACCAAGGCGGCTACTATGGCCATTGCAGAGTACGAAGGTCCTGTATATCTGCGCTTCGGCAGACCATCTATTCCGGTATTTACTGATCCTGACCAGGTTTTTGAAATTGGTAAGGCCTGGATGGTAAATGAAGGTACAGATGTTACTATTATTGCAACCGGACATATGGTCTGGAAAGCAATTGAAGCCGGAGAACAACTTGCAGAACTTGGAATTGATGCCGAAATCATCAATATACATACCATCAAACCATTAGATGAAGAAGCAATTCTGAAGTCGGTAACTAAGACCGGTTGTGTAGTTACCTGTGAAGAACATAATAAATTTGGCGGACTTGGAGAAAGTGTGGCACGTTTATTAACTACTGAATTACCATCACCACAAGAGTTTGTTGCGGTGAATGATAGTTTTGGGGAAAGCGGAACACCTGATCAGTTAATGACCAAATATGGTTTAGATACGATCAATATTGTGGAAGCAGTTCAAAAGGTAATAAAAAGAAAAAAATAATTGATGAAGCAGGTTGAAGACGAAGAAATATTAGAAAAGTTCAATATTGAGCGCACTCGTAATGAAGCCTTTAACCTGCTTATCTCTAAATATCAGGAAAAGATCTACTGGCATGTGAGACGGCTGGTAATTGATCATGACGATGCTGATGATCTGGTGCAGGACGTGTTTATAAAAGTTTGGAAAAATCTGGCAAAATTCAGAAGTGATTCTAAACTGTACACATGGATTTACCGCATTGCTACAAATGAATGCATAACATTCCTGAATAAAAAGAAACAGCGTAACCAGACTTCGCTGGATGAAGTATCGTCAGAATTATCTGAAAGCCTGGTTGCATCTTCTTATTTCAATGGGGATAAGATCCAAATGAAACTTCAGCAAGCCCTGCTTACCCTTCCGGAAAAGCAAAGGCTCATCTTTAATATGAAATATTATGATGAACTTAAATATGATGAAATATCAGAAATATTAGGAACATCTGTTGGCGCTCTCAAAGCGTCATTCCATATTGCAGTTAAAAAAATCGAAGTTTTTATGTTAAATGATGAAATAAGCCTTTAAACCTTTTGGCGTTTTTTGCATCAATATAGTGTGTGAAATTTAAGGTTACAGATTAAAAATCATATATCTCCCGAATCTGGTATAAATAAGTAATAATGAAAACTGATATAGAAAACAACGAATGGAAAGCAGAAGCCCCCTACCTGGCAAGCCTGCCTAAACAAAATCCGTTCTGCGTTCCTGAACAATATTTTGCTACGCTGCCCCACTGTATACAAGGATCGGTTTACACCGGGACGTTGAAAGCAGTTGCCGGTGAAACAGGCTTTATTGTACCTGATCAGTACTTCATTACAAGTAAGGATCAAATTATTGCTGCAACTACAGAACAAAACCGGGTAGAATTACCTTTATCTTCAGGCTTTTCTACACCTGATCTATATTTTGAAAAGCTGCAGGCAGGCATTATGGCCAGAACGGTCGGCTTAGCAATTGAAGAAAAAGTAGTCTCTTCCAAACCTGTACCAAAGCTTGTAAGACTATGGCAGTCTGACTTAATTAAATATGCATCTGCCGCCTGCTTTATCCTTGTTACCGCTTTCGGTCTTTACCTGAATCAGCAAAGTTTTACTAATGAAACTACTGTTACCGATTTGGCCAATGAACAAATGCTATATGATATCGATGAACAGGATATCATTGAGCATATTGAACGTAATGCGCCAGTTGTACAGCAAAAAACCCCCACCCATCAGGAACTGGAGACCTATATCTTGAACAACTATTCACAAAATGATCTGTCTTCAGCAATTAATTAATAAGATATGAAAAATTTAATTGCCGTAATCGCTTTGTTTTGTTTACCATTCTTTGTTTCTGCACAACAGAATCAGAGAGGGTCAGAAATTGAAGCCTATAAAATCACTTATCTCAAAGAAAAACTTGAACTGAGTCCTGAAGAGTCACGTATTTTCTGGCCTATATATACCGCCTGGACTTCGGAACAAAATGCTTTACGTATCGAACGCAGGGAAAAAATGATCAGTTTCAGAAAGATTCCTGAGATTGAAGACTTGTCTGATGTACAAGTTCAGGCCTTGATTACGAATGAACTTAACTTTAAGCAAAGAGATCTGAATATTGAGCGTAAATACTATAATAAGCTAAAAAGCAGTTTGCCAATAAAAACGGTAGGTAAATATTACCGGGCGCAGGAAACTTTTAAAAGAGAGCTTCTAAGCAGATATAGAGAAGGCCGCCGCCCCTAAGCCATCTTCTGCCTTTTAATAAGATAGGCAGATAATATTGCATTAAACCCCTGGTCTATATCAGCTTCTACCAGGTCAATATTGTACTGGGCGCATTTTAGTGCAATTGTATTTCGGTATTGGCGGTAGCTATTTATATAACTGTTTCTTACCGCAGCAGAATTAGTTTTCAGCATTGCCCCTGTTTCCATATCAATAAACTCATAAGGCCGGTTATCATAAAGAAAATCAACTTCCTTTTTTCTATCACTCACATTGAAAATAATAATTTCATGTTTATTGTATTTTAAATGCTGAAGAGCGGCAAATAGGGTTTCTTGCTGTTGATCAGTATGAAGATTAATCAGAAGATCACTAAATATGATGATCAACGATCTTTTGTGTACCGATTCAGCTACCTGATGAAGAGAGCGTGCGAGATCTGTGGTTGTATTTTGTTTACTCGATTGAAGTATACGATCAAGCTGCGAAAGTAAATACTTCTGATGTAAGATAGTTGAGCGTGCCGGAGTATTTAACCATATCTGTTCTGTAAACAGACTGAGCCCAAAGGCATCACGCTGGCGCCTTAGCAAATACATAAGCGCGGCTGCCGCCTGTACAGAAAAATTTAGTTTGTTATGAAGCGGTTCGGGGAAATACATCGATGAGGAAGTATCTATTACAAACTGACAGCGCAGATTTGTTTCCTCCTCATACCGCTTAATATATAATTTATCGGTCTTGGCATATAGTTTCCAGTCTATATTACGCACATTGTCCCCATTGTTATAAGCAGAATGTTCTGCAAATTCTACAGAAAATCCATGGAAGGGGCTTTTATGAAGGCCGGTGATAAATCCTTCCACAACCAGTTTAGCCAGCAGCTCAAGGTTGCTGTTCAGGTGCGCTGATGATTCAGAAGTTATTGACCCCATATTGTAAATCTAATAAAAGAAAGATAACTTGGCCAGATAGTTATTCAAAATTTTAGTTCTCTGAAAATGTTGTTAAGATTTATTGCCGCAGTATATTTTTTACTATTTATTTGTGGCCTGGTATTCTCTCTCTATTTCTTATCTCAAACACTCGCTCTCATACCGATACCAATGATGAGGATGCTGCAGTATATCCTGCTGTCCATTTTATTTTCTATTCTGCTCGTCAATACTCTCCGGGCCTTTAGTCTCAAGGCTGAAGATGTGCTGAGACTAAAAACGAGTACAAATAATTTCAAATGGTTGTTTTTAATTGCGGCTGTACTTGCAACAGCTGGATGGTTTGGCTTATTCAACAGCGCGGGAAAGGAGCCGGCTCATATTAGCGTCCTGCAAATAGCACTCTTAATCACTTTATGTGGATTCTGTTTCTGGAGTAACGATTATCTGGATAAAGAAAGGGACGAAAAAAAATAGAAGCAAAAAAAAAAGCACCTGTATCGCTACAGGTGCTTTTGCTCGTTTATTTATATACTGATTATAATTGCTTATCTAATTTACCAGCTAATACAGATTTTGGTACTGCACCAACTTGTTTATCAACAACTTCACCATTTTTAAAGTATAATAAAGCAGGAATATTACGGATACCAAATTGAGTAGAAATCTGCGGATTGTTATCTACATTTACTTTTCCTACCACCGCTTTTCCTTCGTATTCTTTTGATATTTCATCTACTACCGGACCTACCATGCGACATGGACCACACCATTCTGCCCAAAAGTCTACTAAAACGGGTTTATCTGATTTCAACACAACTTCCTCGAAGTTGGCATCTGTGATTTCTAAAGCCATAATTATTAAGTTTATTTATGCAAAGATATAATCAATTGTAGTGCCACCAACGGTTCCCTTGCCAAAATGACATTAGTTAAACTTATAATTATTTACATATTTCATAGTCTACTGCCTGTAATGAAGTAAGTTGTTCAAAGAAATCATTATTAGGGTTGACTTTCAGCGACTTAGACGGAAGCTCAAGCGTTACATTTTTCTCCCTGTCGTGCACTTTAAAGTTTAGCTGGCAAGTTTGTTGTTCTGAATTAGCTTTATTTTCTTCAAGAATTGAGTAAATCTGATCTATGATCTGGTCATTGATGCGCTGAATATGTATATGTAGCGTGACACCTTTGGTATACTTATCTCTCAATTCAGATAATAATTCCATAGAGGTAATTTTGAATTCCCAGTCTCCTTCTTTGCGAAAGCGCTCTCCAACCTGCCCACGTATCCTTAAAAAATACCCATCAGTCATAAATTGTTTAAACCGTACAAAGTCATCTCCAAAGAGTGCAAGCTCACAGCTGTCATTATAATCTTCAAAAGTTATCGTACCAAAAGGTTTGCCTGTTTTAGTCATTCTTTGCGCTGAAGTAACTACCAGCCCCCCTACTACGAGTTCGCGGTTTTTCATTGTGGCAAACTCAGCCATCACTTCCTCGTTCGTGTCGCCCATCCTGATCTTATTAACGAGAGAAAGATGACGAACGGCATGCGGACAGAATTCCTTTAATTCCAGTTTATAATTATCTAAAGGATGCCCGCTTAAGAAAATACCAATGGCGTCTTTTTCATATTTTAAACGGTCTATTAAACTCCATTCAGCAGCCACCGGAAGCGCAGGTTCCTGAATCAGATCTGCTACAGTACCTCCAAATAACGAAGATTGCGATGAAGCTTCACTACTCTGGAAATCATTTGAATATTTAATCAGCTTTTCTATCCCATTCAGTTTATCATTAACACCCACATAGAAATATTGCGCCCTGTGATGTCCAAAACTATCAAAGGCACCACTATATACAAAGCTTTCGTAGGCTTTCTTATTTACTGTCCGCGTATTTGATCTTTTGGCAAAGTCGTAAATATTGGTGTATTTTCCAGCAGCATTACGTTCTTCGATGATACTTTCTACAGCCTTTTCTCCTACGCCTTTTATACCAGACAATCCAAAACGAACCTGACCTTTATTATTAACCGAGAACTTCAGAATTGATTCATTAACATCAGGTCCGAGCACCTGCACGCCCATCTGCTTACATTCTTCCATGAAGAAAGCAACCTGTTTGATATCACTCATATTGTTTGTTAGTACCGCCGCCATATATTCAGCTGGATAATGAGCTTTCAAATAGGCTGTCTGGTAGGCAATCCAGGCATAACAGGTAGAGTGAGATTTGTTAAATGCATAGGATGCAAATGCCTCCCAGTCTTTCCATATCTTTTCCAGTATATCTGCCGCATGTCCTTTTTCTGCCGCCTGAGATACAAACTTAGGCTTCATCTTATCAAGTACATCTTTCTGCTTTTTACCCATTGCCTTACGCAGAACATCAGCCTCACCTTTAGTGAATCCGGCAAGTTTTTGTGATAAAAGCATAACCTGTTCCTGGTAAACCGTAATTCCATAGGTCTCTTTCAGGTATTCCTCGCAGGCGTCAAGATCATATTTAATTTCTTCCTCACCATTTTTACGGCGTACAAAACTAGGGATATACTCTAGCGGCCCAGGTCTGTACAAAGCATTCATCGCAATTAAATCGCCGAAAACGGTCGGTTTTAACTCCTTCATGTATTTCTGCATCCCGGTACTTTCGTACTGAAAAATACCTATAGTTTCTCCACGCTGAAAGAGTTCATAGGTTTTAACATCATCAATCGGAAACTGATCTGGATCCAGCTGTATACCCATTCTTAAGCGCACAAGTTTTACCGTGTCCTTAATCAGGGTTAGTGTTTTTAAGCCCAGGAAATCCATTTTAAGGAGTCCGGCACTTTCCACAACAGAGTTGTCAAACTGCGTGACATATAAATCCGAATCTTTGGCCATCGCTACAGGCACATAATTGGTAATGTCATCAGGTGTGATAATAACCCCACAGGCATGTATACCTGTATTACGCAAGGAACCTTCTAATATTCTGGCCTGCTGTATAGTTTCGGCACTTAAGCTTTTGGTTTCAGCCAGATCTTTCAGTTCAACCACACGCTCATATTCATCTGCCCGGAGCACACCTTTAAGTGCCTTTTCTTCGAGGTTGAATATCTTTGCCAGCTTCAGATTGGGAATTAATTTAGCAATTTTATCTGCTTCGAACAGGGGCAGGTCTAATACCCTGGCCGTATCTTTAATAGAAGATTTAGCCGCCATGGTACCATAAGTGATAATCTGTGCCACCTGGTTTGCGCCATACTTACTGATTACATAATCCATTACTCGTCCACGCCCCTCATCATCAAAATCTATATCAATATCTGGCATTGATACACGGTCTGGGTTAAGGAAACGCTCAAAAAGGAGGTCATACTTAATTGGGTCGATATTGGTAATCCACAAACAGTAAGCTACTACTGATCCTGCTGCAGAACCCCGTCCCGGACCAACTGAAACATCCAGCGCCCGGGCTTCGCGAATAAAATCCTGTACAATCAGGAAGTACCCTGGATAACCCGTTTTTTCAATAGTCTGGAGCTCAAAATCAAGCCGCTCCTCTATTTCGGCACTGATCTCTCCGTATCTTTTTTTAGCACCTTCGTAAGTAAGGTAACGCAGGTATTTGTTCTCACCTCTTTTCCCGGCATCCTGCTCATCCTCTGCTACAATAAATTGCTGAGGGATATCGAATTTAGGCAACAATACCTCTCTTGCCAGCTTGTATGTCTCTACCTTATCTATAATTTCCTGAACGTTGAGTATTGCTTCAGGTAGATCAGCAAACAGGCTTTTCATTTCTGCTGCCGATTTAAAATAGTATTCCTGATTAGGTAAACCATATCGGTAACCTCTACCCCGGCCTATTGGCGTGGCCTGTTTTTCCGCATCTTTTACACACAACAGAATGTCGTGCGCATTGGCATCCTTCTTATTTATGTAATAAGTATTATTTGTTGCTACCAGTTTTACTTGATGCTTTTTTGCCAGGCTGATCAGAGCTTTATTTACCACATGTTCATCATCCTGGTTATGTCGCATGATCTCAATATAGAAGTCTGCACCAAACTTTTCTTTCCACCAGATCAATGCTTCTTCGGCCTGCTTCTCTCCCATATTAAGCAGCTTACTAGGCACCTCTCCGTATAAATTTCCAGAAAGCACTATGATATCATCCTTAAAACTCTCTATTACAGCGCGGTCTATGCGGGGAACATAATAAAATCCTTTAGTATAGGCTATAGACGACATTTTAGCCAGGTTATGATAACCCCTTTTATTTTTGGCTAATAGTACTATCTGGTAGCCATTGTCTTTTCTTGATTTATCTAAATGGTTTTCACATACATAAAATTCACATCCAACTATGGGCGTAAGCGGCAGCTCAGCCGGCACTTCACCTTTTTCTATAGCGGCCTGGTTTCTGGCGTCCACCCCCTTATTGTGATTTAGCACCTGGTTTACAAAGTGGAAAGCTCCCATCATATTGGCATGGTCTGTCATTGCTACAGCTGGCATCTTATCTGCGGCAGCAGCAGCAATCAGTCCGGGAATATTAATGGTTGATTGTAATACAGAGAACTGTGTATGATTATGCAGATGAGCAAAAACAGCATCTTTTAATTCCTGTTCATTATCTCTGAGTGTTTGTTTTGATATACCACCACCCTGGGTTTTCTCTAATCTTTTCCTTATCTCATCAGATGCAGCCTTCAGGTTAAAATGCCTTATTCCGGCACCTGCTATAAGTGGTGGATGGTGAGCTTTAAATTTTGGCAGATAATCTGGGTTGGCCTGCAGCTGTGCCGTGCTGTACACCTCCATTTTAACCAGCTGAAGAAAACACCTTGTTGTGGCCTCAACATCTGCCGTAGCATTGTGTGCTTCGGCAAAAGGTACCCCAAACAGGTATCCATGCAGTTCCGTTAATGTAGGAAGTTTAAACTTTCCGCCCCTGCCGCCTGGAATTTTCAGAAGTTCTGCAGTTACCTCTGTACAGGTATCAAGTACGGGCATTTGAGCCATCGGACTGTCTACACCCAGGCGATAAAATTCGCAGCCCATAATATTGACATCAAAGCCAACATTCTGTCCCACCACAAACTTTGCCTTTGATAGGGCTATATTAAATTGCTCTAATACCTCTGCCAGCTCAATCCCCTGCTCTGTGGCCAGTTCAGTAGATATACCATGTATCCTTTCGGCATCATATGGAATATTAAAACCATCAGGCCGCACCAGATAATCCTGATGTTCAATCAGATCACCCAATTCATCATGCAGCTGCCAGGCAATCTGAATACACCGCGGCCAGTTATTGGTATCGGTTACAGGTGCATTATAATTGGCAGGAAGACCTGTTGTTTCGGTATCAAAAATTAAATACATAGATGGGTAATTAAGAATCCTTGTCTTTTAAAAAGGGATAAGCAAAATTACGGTTTTTTAGATCGTCGTCTATAAGAAAAATTCAAATTATGGCACTAGAAGTAGAATGAGATTCAAAGCTAAAGAAGGGTTTAATTCAGGAATGTGAATGTCCCTGTCGGAGTGCTAATTTATGTTCCTGGGCAATGAGTTTACTGATATCATAACCTCTGGCCTGGCAACGCTCGATCACCTCATTAGCAAGCTCCTGGTCCAGAAATGGTTTGCGGGACATAATAAAAAGATGTTTATGCTTTGGATGACCAATAACTACATAAGAGTAATCTTCCGCCAGTTCGATAATCCAATAGTCAATCTTAACGGGCCATACAAACTGGGCTTTAAGTTCAGCATTATTAGTGCCCCGTACCACAAAAAGTTTTGATCTGAGATATCGCTGCTCATCTTCACCTAAAGCCTTATATGTGGTAAAAACGGCATAGTAACCATCGGGGTGTATTACATATGTTTCAGTGGTTTCACGCCAGTTTTTATCCATGAAAGTTGGTATCGAATAAATAGAATACCATTTCCCTGCATAAGACATTATATCAACTTTTTCAACAGGCGTATTATCCATTTTCAGCTCTTTTTTATATTAAGCAAATGTAAATTCTTTCTCATAAAACCAATTATGGCAGATAAAGTTTTAAAAAGCATTTTTTAAAAGCTCCCTTAAAAGTGATACCTTGTACTAAGCTTATTTTATCACTTATAAAAAATAAACCTATGAAGATAACGGTTGTTGGTGCAGGAGCAGTAGGTGCAACCTGTGCAGATAATATAGCAAGAAAAGAACTGGCTGAAGAACTGGTTCTGTTAGACATTAAAGAAGGATATGCTGAAGGTAAAGCCATCGACATGATGCAGACAGCTGCATTGCTTGGTTTTAATTCAAAAATTACCGGTGTTACCAGCGATTACAGCAAAACTGCAGGTTCTGCAATTGCAGTAATTACTTCCGGACTGCCTCGTAAACCAGGTATGACCCGCGAGGAACTGATAGGAATTAATGCAGGTATTGTAAAGGGTGTGGCAGAACAAATACTGCAGTTTTCACCTGAGGCCATTATTGTAGTGGTCAGCAACCCTATGGACACTATGACTTATCTGGCTCTTAAATCTTTAGGGCTTCCAAAAAACAGGATTATTGGTATGGGCGGAACGCTGGACAGTGCCAGATTTAAATACTATTTGAGTATGGCCTTAAACTGTAATGCAAATGATTTACAAGGCTTTGTTATAGGGGGGCACGGGGATACAACGATGATCCCTTTAACGAGGTATGCAACTTATCAAAGCCTGCCGGTTACTGAGCTGCTAGACAAGGATACCCTGGCGAAAGTTGCGGCCGATACGATGGTTGGCGGAGCTACGCTTACAGGACTGCTGGGTACATCTGCATGGTACGCACCTGGTGCTGCCGTTGCTGCACTGGCCGAAAGCATTATCCGTGATGAGAAAAAACTTTTTACCTGCTCAGTTTCTCTTGAAGGCGAGTATGGTCAAAGTGATATCTGTCTGGGTGTGCCTGTAATAATAGGGTGTAACGGCTGGGAAGAAATTATCGATTATCACCTCAATGAGGATGAGCAGGCGGTATTTAACAAAAGTGCAGAAGCAGTAAGGAGTATGAACAATGTGCTTAAAGAAATGGACCTGATATAATGCAAATAATTACCGTTCCTATCACACTGATTAGCATGGGCGAAGAAGCTTTTCACTTACTGGTACCTATTAATATTTTCAATAAAAAGAGATTAGCAGTTGTAGATACCGGAGCATCAAGAACCATATTTGACAAGCGGATTCTGGAAGAAAATTTAGAATTGGCAGCCTCATCAGAAGAACATCAGATAACTACTATTTTCAGCAGCTCCAACGTTATACAAGGTATTATACCTAAATTTAAAATAGGTAAACTGATTATTAAAGATTATGATGCTTTTGGTCTTGATCTTGATTCGGTTAATGAAAGTTACAAGCAAATGGGGCATCCTCGAATAGATGCTGTTATAGGTGGCGACATCTTTGTACAGTTCCAGTCGGAAATAAGTTATAGCAGGCTTGAACTGACCTTCACAAAAAATAAGTAAATACTGTTTGGCATAATATGAAAATTCTGATTGTAGAGGATGAACCTAATGTAGTATCTGTTTTAAGCCGTGGACTGCAGAGCGAGGGATATGAACTAAGTATTGCCCCTGATGGGACTATAGCTTTGGAAATGGTAGTGGCACACACTTTTAACCTGGTGGTTCTTGATATCATGCTTCCAGGCATAAATGGCCTGGAAATTTGTAAACAAATTAAAAAGAGTCAGCCGCAAACACCTGTTATCATGCTTACAGCTCTTGGTACAACTGAGAACATTGTTACAGGACTTGATAATGGAGCAGATGACTACCTGGTTAAGCCATTTAAAATTGCAGAGCTGAATGCCCGTATCCGTACCCTGCTTAGAAGGTATTCCGGAACTCAGCCCGCAGTGGATATTATCAGCATAGGCAGCCTGCAGATCAATACCGATGCAAAAACTGTGAGCAGAAATAATAAGGAGATTACCCTCACTGCCACAGAATACAGGTTACTGCAGTTTTTCGCCAGAAACAAGAATAAAACCCTGTCAAGAATAGACATTCTTGAAAATGTCTGGGACATCGATTTCAACATGGGAACTAATGTAGTGGATGTATATGTGAATTACCTTCGAAAGAAAATAGACAAAGGATTTGATACGAACCTTATCCATACTGTAGTTGGATTAGGATATATGTTAAAAGAAAAGCTGAATACATGACCTTAAGGAGCCGCATTACTTTTCTGTTTGCGATCTTATCTGGTGTCATCATATCGCTGCTAAGTGGTTTTGTATGGTATTTCGCCAATGAATTTGCTTTCGAAGATTTTTACAAAAGGCTGGAAGCAAGAGTTAACATAGCTGCTCAGATTAAGGTACTTGGCGGCGGGAATACCAGGGGATATGCTGAAGTACGTAACCGTTATCTCGAACGTCTGCCCGCAGAACAGGAACATCTGGTAGTGGCAGACAAAACAGCAAGGCCAACTGCAATACAAAAAATGGACCTCCCCCCTGCCTTTTACAGGAAAATTGCCAGGAGACAAATGGCACGGTTCAGGAACAAAAATGTATTCTACGCCGGCAAGTATTTTAGCAAAGGCACCAAAAACTATATTGTCATAATTTCTGCAAAAGACCCTTATGGGTACCGAGAATTGCAAAGCCTTCAGAATATATTAATTGCAGGCTTTTTCCTTTCGGTAGGGCTGTCATATTTTGTAGGCCGTAAGTTTTCCGATTTCACTTTCAAGCCTGTAAGGGCCTTGATCAAAAAAGCCAGGGGTATCAGTGCAGAAAATTTACATCAGCGCCTTGACCCGGTTAAAGGGAAAGACGAAATTTCAGAAATTTCTCAGACCTTCAATGATATGCTCGACCGGTTGGAAACGGCATTTGAAACACAGAATAACTTTATCAGTAATGCTTCGCATGAACTGCGTACGCCACTAACAGTTATTAGCGGAGAAGCAGAATTAGCTCTATCAAAATTCTCTGTACAGGAAGGCGGATTGCACAAATCTTTGCTGACTATACAATCCGAAGCAGAACGTCTGAACAATATATTAAGCAGTTTGCTGAGCCTTGCACAATCAGGATTTGATGGTAAAAAACAGCGCTGGGAAGAATTGCGCCTTGATGAGTTACTCATAGAGGTAAAAGGCACCATAGATATGATAAACCCTGGAAACCAGGTAAACCTGGATTTCTCCAGGCTCCCAGACAATTCAGAGTCTATAAAAATACAGGGTAATGCTAATTTATTGAAACTGGCTATCACAAATATTGTAAGTAACGCATGCAAATATTCTGATAACCGCGATGTAACGCTTGCCCTGTTTGTAACGATGAAAAACATCGTTGTTATTGTGAAAGATCAGGGTATAGGCATTCCACAAAATGAGCTGCAACATGTTTTTGAACCCTTCTTTCGTGCTTCAAATACAAGTAAATATAAGGGATATGGTGTGGGTTTACCCCTTTCACAAACTATTGTACGTTTACATAAGGGTAAGATTGTTATAGAAACAAATCCGCAGTTGGGAACAGAGATCAGTATATTATTACCATTATGGTTCTAATGTAACTGGTAAATTTTAATCTTATTCTAATCTGGTTCTTAGCTTCCTGTAATCTATACAACGTACCCTTGTGGTATGAAAACAATTCTTATACCTACAGATTTCGATGAAGTCTCTGTACACAGGACTTATGACCTTTTAGACAGTATGAAAAATGAATCTGTTAAGATCATTTTTTTTCATGCTTACAAAATTACTGATAGCATATCAGACCTGCTGATGCTCTCACGGAGAACAGCAGAATACGGAAAGATTTCAGAAACCTTTCACAAAGCCTGTTACAACCTGCAGAAAACATTTAAGAACAAAGTTGATCTGCTCAGCATAGAATACTTTTATGGAAGTACAATGGCCGCATTCAGAAATTTTGCTGAAGCACATAACGTGAGCCACATTCATTATCCAGAAGCTTATCAATACAAAAAAATTTCGAAATACAGTATAGATCCGCTGACCTTCCTCAACCGATCAGGTATCCCTGTGCTCACTGTAGAAGTTGAACCCGTTTCACAAGAAAATTTAACATCAGAATTATGTTACTAAAAAAGAATGTTCCCTTAAGTTATATTTTTGGTAAAATTACTACTGAAATAATCCTGGTGGCTGTTTACGCCATTGGTATTGTTATCCTCTATGAGAATTATCATTTTACACGTATTTCAATTCCTATAGCTGTACCCGCCTTGCTTGGAACAGTAATTTCATTGCTGCTTGCTTTTCGGTCTAACCAGGCTTACGACAGGTGGTGGGAAGCCCGCATTATCTGGGGGGCAATAGTGAATGACTCAAGATCACTAACCCGTCAGCTGCTGTACTTTATCGATGATCCTTACTATTCAGCAGAAATACAGCTTTTCAAAGAGCGTTTTGTGAAAAGACAGATCGCATGGTGTTATGGATTAAGTCAGGCACTAAGAAACACAGACCCCATGCATGGACTTGATAAATACATGAATGAAGAAGAACTTAAATTTATCAGAGGATACAAAAATGTCCCTATGTCTATTCTTGAACTGCATGCACGCGATATGAGGACTGCGCTAAAGGAGGGCTGGATTAATTCGTACCAGCAAGTAGAAATTGACCGTACGCTTTCTAATCTGTGCGACAGGATGGGCGGTTCAGAAAGGATAAAAAACACTGTATTTCCGGTAACCTATAGTAAATATATTAACATGACCATCAATCTTTTTATTCTAATGCTGCCGTTTGGCCTTATAGAATTCTTCGGTTATATCGAAGTACCTATAGTAATTGCAATTGCAGCTTCATTTCTGCTGATCGAAAAGATGGCCATTCATCTGCAAGACCCTTTTGAGAATAAGCCAACCGATACTCCAACTACAACGATATCCAGAACAATAGAGCGAGATCTTTGTCAGATGCTTAATGACGCACAGCAACATGCAGATCATCCGGGCCATGGAACAGGTGCATACAAGCAAAACCTATTATATATTATAAAAAAACCGGCCCTTTGCAAGGGCCGGTTTCAATATATCAGATATGATTAAAGACTAAGCGTCGATTTTAGCATACTTTGCATTTCTCTCAATAAATTCCCTGCGGGGAGCAACTTCGTCACCCATCAGCATAGAGAATGTATGATCACATTCTGCAGCATTTTCAATCGTAGCCTGCATTAATGTGCGATTGGCAGGGTTCAGGGTGGTATCCCAAAGTTGTTCCGCATTCATCTCTCCAAGACCCTTGTAACGCTGGATGTGTACACTTTCTTCTTTACCTTGTCCTTTTAACTTTTGTACTGCAACATCACGCTGCTGGTCGTTCCAGCAGTATTCCTGCTCTTTACCCTTCTTTACCAGGTAAAGCGGAGGCGCTGCAATATATACGTACCCAGCCTCAATCAAGGCTTTCATATACCTGAAAAAGAAAGTCAGAATCAGCGTGGTAATGTGAGAACCGTCAATATCCGCATCCGTCATAATCACAATCTTGTGATAGCGGAGCTTAGTAAGGTTTAATGCTTTATCATCTTCAGGGGTACCAATACTTACACCCAATGCTGTAAACATATTTTTGATCTCATCATTTTCATAGATCTTATGTTCCATTGCTTTTTCCACATTCAGGATTTTACCTTTTAAAGGTAAGATGGCCTGAAAATTACGGTCACGGCCCTGCTTAGCAGTACCACCCGCAGAGTCTCCCTCTACAAGGTAAAGCTCACATTTTTCCGGATCGCTGTCAGAACAGTCAGCGAGCTTTCCTGGTAAGCCAGACCCACCCATTACACTTTTACGCTGTACCATTTCACGTGCCTTACGTGCAGCAGCACGGGCTGTGGCCGCAAGGATAACTTTCTGAACAATCAGCTTGGCCTCTCTGGGATATTCTTCCAGATAGATTCCTAATGCTTCGCCTACGGCAATATCAACCGCACCCATTACTTCAGAGTTACCTAATTTGGTTTTGGTCTGTCCTTCAAACTGTGGCTCCTGAACTTTCACAGAAATTACTGCTGTAAGTCCTTCACGGAAGTCGTCGCCTGTAATTTCAAATTTTACATTTTTCAGTAAACCTGATTTATCAGCATACGCTTTCAGCGTACGGGTAAGTCCCCTTCTGAAACCTGCAATATGCGTACCCCCTTCATGTGTATTGATGTTATTAACATATGAGTGTACATTTTCTGCATAACTATCATTATACTGCAATGCCAATTCTACAGGAATACCATTTTTAATACCTTCTACATAAATTGGTTCAGCAATTAATGATGGGCGGCCTCCGTCCAGAAACTGAACAAATTCTTTTAATCCTCCTTCAGAAAGAAATAGCTCGGTAAGAAAGTTGCCATTTTCATCAACTTCACGTTCATCAGTAAGTGTAAGGCTAATACCTTTGTTCAGGAAAGACAGCTCCCTTAAACGCGAAGCCAATGTATCATAACGATACTCAGTTGTTTGCGTAAAGATGGTAGGATCTGGAGTAAAGGTAATTACCGTTCCCCTTTTATCAGTTTCTCCTACAACTTTTACATCATACTGAGGCTTACCCATTTCATATTCTTGTTCCCAGATTTTACCTTCACGGTGAACCTCAGCTTTTAAATGTGTAGACAAGGCATTTACGCAACTTACCCCAACACCGTGTAGTCCACCAGAAACTTTATATGTGTCTTTATCAAATTTACCACCCGCATGCAGTACAGTCATTACAATTTCTAATGCTGATTTCTTCTCTTTCTGCATAATACCCGTTGGAATACCACGGCCATTGTCTTCAACACGGATTGAATTGTCTTTAAGAATATTTACAGTAATCGTATTTGCATGACCGGCCAGGGCCTCGTCAATTGAATTATCTACAACTTCATAAACCAAATGGTGCAATCCCTTAACACCTGTATCTCCTATATACATCGAAGGGCGCTTACGCACCGCTTCTAAACCTTCTAATACCTGTATATTATCTGCCGAATAATTTGACTTTGAATCTTTTTCTTCGCTCATAAATGTTAATAAAAAATAAGATTCAAAAATAACCAATTATGGCCAATTATAGGCAAATGTGGATAACTATTTGACTAAAATAAAGCATTAAACCGCCAAAAAAACCGAGTTGTTTAGGATAATAATTTGTAAATTTTATATTTGCTAAAAATTATGCCTTCGTTCACAGCTGAAAGCCAGCTGCCAAAATGAAAAATAATTGAAAACCACCAAAAAACAAAATATAGATGAACAAAACATCCTTCAAACTAAGCACAATGGCTACTGCTGTAGCATTAGTTTCAGTTATGGCTGCCTGCCAGAATAAAGATGCCAAAACTACTACAGATTCTTCGGCTAAAACTGAAACAGCTGTAGTTAAAGATAACGAACCAATAGTTTATGTAAACTCTGATTCATTGCTCACCAAATATGAGTACTTCAAAGATCTTAAGGTAAAATTAGATGCAAAATCTAAAGCTGCCCAAACAGACCTTGGTTCGAAACAACAGGCATTTCAAAGGGAGGTTGCTGAATATCAGCAAAGTCAGAATACGCTGCCTGCTGATCAGAGAGCTTCTACAGAGCAAAGACTGGCCCGTAAACAGCAGGAATTGCAGGCATATCAGCAAAATGCTGGTGCAGCGCTGCAAAATGAGCAGGCTACCGAACAGGAAAAACTGTATAACAAAATTGCAGATTACCTGAAAGTATATGCAAAGGACAAAGGTTATAAAATGGTATTAACCTATCAAAAAGGTAATAGCGCTATTTTATTTGCAGATCCTGCATTGGATGTAACCAGCCAGGTAATTATTGGCCTGAACGAAGGTTATAAAGCTGATAAAAAATAATCTTAGCTGAGCAACAGTTAAAAAATATCCTGGTACTGAATGCCCCCAAAGTTAGATACTAACCGGGGGCATTTTTTATGGAATGGGTTTTGCAACCTGATTGTTATTATCATTACCTATGAAAGAGCAGCAACACGAAAAATTTATGCGCATCGCTATTGCGCTGTCGGAAAAAAATGTGACAGAAAAACTTGGTGGCCCATTTGGCGCTGTAGTAGTAAAAGATGGAAAAATTATTGCCAGAAGCGGCAACAAGGTAACTGCTACCAATGACCCCACAGCACATGCTGAGGTTTCTGCGATCAGACTTGCCTGTAAAAAATTAAAGACCTATGATCTTCAGGGTTGTATCATCTATACAAGCTGTGAACCCTGCCCTATGTGTCTCAGTGCAGTATACTGGTCCAGGATCGATAAGATCTTTTACGCTAATACCAAGCTTGATGCCGCTGCAATTGGTTTCGACGATAACTTTATCTACCAGGAGATTGAAAGGCCAGTGCACCAGCGTAGCTTGCCTGTAAGTCAAATGCTGCAAACAGAAGCCATTCAGGCCTTCCATCTGTGGGAGAAATCTGAGATGAAAGTTAGTTATTAATCTTTTTTATCTTCATCGAACAGGTTGTCAGTCAGGTCATCTATTTCCCTACGGTCGCGCTTGGTAGGTCTGCCCGCACCACGATCTCTTGTCAGCACCGGAGAGTGGAACATCGATTTGTAGGCATGAGTTTCTTCCAGCGGAGTTATGTCTTTGTATTTAGTTACCGCAATTTTAGATTCAACACGGGTATAAAGCAATTCTAACACCTCTATTACTTTTTTTTCAATACCTTTTGAAACCTGGTAAACATCTCCGGGTTTTACTATTGCCGAAGCTTTGATGTTTTGTCCATTTAGCTTTACCCGGCCCGCTTTGCATGCTTCTGTAGCCAAACTCCTTGTCTTGAACAATCTGATTGCCCACAAGTATTTATCTATGCGTAATTTTTCCTGCTCTGCCATAAAAAATCAAAAATACGTAAGTAAAACATCGCTCAATACATAAAATTCATTTATTTTGTGAAAAAATAAAATTGATAATGATTAAAGAACTGAAAAAGTTAATAGAGGCTGCTTGGGAAGACAGAACCTTATTAGAATATCCTGAATACTGCGAAGCAATTGAAACAGTTGTGATGCAGTTAGATACTGGTGAACTACGTGTTGCTGAGCCTATTTTAAATTCATGGGGAATTAATGAATGGATTAAAAAAGCTGTTATTCTTTATTTTCCTATCAGAGAAATGAAAGAAATGGTTGTAGGGCCATTTGTATTTCATGATAAAATGAAATTGAAAACTAATTACAAAGAATTAGGTGTGCGTGTTGTACCTGGAGCAAGTGCCCGCTACGGTGCTTACCTGGCAAAGGGTGTAATTATGATGCCTTCTTATGTAAATATTGGTGCTTACATTGATGAAGGTACTATGGTTGATACCTGGGCAACAGTAGGTTCATGTGCGCAGATAGGTAAACATGTTCACCTTAGTGGTGGTGTAGGAATTGGTGGTGTATTAGAGCCAGTTCAGGCAGCACCGGTTATCATTGAAGATAATTGCTTCCTGGGTTCCAGAGCTATTGTAGTAGAAGGCGTACGCGTTGAACGCGAAGCTGTATTAGGCGCAAACGTAGTATTAACCGCCTCTACGAAAATTATTGATGTAACAGGTAGCACTCCTATAGAATACAAAGGGATTGTTCCTGCAAGATCTGTTGTTATACCAGGAAGTTACACTAAAAAATTCCCTGCGGGTGATTACCAGGTTCCATGTGCACTGATCATCGGTAAACGTAAGGAATCAACAGACCTGAAAACTTCTCTGAATGACGCATTGAGAGAAAATAACGTAGCCGTTTAATGAACATTGGTTTTGATGGAAAAAGGGCTGCAAACAATCTGACAGGCTTAGGTAACTACAGCAGGTCGCTTATTTTGCAGCTCTCTTCTTTTTTTCATCAAAACCAATATTTTGTCTACAGCCCCAAAGTTAAAGACAATAAACAGATCAGCGCTTTTCTCAAGCCTGGCAACATCCATCTTAAGCTGCCTGAAAAATCTGGCTTCTCATTTTTATGGCGAAGCTTTGGTATCACAAAGCAATTGCAGAAAGACCAAATCTCAATCTATCACGGCCTAAGCAATGAGATTCCCTTTGGCTTAAAGAATAGCCCGGTAAAATCTATTGTTACTATCCACGACCTGATTTTTCTACGCCTTCCAGATACATATAAGCTTATAGATAGAATCATTTATAATTTTAAAAGTAAATATGCCTGTCAGCATGCCGATCGTATCTTGGCCATCAGTGAGCAAACTAAAAAAGACATAGTAGAGTTTTACCATACAGATCCTGCCAGGATTGATGTGATTTATCAGACTTGCGATGATTCTTTCAAAAGGCAGCTCGATCAGGAAGTTAAAGATAAAATCCGTGCAAGATATAACCTCCCTCCCCAATATATACTGAGTGTAGGTACCATTGAACCCAGAAAAAACCTGATGCTGATCATTGAAGCACTCAGCGCAGTGCCTTCTGACATCAGGCTTGTAGTAGTGGGTAAAAAAACAGCTTATGCAGATGACGTAGCAGCTGCTATCAAATCTTTCAATCTGCAGCAGCGTGTATTATTTTTACAAGATATTCCCTTCGCTGATCTACCGGGAATTTACCAACTTGCCTCCCTATTTGTTTATCCCTCATTTTATGAAGGATTTGGAATACCAATTATTGAGGCACTCTACAGCAGTGTCCCTGTAATTGCAGCAACAGGCTCATGCCTGGAGGAGGCAGGGGGTCCATATAGTCTGTATGTTAACCCCAATAATGCTCTTGAGTTAAGTCAGGCCATAAATCATGTGATCCATAATCCTGCTCAAGCCAGATTAATGATAGCGAAAGGATCCGCCTTTGTTCAAAGGTTCAATACCGAAATACTGGCCAGGCAACTAATGGATTGTTATCTGAACATGCATCCAAAAAGCTAAATACAGAGATTATTTAATAAATTTACGCCATGTTAAGAACGGAAATTGAAAAAGCATTAGCTGTACTTAAAAATGGTGGTGTAATCCTGTACCCTACTGATACAGTTTGGGGATTAGGCTGTGATGCAACCAATGCAGAGGCTGTAGAAAAAATCAACCGCATTAAAGGCAGGCAGTCTGATAAGAGCTTTATCATTCTTCTGGATACGGATTCAAAAATACAAAGTTATGTTACTGAAGTTCCCGAAGTAGCTTACGATCTGATAGAATATGCAGAACATCCGCTGACTATAATTTTTTCAAACGCTAAAAACTTAGCGGATAATGTAATCAGTGCAGACGGGAGTGTTGGTATAAGAATAGCCAGATCTGAATTTGTACAGCAGCTGCTGCAGCGTTTCCGCAAGCCAATTACCTCTACCTCAGCAAATATTTCTGGTCAGCCAACACCTGCTTTCTTCGATGAGATTGATGATGCGGTTAAAGATGCAGTAGACTATGTGATAGATTGGGAACAGGAACTTAAAGAAACCAGGAAAGCCTCCACTATCATGAAATTAAGTCCTTCGGGTCAATTTTCCTTCATTAGAAAGTAAGTTTTAGTACTTTTGCAAATTCAGGAAGCCAATGTTCGCTTCGAAAAACATTTATTAAGAAGACCAACCATTTTGAAAAACAATTTAGTACATCCTATATTCAAGGTACTTGCTGATATTGCCAGAGAAAACCATATCGAAGCATATGTAATCGGCGGGTATGTCAGGGATATCTTCCTCAACAGGACTTCAAAAGATATCGATATTGTAGTACTTGGGAATGGGATAGACTTTGCCGAACATGTTGGCCGGCACTTAAAAACCAAAGTAGCAGTATTTAAAAATTTCGGAACCGCAATGCTGCGCCACCGTGATCTGGAAATTGAATTTGTAGGCGCTAGAAAAGAATCCTACCGTTCAGATTCACGGAAACCGATAGTTGAAAATGGTACAATAAAAGATGATCAGTTAAGAAGAGACTTCACTATTAATGCCCTGGCTATTTCATTAAATGCAGATAATTTTGGTGAGCTTGTAGACCCATTTAATGGGACTGATGATATCTCAGGAAAATTGATTCGCACCCCTTTAGAACCAGAAATAACTTTTTCTGATGATCCTCTTCGTATGCTGCGTGCTATACGGTTCGCCTCTCAATTACATTTTTCGATTGATCCTGCAGCCTTGGCAGCAATCGCCAGTCAGAAAGAAAGGATCAGCATCGTTTCTAAAGAAAGGATTACTGATGAATTGAATAAGATCATCCTGTCACCCCTACCGTCTATAGGCTTTAAATATTTATTTGATACAGGACTCCTGCATCTTATCTTCCCTCAAATGGCTAATTTATATGGAGTAGATATTATCAACGGTAAAGGGCATAAAGATAATTTTTACCACACCCTGCAGGTGCTGGATAATATCTGTGAAGTAACTGACGATTTATGGTTACGGTGGGCGGCAATTTTACATGATATTGCCAAACCAGCAACAAAACGGTTTGAAGAGAACCATGGCTGGACTTTCCATGGCCATGAAGACAGAGGCGCTAAAATGGTACCGCAGATTTTTAATCAGCTGAAACTGCCACTGAATGAAAAAATGAAATTTGTTCAGAAACTGGTACAGTTGCACCTTCGGCCTATTGTACTTGCCCAGGAAGTTGTTACAGATTCTGCTGTACGCCGTCTTTTATTCGATGCCGGTGAAGACATAGAAAGCCTAATGCTGCTTTGTAATGCTGATGTAACTACTAAAAATGAATACAAAGTAAAGAAGTACCGCAATAATTTTGAACTTGTTAAGCAAAAGCTTAAAGATGTTGAAGAAAGGGACAAGATAAGAAACTGGCAGCCACCGGTAACTGGCACAGATATTATGAAAGTATTCGGCTTATCTGCTGGTAAAGAAGTTGGCATTATTAAAAATGCGATACGTGAAGCAATACTGGAAGGAGAAATTACCAACTCCTATGATGAGGCCCTGACCTTTATGCTCAATAAAGGAAAAGAACTGGGTCTGATGCCTCTCAGCAATTAATACGCTTAGGCAGGCATAAAAAACATATATTTTCAAATGAAAATATATTTTATTTTATAATTTTATAGATAGAAATACAGCTACAATGGCAATTTATAGATTTAAAGTTAGTTTTGAAGATTTTGATGAAGTAATCAGAGAAATCGATATCAAATCAACACAAACATTTGAGGATTTACACAAGGCAGTGCACCGCTCAACGGGATATAATGCTGAAAAATCATCGTCGTTTTATGTGAGTTCTGATCATTGGATCAAAGGCGAAGAAATTGCTTATCTGCCTAACCAAAGGAAAGCCGACCGTGGTATTACATTAATGGAGAACGCTAAGCTTAGCAGCTTTATTGACGACCCTCACCAGAAGTTTTACTATATTTATAACTTCGACAGACCATTTGATTTTCATGTAGAGCTAATCAAAATCATACTTCAGTCAGATCCTAACATAGAGTATCCTTTTCTTTTTAAAAGTACTGGAGAGGCACCTAAAATTCTAGATACCACTAGTTCCGGTGCTACAGCTGTATCAGCTACTGCAGCTTCATCTGATTTTGATTTCCTCAACGAAATGGACTTTGTACCTGAAGATTCTGAGGAACTGGAGGCTATGGATGGCCGCGGAATTACTACGTCTGATAAAAGCGATGATGAAGAAGATACTGATGAAGAATCAGATGATTTCTCTGACGGCGATGACGATTACAATGACGAGGATTTTGACAGCAAAGAAGATTACTAAGCCATCTGATGGCCCAAAATAAAACACTCATTGTTATTGCCGGTCCAACAGCTATAGGTAAAACAGCTTTAGCTATCCTGCTGGCCCGGCATTTTTCTACTGAGATTGTCTCTGCCGATTCCAGACAGTTCTATAAGGAAATGTCTATTGGCACTGCTAAACCTTCTGTTGAAGAATTAAATGCAGCTACACATCATTTTATCGACTCACATTCTATACACAGCCTTTTCAGTACCGGAGATTTTGAAAAACAGGCTTTAAATGTGCTGGACCAGATTTTCATCAAGCACGATATCGCTATTATGGTTGGTGGTTCAGGTTTATACCTGGATGCTGTAACTAAAGGACTTGATGAATTGCCCGATACCGATATGGACATCAGGTTATACCTCAATACCCTTTTTGAAAATGAAGGTCTGGAACCTATCAAATTAAAACTGGAAGAAGTTGATCCGGAATATTATGCTCGGATTGATCAGGCTAATCCACAAAGAATCATACGCGGACTTGAATTTTTTATGTCAACTGGTAAAAAGGTATCCTCCTTTCTAACTAATAGCAAGAAAGTACGCTCCTTTGATATCATTAAAATAGGGCTTAATATGGACCGTTCCCTGCTTTACGACCGCATCAATAACAGAGTTGATACGATGATGCAAGGGGGACTTCTTGAAGAGGTGAAATCCCTGCAGCCTTATCAATCTGTCAATGCATTAAAAACAGTCGGCTATACCGAACTATTTGATTATCTGAGTGGATCAATCAGTATGGATCAGGCTGTCGATAAGATTAAACAAAATACCCGCCGCTTTGCCAAACGTCAGTTAACATGGTTCAGAAGGGATCAGGAGATCCAGTGGTTTGAACCCGGTCAGGCTCTTGAGGTAATCAATTACATTAACCAGCGAATGGGTTAAGCCTGAGCTGTTGGTCCTCCAAAGTTCATTGGAAAGGCGGTGCCTTCTTCCTGAGTTTTAATCCTCCCGTTAATCGCTTCAAATTTCTCAATGTTGTCCTCCATTGCGATCATCAAACGTTTAGCATGCTCAGGCGTCAAAATTATTCTTGATTTAACTTTGGCTTTTGGCAATCCAGGCATAACCCTGATAAAGTCTAGTACAAACTCTGTATTAGAATGGGTTATAATGGCCAGGTTAGAAAAGATCCCTTCCGCAATTTCTTCAGAGAGCTCAATATTAATTTGGTTATCGTTGTTTTGTTCTTCCATCTCACAAAACTACTTCTTTTAAAAACTTTTGTGGTAATCAAATTCAAAAAAAAATCTCCTCTGCGATTAAGCAGAGGAGATTCATATTTGTTAACCTGATAGTTAAGCTTCTACTTCTTCTTCTTGTTTCGAAGCAAGTAATTTGTCGTATTCTTCTTGAGAACCTACAATTATGCGCTCGTATCCGCGAACACCAGTTCCTGAAGGAATAAGGTGACCTACAATTACGTTTTCTTTCAATCCAAGCATGTTATCACGTTTACCAGCAATTGCTGCTTCGTTTAACACTTTTGTAGTTTCCTGGAATGAAGCTGCAGAGATGAATGATTTAGTACCTAATGAAGCACGGGTAATACCTTGTAATACAGAGCTGGCAGTTGCCGATCTTGCATCACGAACTTCGATCTGTTTCAAATCTTTACGTTTTAACTGAGAATTTTCATCTCTTAATTTACGCAGAGACAGGATCTGACCTGGTTTAACCGTATTTGAATCACCTGCATCAACAACAACTTTTTTGTCATAGATCTCGTCATTCTCAATCATGAAGTCCCAACGATCTACAGAGTTGTTCTCTAAGAATGTTGTATCTCCCGGATCTTCGATATGAACTTTCTGCATCATCTGGTGAACAATTACCTCAAAGTGCTTGTCATTGATTTTCACACCTTGTAAACGGTAAACTTCCTGAATACCATTTACCAGGTATTCCTGAACAGCAGCAGGGCCTTTAATTGCCAGAATATCAGCAGGTGAAATTGAACCATCAGATAATGGCATACCAGCTTTTACAAAGTCATTATCCTGTACAAGGATGTGTTTAGACAATGGAACCAGGTATTTTTTAACTTCACCATCTTTAGATTCGATCGTCATTTCACGGTTACCACGTTTCACGCCACCCAAAGTTACAACACCATCAATTTCGGTTACTACAGCCGGGTTAGATGGGTTACGTGCTTCGAATAACTCAGTTACACGTGGTAAACCACCTGTAATATCTCGTGTTTTACCAGTTGAACGAGGAATCTTAACTAAAATCTGACCAGTTTTTACAGCTTCTCCATCATCAATTGAAACGTGAGCCCCAACCGGGATGTTGTACTGTCTGATCAGTTCGCCTTTTTTATCTACTACCCTTACAGAAGGGTTTTTTGTTTTATCACGAGTGTCAATAATTACTTTCTCACGGTGACCAGTTTGCTCATCTGACTCCTCACGGAAGGTAACACCTTCAATAATTGCATCAAATTCAATTTTACCGGCAAACTCCGAGATAATAACCGCATTGTACGGATCCCATGAACAGATCTTATCACCTTTAGAAATCTTAGCTCCTTCTTCTACATACAAGAATGAACCATAAGGGATGTTGTTAGTCATGATCACTTTTCCTGTACCTTCTTCAACGATTTTGAATTCGCCAGAACGTCCCAGTACAATTTGTTTAACACCTTCTTCACCTGTATCATTTGCTACCGTACGAACATTTTCAAATTCAATGATACCATCAAATTTCGCATTGATCTGAGATTCAGCTGCAATGTTTGATGCGGTACCACCCACGTGGAATGTACGTAATGTTAACTGTGTACCCGGCTCACCGATAGACTGTGCAGCAATTACACCAACAGCTTCTCCTTTTTGAACACGTTTACCAGTTGCAAGGTTACGTCCGTAGCATAAAGCACAAACTCCGCGTTTATTTTCGCAGGTAAGTACAGAACGGATTTCAACACCTTCTAACGGAGATTCTTCAATTGCTTTAGCAACATCTTCATTGATATCCTGACCAGCAGCAACCAATAATTTTCCGTCAATAGGGTTAAATACATCATGTAACGAAATACGACCTAAAACTCTGTCATATAATGGCTCAACGATATCTTCGTTATCTTTCAGCGCGGTTGTGTACATACCCCTTAAGGTACCACAATCTTCTGCATTAACAATCATATCCTGTGCAACATCATGTAAACGACGTGTAAGGTAACCAGCATCTGCAGTTTTTAACGCTGTATCTGCCAAACCTTTACGCGCACCGTGAGTTGAAATGAAGTATTCTAATACTGATAATCCTTCTTTAAAGTTTGAAAGGATCGGGTTTTCAATAATCTCACCACCTGAACCTGATTTCTGAGGTTTTGCCATCAGACCACGCATTCCGCAAAGCTGACGAATCTGCTCTTTAGATCCACGTGCACCTGAATCAAGCATCATATATACAGAGTTGAAGCCCTGGTTATCGCTTGATAACTGCGTCATCACGAATGATGTTAAGCGGTTATTGATACGAGTCCAGATATCGATAATCTGATTGTAACGCTCGTTGTTGGTAATGAATCCCATATTATAGTTATTCCTTACTTCTTCAACTTCAGCAGATGCCTGATCTAACAATGTCTGTTTTTCAACAGGAATGTTAACATCCTGCAGGTTAAATGATAAACCACCTCTGAAAGCCATCTGGAAACCTAGCTCTTTAATATCATCCAGGAATCTGGATGCACGGGCCATACCGGTAACCTTTACCACTTCACCAATAATATCCCTTAAAGATTTTTTGGTTAGCAATTCATTGATATAACCTACTTCTTCCGGCACCATTTGGTTAAATAGTACACGTCCTACAGTAGTTTCTGTTAATTTGTTGGTGATGTTTCCGTCACCATCTTTAACATTTACTTTTACTTTGATAAAAGCGTGCAGGTCAATTCTTTTCTCATTGTAAGCAATGATAACTTCTTCCGGAGAATAGAATGATGAATCCTGACCTTTAACTACACGTCCTTCATCAGTTCTGCGGCCTTTAGTAATATAATAAAGACCCAAAACCATATCCTGAGAAGGTACAGTAATTGGTGTACCGTTGGCAGGGTTCAGAATGTTGTGTGCAGCTAACATCAATACCTGGGCTTCCAAAATCGCAGCATGACCTAAAGGTAAATGCACAGCCATCTGGTCACCGTCAAAATCCGCGTTGAATGCAGTACATACCAGTGGGTGTAACTGGATTGCTTTTCCTTCAACTAATTTTGGCTGGAAAGACTGAATACCCAATCTGTGCAGCGTAGGCGCACGATTCAGTAATACAGGGTGTCCTTTTAATACATTTTCAAGAATATCCCAAACCAGAGGGTCTTTTCTATCAACAATTTTCTTCGCAGATTTAACTGTTTTTACAATTCCACGTTCAATCATCTTGCGAATAATAAACGGTTTGAAAAGCTCGGCAGCCATATCTTTAGGTAAACCACATTCATGTAATTTAAGGTTCGGACCTACAACAATTACGGAACGGGCAGAATAATCCACACGTTTACCTAATAAGTTCTGACGGAAACGGCCTTGTTTACCTTTCAGGATATCTGAAAGAGATTTCAATGCACGGTTACCTTCAGTTTTAACCGCGTTTACTTTACGTGAGTTATCGAATAACGAATCCACAGCTTCCTGTAACATACGTTTTTCATTACGTAAAATAACCTCTGGTGCTTTAATCTCGATCAAACGTTTTAAACGGTTGTTACGGATAATTACACGACGGTACAAATCATTCAAATCTGAAGTTGCGAAACGGCCACCCTCAAGAGGTACCAAAGGACGCAGTTCAGGTGGGATAACAGGAACAATTTTGATAATCATCCATTCTGGATTGTTTTCAATACGTGTTCTTGCACCACGGAAAGCTTCAACCACCTGTAAACGTTTCAAAGCTTCGTTTTTACGTTGCTGAGAAGTTTCGTTTGCAGCCTGGTGACGCAGGTTATATGATAAAGTGTCTAAATCAATACGTTTCAATAAATCTTCTAATGCTTCAGCACCCATTTTGGCGATGAATTTATTAGGATCTTTATCATCGAGGTATTGGTTTTCTTTAGGTAATTTATCTAAGATATCAAGATATTCTTCCTCAGTCAGGAAATCCATGTACTGGATACCTTGTTCTTCCATTAAACCAGATTGGATAACTACATAACGCTCGTAGTAAATAATCAGGTCTAATCTTTTGGTAGGAAGTCCTAATAAATAACCGATTTTATTCGGCAATGAACGGAAGTACCAGATATGCGCTACAGGAACCACCAGGTTGATGTGTCCCATACGCTCTCTACGCACTTTTTTCTCCGTTACTTCAACACCGCAACGGTCACAAACAATACCTTTATAACGGATACGTTTGTATTTACCGCAATGGCATTCGTAATCTTTTACCGGACCAAAAATACGCTCGCAGAACAAACCATCACGTTCTGGTTTGTAGGTACGGTAATTAATAGTCTCAGGTTTTAACACCTCACCACTAGAGCGCTCTAAAATAGCCTCCGGCGATGCCAAACTAATGGTAATCGAGGTGAAATTGCTTTTTAATTTATTATCCTTTTTGTAAGACATAGCTCTGTTGTTTGAATTTGAAAATTTAAAAAGCCGGAACAGGACAAGCCTGTTCCAGCATTAAAAAATTCAACATTAGTCTAATGTAATATCTAAACCTAATCCGCGCAGCTCATGTACCAGTACATTGAATGATTCCGGTACACCTGGAGTTGGAAGGTTCTCACCTTTTACAATTGCTTCATAAGTTTTGGCCCTTCCGATTACATCATCCGACTTCACAGTCAGGATTTCCTGAAGTATATTAGCTGCACCGAATGCCTCTAATGCCCAAACCTCCATCTCACCAAAACGCTGACCACCAAACTGGGCTTTACCACCCAATGGCTGTTGTGTAATCAATGAGTATGGTCCGATTGAACGGGCGTGCATCTTATCATCAACCATGTGACCTAATTTCAGCATGTAAATAATACCTACTGTAGTCGGCTGATCAAATTTCTCACCTGTTAAACCATTATGTAAATAGGTTCTTCCTGAAGCAGGTACACCAGCTTTAGCGATCCATTCTTCCACTTCGTCATGCTTCGCACCATCAAAAATCGGAGTTGCAAATTTAACACCCAATTCTTTACCGGCCCAAGCCAACACTGTTTCATAGATCTGCCCAAGGTTCATACGTGAAGGTACACCCAGTGGGTTCAACACGATATCAACAGGCGTTCCGTCATCTAGGAAAGGCATATCTTCATCACGTACAATACGGGCTACAATACCCTTATTACCGTGACGTCCAGCCATTTTATCCCCTACTTTTAATTTACGTTTCTTAGCTACATAAACTTTAGCCATCTGAACAATCCCTGAAGGCAATTCATCACCTACACTGATTGCAAATTTATCACGTTTATAAGCACCTAATTCCTCGTTTACACGGATACCATAATTATGGATCAATAATTTGATCTGATCATTTTTGTCATCATCAGTAGTCCATTTGTATGGGTTGATGTGTGCAAATTCTAGATCAGCCAGACTCTTCTGTGTAAACTTGGCACCTTTAGCAAATAACAACTCTTTATACACGTTGTAAACACCCTGAGATGTTTTTCCGTTAACAATCTGGAACAATTTCTCTACCAGCTCATTTTTAAGGTTTGTTGTTGCCAGGTTATATCTCTTATCTAATTTTTCTATCGCAGACTTTTCTTCAGCCTTCGTAGTTTTTTTAGCTCTTGAGAATAATTTAGTATCAATTACCACACCTTTGATCGATGGAGGAGTTTTCAGTGATGCATCTTTCACATCACCTGCTTTATCACCAAAGATTGCACGCAGTAATTTCTCTTCCGGTGAAGGATCAGACTCTCCTTTTGGAGTAATTTTACCAATCAGGATATCGCCTTCTTTAACTTCAGCACCTACACGGATAATACCATTTTCATCTAAATCTTTAGTAGCTTCCTCTGAAACGTTAGGGATATCAGGTGTTAATTCCTCTTCTCCACGTTTAGTATCACGTACTTCAAGTTCAAACTCTTCGATATGCAATGAAGTGAAAATATCTTCACGTACAATACGCTCAGAAATTACGATCGCATCCTCAAAGTTATATCCTTGCCAAGGCATGAATGCTACTTTTAAGTTACGTCCTAATGCCAGCTCACCATTTTCAGTTGCATAACCTTCACATAATACCTGTCCCTTAACAACTTTCTGCCCTTTCTTAACGATTGGTTTCAGGTTAATACAAGTATTCTGGTTGGTTTTCTTGAATTTGATTAATTTATATGTTTTGCTGTCACCTTCAAAAGATACCAGACGATCTGCATCGTTACGTACATATTTGATAGTGATTTCATTTGCATCTACATATTCAACAACACCATCGCCTTCAGCGTTGATCAGTGTTCTTGAATCACGCGCAACACGTCCTTCCAGACCAGTACCAACAATCGGCGCTTCAGGACGTAACAATGGTACAGCCTGACGTTGCATGTTGGATCCCATCAGGGCCCTGTTCGCATCATCATGTTCAAGGAAAGGAATCAATGAAGCTGCAATTGAGGTAATCTGATTTGGCGCCACGTCCATCAAGTCTAATTTCTCAGGCTCAATAATCGGGAAGTCACCCTCATAACGTGCTTTAACACGTGCTGTAGTGAAATTACCTTTATCATCATACGCTGCATTTGCCTGCGCAATGGTTTTACCATCTTCATCCTCTGCAGAAAGATAAATAACATCTTCATCTACAGCAACAATACCATCTCTTACGATCTTGTACGGTGTTTCGATGAAGCCTAATGTATTAATCTTAGCATGCACACAAAGTGAAGAGATCAAACCAATGTTCGGTCCCTCAGGTGTTTCAATTGTACATAACCTACCGTAGTGGGTATAGTGAACGTCACGCACCTCAAAACCAGCACGCTCGCGGGAAAGACCACCCGGACCTAAAGCTGAAAGACGACGCTTGTGCGTAATCTCCGCCAGAGGATTGGTCTGGTCCATAAACTGCGATAACTGGTTTGTTCCAAAGAATGAATTAATAACCGACGATAAAGTACGGGCATTAATCAAATCAGTTGGCGTAAAAACCTCATTGTCACGAATGTTCATCCGCTCGCGGATAGTACGTGCCATACGTGCTAAACCTACACCAAACTGAGCGTATAACTGCTCACCTACTGTACGTACACGACGGTTTGACAAGTGGTCAATATCATCCACCTCTTCTTTAGAGTTGATCAGTTTAATCAGGTACTTTACAATTGCAATAATATCCGCTTTTGTTAATACCTTAACGTGATCAGGGGTATCCATTTTCAACTTACGGTTGATGCGGTAACGACCAACATCTCCTAAGTCATAACGTTTATCTGAGAAGAATAAACGCTCAATGATACCTCTAGCAGTTTCCTCATCAGGTGGTTCTGCGTTACGCAATGCACGATAGATGTTTTCAACAGCCTCTTTTTCAGAGTTTGAGGTATCCTTTTGTAATGTATTATATATAATTGTATAATCAGCCTGGCTTGCACCATCATCTTTAGATAAGATGATCGTTTTAACACCAGCATCAATGATCATATCAATGTGTTCGTCTTCTAAAACAGTATCCCTGTCCAAGATCACTTCGTTACGATCGATAGAAACTACCTCACCGGTATCTTCATCTACAAAATCTTCAACCCATTTTCTTAAAACTCTTGCTGCTAGTTTACGTCCGATGTATTTCTTCAAGCCTGATTTGCTCACCTTCACCTCATCAGCAAGATCAAACAACTCAAGAATGTCTTTATCAGAATCGTAACCAATTGCACGCAATAAGGTGGTTACAGGGAACTTCTTCTTACGGTCAATGTAAGCGTACATCACGTTATTCACGTCTGTAGCAAACTCGATCCATGATCCTTTGAAAGGGATCACACGCGCAGAATAAAGCTTGGTTCCATTAGTGTGACGGCTTTGGCCGAAGAACACTCCCGGAGACCTGTGTAGTTGTGATACAATTACACGCTCTGCACCATTGATCACAAATGTACCTTTAGGGGTCATATATGGAATAGTACCCAGATATACATCCTGAATGATGGTTTCAAAATCTTCGTGTTCCGCATCATTACAAGACAATTTCAACTTTGCCTTTAAGGGAACACTATAAGTTAACCCACGGTCGATACACTCAGGTATATCATAACGCGGCGGGTCAATAAAATAATCAAGGAATTCCAGAACGAAAATATTCCTGGAGTCGGTGATTGGAAAGTTTTCAGCAAACACTTTAAACAAACCTTCTGTATGACGGTTATCTGAAGTAGTTTCTATCTGGAAAAATTCTCTGAATGATTGCAACTGTACATCTAGAAAATCGGGATAATCTATAATGTGCTTACTACGTGCAAAATTTACTCTTTGGTCGACTTTATTTGCCAAGGTACTAAAGTTAAATTTAGTTTAAGAATAAACTATTTGTTTGGTTTGCCGTGAAACATCTCATCAACCAAACTTAGATGAAATGTATATAAACAGGTATAGACTCCGACTGTACAGTCGGAGTCTATGTTTAAAGTTATATTAAAATTAAGTGATTACTTAATCTCAACTACAGCTCCAGCTTCTTCTAATTGAGTTTTTAAAGCATTAGCTTCGTCTTTAGAAACACCAGTTTTAACTTCTTTCGGTGCACCATCAACTAAGTCTTTAGCTTCTTTCAAACCTAATCCAGTTAAGTCTTTTACCAACTTAACAACTGCTAATTTAGAACCACCAGCTTCTTTCAGGATTACATCAAAAGTTGATTTTTCTTCAGCAGCAGGAGCTGCTTCACCAGCAGGACCTGCAACAGCAACTGCAGCAGCAGCTGGTTCGATACCATACTCGTCTTTAAGGATTTGAGCTAATTCGTTAACTTCTTTAACTGTTAAGTTTACCAATTGCTCAGCAAACGCTTTTAAATCTGCCATTTTTATAGAGTTTAAATATTTTACGTAAATGAATTTATAAATATAGAACTTTTAAGGTGTTCCTTAACCTTCTCTTTCCTGAAGAGTTTTAACAATTCCTGCGATTTTACCACCACTTGATTTAAGGGCAGAGATAACATTTTTAGCTGGCGATTGAAGCAAGCCGATGATGTCTCCAATAAGCTCTTCTCTTGATTTCAAGCTTACTAATGCATCTAAATGATGATCTCCAACGAAAATCGCTGTGTCGATAAATGCCGCTTTCAAAAGTGGTTTCTCTGTACCTTTTACTTTTCTAAGGTCTTTGATCAGCTTAGCTGGTCCATTACCTACTTTAGAAAACAAGATTGCAGACTGACCTTTTAAAGCTGCGAAAATTTCTGAGTTATCGCCTTCTAATCCTTCGATCGCTTTTCTGATCAAAGTATTTTTAGCAACCTGCATTTCAATACCGCTTTCGAAACATTTGCGACGGATGTTGTTAACTTTCTCAACAGATAAGCTTGATGTGTCAGTAATATAAAAATTACCAAATTCCTGCATCTTCTCTTGAAGAGCCGAAACTACTTCGTTTTTTTCTTCTCTGTTCATAATTAGATACCCGCTACTGATTTAGTTTCGACTGCGATTCCAGGACTCATTGTAGAAGACACGTGAATGCTTTTAAAATAAGTTCCTTTAGCAGATGATGGTTTAAGCTTAGAAATTACCTGAAGTACTTCTAATGCATTCTCATATATTTTATCCGCCGGGAATGATACTTTTCCTACCGAAGCATGAATGATACCACTTTTGTCAACTTTAAAATCAATCTTTCCGCCTTTTACATCAGTAACTGCTTTTCCAACATCGTTGGTAACAGTTCCTGATTTGGGGTTTGGCATAAGGTTACGTGGACCTAAAACGCGGCCCAGTTTACCTACTTTTGCCATACATGCAGGAGTAGTGATAATAATGTCAACATCAGTCCATCCACCTTCAATCTTGGCTACATATTCGTCTAAACCTACGAAATCTGCACCTGCTGCTTTAGCTTCATCTTCCTTATCAGGATTACAAAGTACTAATACACGAACAGTTTTACCTGTACCGTGTGGTAAAGTAGCGATACCACGTACCATTTGATTCGCTTTACGCGGATCAACTCCCAAAGCGATGTCGATATCAACCGAAGCATCAAATTTGGTAGTAGTGATTTCTTTTACCAAAGCAGCCGCATCCTGTAAAGAATACGTTTTACCAGATTCTAGTTTAGCATGTGCCTTTTTTTGATTTTTTGTTAATTTAGCCACTGTTGTAAACTGTTTTTTGTTAATTAATTTGTCCAGGGTGCATCGCCGCTAACGGTGATTCCCATACTGCGTGCTGTACCGGCAACCATACTCATTGCCGATTCGATAGTGAA
>Ga0308164_10000307_pt1 | contig 100248 bp, 113 predicted proteins | sample PhyTR2_FD_201031 | JGI IMG/M metagenome (GOLD analysis project Ga0308164, IMG submission 201031) | Phyllosphere microbial communities from UC Gill Tract Community Farm, Albany, California, United States - DLSLT.R2 | ecosystem: Host-associated > Plants > Phyllosphere > Unclassified | place... | reverse complement strand
GAACTTGATGATGCGCAGAACATTTTTCGGTTTGTTAGGGTGGATGCAGGCGCGAACGCGGGTGCTGCCGGCCTGTTCGGCCTGGCTGGTTTGCACGGAGGTGAGCAGGTCGCGCACGGCAACGCGCATGTCGGTGCCCCAGTCGTTCTCAGCACTGATCTGGTATTCCACGCCGCTCGGCTCCCACACGTACTGCATATTTGCCTGTGCGGCCCAGCGCTGAAGCACGGCCGAGACCTGGTAATCGGAGCCCGTCGTGGTGAAGGAGGCTGGTGCTGCCGGTGCCGGTGCCGGCGCCGCTACGCCACGTGGCGCGGCTGGGCCCAATCCATCAGCAGTCGCCTGGGCGCCAAGTGCGCGCGCTGGAGCGACAGGACGGTCGGCGATAGTCACCCGTTTGTTCGTCTGGTCGACGGCGATGCGCACCGAGGCGCTGGCCGCTGCCTGGCCCAGCAGCTGCGCCCAGGTACCCGTTCCGCTGATCTTGACGTGCTTCTTGCGCAGATCGGGCGTGGTGTAGTCGACCTTCACGTCACCGGGGACAATGTCCGCAATTAGGTCTTCGACGGAGATCGACTTGTAGTTGACTTCGATAACCGCGTCGCTTTTGCGGTTGTCGACAAAGGCTGCGTACGATGAACCGGCGCCCATCATCAGGGCCATCAGAAGTGCTAGTTTTGTGATTTTCATTTGCTTTACTCTCAATATTTTCCGGTTCGTACATATCGCCAGTACCGCGGCGTGCGGGCCAAAATCACACCTCGGCGGAGCCAATAGCGCGCTCTACGCCACAACCACTGCATCGAGCGTCCACGGAACGACATGTAGAAGCTGACGCCGGCGTAACACATCAAGAACACGATCGTCGCGTAGTGGAAGACAACCGCCGCCAGCAGGATCGGGAACACGACGGAGCCGTCGATCTTCCCGATCTTTGTTCGGTACCCTGCGTTTCGCCAGTCCATCAGCCCCTCGCCTTGTCGAAGTAGAGTTGCGCCTCCTGGCGGCCCATCTGCGTGATCTCGCGGAACTGCCGAAGGCTCATCTCACCGCTGCGGATATATGGAACGCACTGCGAGGCGAAATCCTGGCCGTGCTCGATCAGGTAGTTGCGCACGAAGCGCGACCAGCGTGAGTAAGGCCACTCTTCGCTCTGCAGCGCATCCTTGATGTCGGAATCGAAGACGATCCACGAGGTCAGAGGAACCACCGGGCCGTTGTCGAGCTTGATAATCTTGCGGGAGCAGATCATGCGTAGCGCGCCGAGCATTTTGGAAGCCGCGGCCGAGCGCACCTCGGGCGGGAACATCTCGACCAGGCGGAAGACCGTCTCGTTCGGGGTGTCCGCGTGGATGGTGGCCAGCACAGCGTGGCCAGTGATCGCCATCTCGACGGTCTTGTCGGCCGTCTCCTGATCGCGAACCTCGCCCATGAGGAGAATGTCGGGCTTGGAGCGCATCGCCGCCGGCGCCGCGCGGTGCCATCCATGCAGGTGCTTACCGATCGACGCCTGGGCGACCAAGGGGCCGCGGCCCAGCCCGGCCATGCCGTAGCTAATTTCGATCGGCTCCTCGAACGTCTGGATGCTAGGTGCCGGCGATTCCTTGGTGCGCTCGTGCAGGACAGATGCGATCAAGGTCGTCTTGCCCGAGCCGGTGGCGCCGCTGACCAGTACCAGGCCTTTATCGACCAGCATATCGTCGGCTACGCCTTCAGGCAGGCCTTGTTTATGCAGTTGCGGCAGATCTTCCGTGATGGTACGCATGGTGATCGACACACCATTTTTCTCGCCGCCGACGCGAGCTGCGATCGCATGCAGTCGCAGACGGACGAGAGCACGGTCAGCGCCTGGTCGGAAAAATTCCGGATCCTCGTCGACCTCGTCGCCCTTGCCAAGCTTCGGGATCGCGGCCGGCCCGCAGAGCGTCGACAGAATCTTCTTGGCCTCGGTGTCTTCGAGGGTGCGGGTCGTCAGCGGGTACCAGCTGCGGCGCCAGTACACGGTGACGTAATCGTTGCTCTGGACTTTGATGTCGGAGCAGCCCTGGTCGAGGGCGGCAGTGATCATCTGGTGCGTCTCACGCTCACCGAATCCAGCGTGCAAAGTGAACGGGGTAAGCCCCTCGACAGTAGCCGGCGTCATTTCGTAGCCTTCCAGTCTGTACCGTTGCCGTTGAATTCAGGCTGCGCGGTGATGCGGAAAACCGAGTCGCCGATGATGATCGTGTTCGGATCAGGGCGGCTAACGCTATCAGTGGCCGCGGCGAACTTCGGCGCGCTCACCAGACCACGGCCGTACAGCGTGTAGAACAGGCGCATGCCGTTGAAATCGCGCTCCAGGCGCGCCAGGTTGAGCTCGAAGATTTTGCGCGACTGCTGGCGCCCTTCTGCGTGCGCAGCTCGCACGATCGACTCCCAGTACGCTTTCTCGATGTTGTCTTTCGGGAGGATGTTGCGCTGCGCGTCGCCGACGATCTGGTCGTCGTTTTCAGTGAGGCCGAGATAGAGGTAATTGCGCCAGTTGTTCTGGTTGAAGGTCGACGGCGAGACGATACGGTACATGCGCCCCTGGACACGCATCGAGTATTCGGTGATGGCGATGACGTCGCGGGCTTCCTCGATCACCGGAGGCAATGCGCCGGACGGAAAGGTCAACGATCCGAAGTTGAACTTCGTGTCCAGGATGGTCTTTTCCTTCTCGATCTCTGCGACGATCAAGCGGCTTTCGTCTGCCAAGCCTGCGCGCATGCCGAGGCCCACGCCCAGCTGCTTGAGAGCTGCGGCGCGCACTTCGGAGATACCGGATGGGATGGTGGAAATGCGATTAGTCGCAGACAGAACCTTTTCCAGGTTCGACTGCGCCGAGGAGGTGGCGGCGGTCGCCATTGGAGCCAAAACGGCACAGGCGCACAGTACCGCGGCCCGGATAAGAGGTCGCGCCATGTCAGTACAGCTTCGAGCGAAGTTCGATGGAAGAGTCGTTCAGGATCACGTCGGCGCGGCCACCGCACTGTTCGCCAATCGCGGCCAGAGCGTCGGCCAGCGTGACGTCGCGCAGCTTGATGAAAACGGGAAGTGCCAGGCGAGGTTGCGGCCCGGTGTGCTTGAAGTTCAGCTTCTGGGCCGCAGCGATGCGCGCCAGGATTTCTGCTGCGTCGCCTTCCCAAATCACCGACATCGTGTTACCGGCCAAGCTCGCGGGGGTCGCTACATCGGCCATTTCTGCTTTCTTCGCATCAGCCCGCACTGCAGCTTGGACGATTGAAACCCGGACACCAGGAGTGTCATCGGGCTTTGCAGGAGGCGGCGGCGACGCGCAAGCACCGAGCATACCAACGACGACCAGCGCGATCGCCGAGCGGGTTTTCGTGGAAGTGGTGCGCATCATTTGTTCTGTCCTGTAGCCATAAAATGAATCAAGGCCGTAATTTACCTTGTCACGTGCCGTAGTGCAAGAAAAAGGATGCATTCAGGAAATTCGTGTAGCTGGCAGAGAACGCGGAGGCCTTGCGCATGGTAGTAAAGCGAGAGCGAGCAGGCAGTGATGGCGGCGATGGAGCTGGCAAGTCGTAGGCTGCCCGAGTCACGCGTGCTGGCCGGCGATGATTGGTTTCTGCTTTTCGTTTTTGACGTTGCGTTTCCAGGGTTATCTCTAAAAAAAAAGCAACAACGACGACAGGCCGACGACAGGCGGCTTGTTGTTGTTAACTTTAAAAAACAACACCTTTAAAATCGTTTACGTTACCCAGAGCTAGAGCCAGTGCGGCTTGCAGAAGAGTTTCGCCATAGTTTACGGGGCGTGATGCCATAGTTTACGGGGCGAAGCGCCATAGTCCTCGGGGTATCGCCATAGTTTACGGGGCGTATTGCCATAGTCTTCGGGGCGGTTTTCGAGGTAATCCAGGCTATTGCCATACTCTTCGGGGCAGGCAAAAGAGCATCATTACAATCTTTGTAACGATATTTATCTGTCCGGACATTTTCAATCTGACAACAATCGCTTGTCGGGCATTAAACACGTGTAAAACGTGCAATCTTGCGAATATTTACTTGCTCCTGAATCAAGGAATTAACAAAAGTTGCATAGGATTTAACCAAATGGGTTGACAGCTGCCGTTTTCACTGATCGTGTTATGTGGATGCCACATAGGGAAAATCCTCACTTGAGGCAGCTGTGGTCGTGTTATATGGTTGCCTTCTACAACGGTAGTTGTGCATTGCACCACCCAAGGCGCGCGCTAATGCCATAGTTCTCGGGGCGTGGTTGCAAAAAAGCGCCTGGGAAATCCGGTAATGCCATAGTTTTCGGGGCGGTTCATCAGCTTTTTCAGAGTGCAGGTGCCATGAGTGCATTTTTTGGCCCTCAATTGCCATAGTCTTCGGGGCCAATGCCATAGTTTTCGGGGCGTGGTTGCACAGCCGGACGTCTCAACTTGCTTTACCATCCGCCAGCCCGTGTCTCTGGAACCCATCACAACCTGGAGCACGGCAAGCTAAATGCATCTAATTGCCATACTCGCTGTTGTGAGACTATGGCTTCAACTGATAGCATTTCAGCAGTCTGAGAAATCCTGGAGTCGTTATGCCCCGCAAACCAGCAGTAAGCCCCGCAGATCAGCCATCTGTTGTCGCCAGTGAACTAGCCGAACGACCGCCTTCGACAGAGAGTGGTTCTCTCAACACAGTAGTCGTACGCTCAGCCATCCGTCGTGGCGAGATCGTAGGAGGGAAGCAGGAGGTGAAGAAACACGTCGCCGCCATCCACACCTCGGGCGAGCTGGGACTGGTCGAGCGCAAGCTAGTGAACATCCTCCTGCTCAACGCGTACGACGAGCTCGCGACGGCGCGACAGCACCGGCTGCCCACGAAGATGCTGATGGCAATGCTTGGCTGGACTGAGAGCGACGATACTGTCGGCCTGAAAAAATCTTTGCTGCAAATCGTCACCACCCCAGTCGAGTTCGATCTGATGGAGACGGGGGACTCACCGACGAAAAAACAACGTTGGACAGCGACTGCGCTCCTCGCATCAGCTGACCTGGAAGACGGTTTCTGTGTGTATGAGTATTCGACACGCCTGGCAGAGGAGCTGGCCGATCCTGACGTCTACGCAATCATCAACGTAGGCATTCAGCGGCAGTTCAAATCGGGCTACGCCCTCACGCTCTACGAAAATTGCGTCCGCTTCCGGCGCACGGAATCGACTGGTTGGATGACAGTCGAAATTTTCCGCAAGCTTATGGGTGCCACCTCCCCTACTTACGACGATTTCCGCCGCTTGTCGGAGCTCGTAATCAGCAAGGCCGTCAAGGAAGTCAACAAGGTCTCCGACATCGAGATCGCGGTCGAATACGAGCGCAAGGGACGTAAGGTGACACGTCTTCGTTTTGCAGTCGCGGAGAAGGCCCAGGCGACCATCTTTACCGAAAACGAAAATGCGGTCGAAGAGGTCAAGGCTGGCGAGACGTTCAAGCGGCTGCGCGCACATGGTATCGGAGAGAAGCTAGCGATCGCCTGGGTGCTCACCGATGAGCAGCGGGCAAAGGCGGCACTAGACATCACGGAGCAGCGCGCACGTGGCGGCCAGATCAAGTCCAATACAGGCGGCTACGTGCGCCGGCTTATCGAGGACATGACCATCGACCTGTCAGGTACCGCTTTCGACCAGCAGCTGGAAGCCGAAGCTGCGGCGCAACGCGCAGCTGCTGTAACGGCCGCGACGCAAAAGCAGCAAGACGAGGCCGCGCGCCAGGCTCGGAACGACCACATTCGCGCTCTCGTTGACGGACTGTCGATGGAGGAAATGAAGGCCTACGCGAACGATTACATCGCCCTGGCCGGTGCCGACAAAGCGACCAGCTACGACGCCAGCACCGGCGTTTTCAAGAAGGCGATGGAGAAGGTGCCGTTCTTGACTTGGCTGCGTCCAAAGGTCGCGGAAAAGAATGGGCTCGGCACCGATCCGGAAACCATCTCCATCAGTTAACGCCAAAAAGACGAAATAATACCGATTCGTTGAGTTTTCATCGAATCGGTTGTATGCTCCACGGAATGTTGTTTACTTGCCACTGGCTACCGCGGTGGCCAACTTCCCTGGAGCCTCGATGGAACTCGGTAATGCCCCCCTGCCGCAGAATGCAATTCCCCACTTCCCGAGAGTCACAGCAGACGATCTGAATAATCTGGCCGAGCGATCGGCCAGAATGCTGCAGCGTATCCGCGACTCCATGCTTCAGCCGCATCCACGGAAGGAGCCCCCCGTCTTCCCAAGCAACAAGGTTCAGGCGCTGTGCGGAATTGACAAGACGAAGATGTCGAATCTGCTCAAGGCGGGTAAGCTGCCGCAGGGTACGCAAGACGGCAAGGGGAAGATGCGGCGGTTCACTCTGGCCGAGACAATCGAGTGGGTAGCAGCTACGCTCAAGCCGAGGAAACGTGTCGCGGGCCAGAAGGGCAAAATCATTACCGTCGGCAACTTCAAGGGCGGTGTCACCAAGACCACCACCGGTATGAATCTGGCGCAAGGCTTGTCACTGCGCCGCTGCCGCCGCGTGCTACATATCGATCTCGACCCTCAGGGGTCGTCAACCACCCTCTACGGTATCAACCCCAATGCGGAGGTCGAGCTCAGCCAGACCGTCCTTCCCCTGATCGAGGGGACGGAAAAGGATCTTCACTATGCACCCATGAAAACGTACTGGGAAAATCTGGATCTCATCCCGGCTTCAGCTGACCTCTTCAATGCGGAGTTCATCCTGCCAGCTCAGGTTCACCAGGGCGACGTCGGATTCGAGTTTTGGCAGGTCTTGCGCAATGGTATTGAGCCCCTCCTTGACGAGTACGACTACATCATCATCGACACTGCACCGACGCTGTCGTACCTGACTATCAATGCCCTATTCGCAGCGGACTCGATGATCGTGCCCGTCGTCCCCGACGTCCTTTCCTACTCGTCCATGGTGCAGTTCTGGTCGCTGTTTGCCGACCTGGTGAACGGCATGAAGCGCTTCAAGAGTAAGGGCATCACGAAGTCCTTCGATTCAATTGAAATCCTCATTTCGCGGATGCCAAACAAGCAGACCGCGCAGGTCGTGCGCGACTGGATCAGGAAGACCTACGGCGACTACGTGTGCCCGGTCGAGATCCCGGAAACCGAGCTGGCCCGCACGGCTAGCACCGAATTCAAGACAATTTACGACATCCCTAATTACGACGGAGCAGAGGCCTACCGGAGGATCCGCGAGCCATACGACAACTTGGTCGACCTGGTGGACGATCGCACGTGTCGGATGTGGGAAAACGAAGAACAGCAAGCAGTAGCATAGGAAGGACAGCAATGACAATGCTCAAAGATCAGGCCGCACGTGCGGCCAGCGTAAATCTCGACGATGACGAGCCAATCGCGCGGGGAGCAGCGGTGGCCGAGCGCGAGCCAAAAACGGCGCCTGGCCAGCTCATGAGCCTCCAGGGTAAATACCGAGAGGCGCTGGAGAAGATCGAGCTGCTGCAGAAAGGCGGCGTTGCGATGGATCTGGATTTGTCGCGAATCATCAGGGTTCCCGGCCGGCAACGTCCGCTGACTCCTGATGAACGCGCCGAGCTCAAGGCCAATCTCAAGAACAACAAGCTCGCGCACCCTGTCACTGTGCTGCCAGAGACGGAGGCAGGCTTTGAGCTGCTCTCCGGCTATAACCGAGTCGAGATCTACGAAGAGCTCGGTCAGAAAACGATCAAAGCGTTCGTGATCGACGTGGAGCCGGAGAAAGTTAAAGTGTTGGCCTTCTATGCCAACTTGCTTGCTCCCTCTCTGCCCGACTTCAAGAAATATCAGGGGCTCAAGGAACGCCAGGTGGAGACCGGTTTCACCTACGAACAACTGGAGGAAGAGTCAGGCCTGAGCATGTCGACGATCTCTCGGCTATTCCAGTTCGATAGCTTGCCGGCTGCGGTTCACCAGGTACTTGAGCAGAACCCGTTCGTCCTAGGTGCCACCGCAGCGGTTGGCTTGGCCAAGGCCTCAGCGGCTGGCCGCAGTGACCTGGTACTCGAAGCATTGAACAAACTGGTCGAGGCGGCCGGGAACAAGGACATCAAGTTCACAGAAGAGAGCGCCGTCGCTTATGCCAATGGAGCGAAGCCTGCAGCCGCCAAGCCGCAGGCGCGCCCCGAGCTAGTGGTCAAGCAGGGCAAGCGCAACTTCGCCAAGCTCTCGGTGCGCGGCGACCAGGTAACGATCAAATTCGCTGATCCAGCAGCGCTGCCCGACGACTGGGCCGAGCGGTTCAAACGCTTCATCGAGCAGGAAATCGGCAAAGATGTCGCCTGATGGCGCCTTACCCTACTGAGAAGGAAGAAGCATGAGCTAGAACCCGCTGCGGTAAAACACGAGTCCAGAAAAGACAAAAGCCCAGGTCGCCAAACCTGGGCCTTGCTTTGAGAAGACTTTGACTTGCTCCGTCCCCCACTACACACCGACGCCAATCGGTCTATAGGTGCTTGATAAGCCTGCAGTGTAGCAAAGGGACGGTAGATGTCAAGTCTCGGGGACTCTTTTTCTCTAAGAAAAGGAGCTTTTATGTCGCACTACCAGTTAATGGCAGGCCGCGCCGTCGCGCTTGCACGCCCTCTCCCGCTTCCACTGATCGAGGCACGGGCGCATGTCTTCGATCCCCTCACCTGTCTGGACCTGAACCTGACTGCACGTCGTGTACTGTTCGGGATACTCACTTTCGTCCGCGTTAAAACGCCCACGAAAGAGATATTCCCGCGGCGCGATACGCTCCGGGCCGAGGCGCTGCTCCAGTCCGATTCGACGCTGTATCGCGGGCTGGCTCTGCTCGAACAAAAGGGCTACATCACTCGCGCGCAGTCGCGCAAGCTAAGAGATGGGCGCTTCTATCTCTCCCCTATCTACCTTACGGTAAAAGCCCTAGTGCTGCTCGGTCTGGGGGACTTTATCCACAGCAGACCGTCTGCCAAAGTGGGAGGCGGCCATAAAGAGAAGGAACTTACCAAAAAGAGTCAGTCTATTCAGAAAACAACCGGTAGCCCAGACTTGGCGAAGAATAACGAAATCGACCGCGAAACCCGGCTTCCAATCGAGCTGCTGCCCTTGCTTGCACAGGGAGTAAAGCGCTCGGCCGTGTGCTGGCTGATGGCTAAGGCCAAGGCCGCAGGAATTCGCCTGGGCCACGTCCTGCAGGTAGTGGCGGGGAATATCGCGGCACTGCGCGGTCGGGAGGTGGTTGGATACCTCTCCTCCATGCTTCGCAAGAACGTCGACTTCGCCTGGGTCGCTGGTCAAGCGCGGAAAGCGACCGCAGATGCGCGCACCGACGCGCTAGCCCAGGAGAAGCTCACCACGCTCGACGCGCGATATGACGGGTACAGCGTATGGGGCGAGGATGGTGCACACATCGGCGTGTTCGAGGCCGCCAGTTCGCCTGGCCAGCTCGCGCTCATTCGGTCTCCGAACGGATCCGCCGCTGTGAACCTGCGCTTTGCTAGAGCCTGGATGGATGGAAAGGTGCGCCTAGCGCCATCGCGGAATGCGCCTGGCAGAGAGGCGGCAAGCGAGTCCGACGAGTGGTGAGGCTCGCCTGGCTGGCGGTGCTGGGCAAGGCCATCACCGGCTCGCTTGGCACCGTGCGCCTATCGCGGCATTTCGCCGCTCGCGTACACTGCTGCGCGGGACAGCTGCGCCGCTGCGAGTGCTTCCCGCCCTTCCCTATAACCTTGACTGATTCCACCTCCTCATGACCATACCGAATCTGAACTTGGCAGAATTTGAATCGATCGAAATGGATCTCGGCGGTACCGCGTGCTGGAGAACCGTTCCAGCGGTACCAGGGTGGTACGCAATCGAAACGAATGCGCCGCTTGAAGCCCTCGCTGAGTGCCCAGTGCCGGCAGCTGGCAGTAGTCACTATCTGATCGCCAAGCGGTTGCAAGACGCACAGTTCCTGCTGGGGCAGGGCATAGTAATCGTGCCTGACACCAAAGGAGCCCCTTACATCGTGTACTCGGGCGAGCACGGCAATCTCAAAGCAAGAGCCCGCGAGCATATTCGGGGAAGTAAGGGGACGGGGTGCCTTTCGCTATCACAGTACGAGATAGCGAAGGCATACCGATGGACTTTCTACTACCGGCCCAGCGAGGAACACGTACCTGGTAGCGAAGGCAACAAGACGCTTCGTAACTACCTGGAGCAGAAATGGAGGGCCGATAACGGTTGGCCCATTCTCTGCTCAAGGTAGCGGGTGTCACTGGCCGCTCTTGGAAGATCTCAAGGCGGGCCGATCCCAACTGTTCGAGTTGAGCAGCTAATTTTTCCCAAGTTGGGAATCCTTTGAAATCAGTGACTTACCGAAAACTCAAGATCATGGTGGGGAGCTGGTACAGGATCGTGCTGCGGCAAGTGGATGAGACGATGCCTTTCCCAAGTTGGGAATCTTTGAAAATCAAGGACTTACGAAAAGTCCAAAATTTTCAAAGATAGGATCGTTCAGTGGGCGAGGTTACGCAGGTTGCCAAGTAGCTGGCTATCGAGCTGACTCATTGGAGCTGCCGAGACCGTTGCGGCCGCGCTAGCGGCCGGTGGCTCGGTCGCTGGAGACGTGTCCGGACGCATCGACGGCGAAGGCCTTTCGATCTCGACTGGGGCGTGAGCCGGTGTCTGGACGCTGCTGCCCAGTGGAGCAGGCTGCTGTGTCGAATGCTGCGCGGTCGGGTGAGTGACGTTGGGAGCGTCCACGGTTGCGACCGGCATGGAATGAACGGGAAGCTGCGCCGTAGGCGACGCTTCTGCAGCTGCAGGGCGTCCCGCATGGAACAACGCGTTTCCGTCCAGGCGGAAGCCTGCCTGCTCGCACATGTAACCCAGCTCAATCCATCGCCGCGCCTCAGCCTGGCGATCCGCTCCCTCCGCCGTCAGCCGATCGATGATGATCTTGCCGACGAGCGTGGGACGGAGAAATAAGCGGAAGTTGAAGTGTGCCATCGCTGTTCGCCGTTACGCTGCTTTTTTCCGCGCGCCAGCTGCAGCTGGCGAGACTTCCTCGACAGCCGGGATGTCGATCGTGCGATCTTCGGCCGAGAGGAGGAAGTTAGCGAACTTCCACATGCCGCGGGCATTAGCGAACTCTGGATCATCTGCAACCAAGCATTTGCCCTGGAAGATACCGGCGAAGGCGGCATCGCCGAGAGCACTGCGGATCAGTGCGGTACCGCCGCCGACAAAAATCACTGCGCCCAGATCGGAGCCGTCTCCGACCTTCGCCACGAAGAAGTTTTTGACCTCACCAACATACTCCTGGACGGCCTGTTCGACGATCTGGGAAACATCGTGCGATTCGCCGAAGAATTCGTATTGCTTGGTGCGAAGCGCTTCTTCGACGTATTTAGCCGGCGGGTCATTGCTCAGATTGAACTGGGACTTCAGGCGAGCGCCGACCTTGGTGATCAGGCTCAGGACGCCAATGTTCTCAGTGCCGCTACGATGGCCGTACACGCCGCCCACGTTCTCGATCACGACCGCGATGTCGAGCGTCTTGCCGCCCATATCGACCACGGCCACAGGACGGCGGGAGATGATCTGCTGGATACCCGAATTTTGCGAGCCGTCGTGATTGATCAATGCGTCGTAAAAGGCTGCGATGGCTTCGCTGACCACCTTCTGGCGCACGATGTTTGCCACTGGGTTGCCGGCGCCGATGCGGGCGACAGGCTTGGCCAGGCTCTGCATCTTGCTTTCGATCAGTTCGATGTTTGGCTTGCTGTCCTTGTAATACTGGTCGACAGGCAGCCCCGTGACCAGATACAGCGACTCGCCACCGAGGCCGACATCGGACAAGGCGTGGTTGACCAAGGTGCGGTTCAGGTCGGAAACAGGGTAGTTCACCATACGGGTGTCCATGGTACGGAGCAGGGCCTGGCCGGTCGCAACGGTGAACTGCTGGCCCTCGGTCTCGTAAGCCGAGCCATGCTGATTGCCGACTGACATGACCTGCTGCAGCCCGGCGCTGGCACGGGACTTGTGATAGCCGTAACGATAGGTGCCAGTGGCGGCGTCATAGCCGTAGCAAGTTTTGATTGTGTCGTGGCCGTCGTCCTGGCCGATACCCATGAGTTGCTGTTTCATCTTAGTTCTCCGTTGCAAAGTGGCATGGCGCCGAGTTGTTACGTTTTATAACTACATGGCGACACTTTACAGGATGGAATAGGGATGTCAAGTGCAAGGAGTTGCAACAACGCCTTTTTCCGCCCCTCAATGCATTTTTCATGCCGCGAAAGCTCATCACAGGCACGAAAAGCCATTGGGGAGAGATGCCTTTAAGGTCGCTCATCGACTGCGACGGCCCTTAACTGCATTGAAAGTGCCAAAAAGTGCACTCACGGCATGCGTAGCGCGACGGGGGCGGCCTCGCATCTCGCGGCCCTGGACAAAATCAATAGACATTATATCGCCACAAGATATGTTTATTATAAATATAATATGATATATAAATAGTTCGTATTTGGAGCAATAGTATTTAATTATAATCTGTAGTTGCTAACCTATACCGATCACGGGCGCGCAGCAGCGCTGACCCCATCGTGTCCCAGGTCAGGACACCAGGCGTTTGAGGTCTTGATTCGCTCGCAATGTCCCATGCCTGGGGCACCGAAAGCCGGGTCCAAGTGGGTCAATTTCCTGGTGCCGAAGAAGCGGCGGTTTTCAACTCGTTAGCTGCCTCATTTGCACCATGGTTTTCGCGGTTAGGTCATCGCTGCAACCTAACCGCAGGCAGTGCAGGAAGCGAAATCGTCACCTAACAAATAGAATCAAGGAGTTAGCCGCTGTGTAGCACGGCTCAACGGGCGTCGGAATCGGATCGGAGAGTCAGTTAGGTAGGCGTGGTTGCAAATGCGTGAAATTTACGTCTGTGCCACACTCAAACCGTGTTGCATTTGCCCAACTCACAGGCAGTCGAAAAAAGCGGGCTCCGATCCCTGTTTCACCGGCTTCAAATATGAAGAAGGATCACTTGGGTAGTTAACAGTTGTGCGGCAGCCGCGGCTTAGGGAGGGATTTGAGGCCTCGCGAGGCGGCCATGTGGCCGGTCTTCGTCGATATACTCCGCCTATGCCTTTGACGGATGGTCGCTGCGTGGTTAGGTACTGGGTCAAAGGGGGGGCTCGACCCGACACCTAATGGGAGGGTAGAGGACTCGCATTATAAAAAACCAGTTATACTGTTGACGCCTGGAAATACCACTCTCGACGCTTGGGGAAATCCCATTATTCCCCCGAAAACAACCGCACCAAACCGATCAAGATATACCGCCAATGCTGCAAGAACCCGCCCCGAAATTCTCTGTCCCGCCGCAACCACGCCCGGCCGTACCCATTGGCACGCCCACTGCAGCTGCGCTCCGATCGCTCGATGCGGAAACCCTACTAGAGAACATGCCCCAAGACGCGGCCGAACAGATCGTCGCCGAGTGGCGCCACGCCCGCGCAACAGCTGGCATGGGAAATCCCAACGCTCGCTCGATTGCGACGTATGAGGAAAACTCGCGGATGCTCGAAATCAAGTATTCCAACGAAGTCCAGTCAGAAGACGGGATGATAAGCCCCGTCGATATAATCCGACGATTATTCCTACACAGTGCGGGTATAAGTGCCGCAACCTGGCGTTTATACCGATCCGGTTTTATATACACCATGAACGAGCGCGCGCAGATGTGCGCCCTCCAAGGCCAGCCCCAGCCGACGCTTGAGCGCGCGCTCGCTGCGCTTCTCGTCGTGTCGGCGAAACCTTACGGCGCCGGGCGTCCGCCGGCTCCGCGATCTGCTCGGGACAAGTCCATTCCAGCCAAGGACTTCGACAAGGTCATCACGCACCTCGCAACTGCATACTCCGAACGTAACCAGTGGGCGCGCCGCGCCCAGTCGTTCGCCATGGCCACCATCGCGACCGGCCTCCGGCCGACCGAGTGGGTGAACGCCGTGATCAGGCCGGCGCTACCGGCCGAGGTGCCGCGCGGCGAGCATGAGTCGGGCTGGCTCGCGGTGGTGGTCGACACTGCCAAGCGAAAGGCAGGTGAACCGGACTGGGAGCGCACCATCGTCGTCGAGCCAGGCGTGTACCAGATCCACGTGCGGCAGCACTACGAGGAGATTCAATCGGCCCTGATGTCTCGCGCGGAACCGCACGATGCTGCGAAGAACTACTCCAAGCGCTGCTCGGCGGCCCTTGGCCGGGCCTGCAAGGAGCTGTGGCCAACGACCACCCGCGGGAAGGATCCGATTCGGATCACGCTGTATTCGCTCCGGCACCAGGCTCGTGCAAACGTCGCAGCCGCCTACGGCGGATTTGTCGCCGCGGCGATGATGGGGCACTCTCCGCACACGGGCAACAACTGGTACACCGGCAAGCACCGGGCAAATTCGTTCACCGGCCCGCGCAAGGTACGAAACGCCGGGATCCCCGTGGCGCTCCCAGGCCTCGATGTCCTGGTGAAGGCAGAGCAGTTCGAGCAGAATCCAGCATTGTTGCGCGCCCTGGCTGCGCGGGACGATGACGTGGAAGGAGAGCGCTACTGATTTCGTGAAACATATAACCCGGCGCCGAGAAAAATCTTTTCCATATGCGTCAATGTGTTACGTGCGAAATAGGTCTAAAAAAAGTGCCCTAAATTGGAATGTTTCACGGTCTTTTGCACCGCTCCGCACAGTTGAACCGTTTTTCTGTACCATACGGTACTTTACGAGACCATATGGTACGGTAATGACGTCGGAATACATTCGGCCCCTGATTGCATCCTTTCCCTGGCTGACCGAGAGTGAAGCGAGCGGCGTTGCCGCCGCTCTGCCATCGCCCGATCCAGCCGCTCCTGCCGCAGCCCACATGAGCCGCCTGGCTGTCGCGCTTGACACCGCCGGCCTGTTCGCGACATCGACATTGCTGCTCGCCTTGAGCCATGGATCTAAAGGTACTGCTGTGGCTATAGCACGTCGCGCGGCGCGATCCCGCTTCGAGCATGCAGGGGCCGCCGCTGCTCTCCCTCCCGAGGCCGACTACGGTTGCATTCCTTCACCGGCACCAGCATCTGGGCCGATGCCGGTACCACGAGATCCATATGTAAGCGAGGAGCAGCTGCGTCGGTGCGTGCAGGCGACGGTCGAGGATGTACTGGCCAAGCTGCCAGGCGCTTTTGGTGCATCGGACAGCGATCGCATCGTTCCACTATTACAAGGCCTGGCTGACGAAGTGTGCTGGTTGAAGTCGACGATCGACACGGAGCGCCAGCTCCGCCGCTACCGGGAAGCTCACGGCCCGCTGCCCGAGCACCAGGCGGTCCAGGGGCCAGCGTCCGCCGCTGATCGCCGCTCGGTAGTGGCTGGCCTCGCGAGTTCGCTGGAACAGCAACGATTCGCCTCGCATGTTGCGTCGTCGATTGATATGGCGGACGGCCGCGAAGAGTAGCGGGTGCAACCACGCCCGGCGAAGCCTTCCAGAATGGCAGCCAAAGCCATCCTGGAAAGGCACCCATGAAACAGACCCACTCGATCAGCAAGATCCCGCAGTTCTCCACCCTCACTCGCGAGCAAGGCGGCGTGATCGTCTCGCAAGGCAAAAACCTCAAGGTCGTAGCCCGCGCCGGCTCCGGCAAGACGAAAGTCGCCATGGCCTATGCAGCGGCCCGCCCGAAAGCGCGCGGCCTCTACCTGGCCTTCGGCAAGCCGACCCAGCTCGAAGCCAGCAGCCGCCTGAAGGATCTGTCGGTTAATACGGAAGCGCGTACCGGCCACAGCCTGGCATGGGGCGGCTTCGGCTCGAAGCTGGAAGCTGCCGGCAAGCTGTCCTCGAATGGATCGCTGCGTACCGGGACTACCGCACAGCTCCTGGGCTCGAACTGGCCGATCGCGAAAGCGGTCAACGAAGTTGTCAAGAACTACATGTGCAGCGCCGACCAAGTGATTTCGGAGAAGCACCTTCCGGACGAACGGGATTGCCCGATCGTGCGCTCGGCGGCTGGCGCGGTGATGGACAACGCCAAGACCTTCTGGAACCGCCTCACCGACCTGAACGATCACGATGCGAAGGCCGTCCCCGATGTCTATATCAAACAATGGGTGAACTCGAAACCTGTGCTCGGCTACGATTTCATCCTCTTCGACGAGTGCCAGGACGCGAATCCCTTGATGTCCGAGCTGGTGAACCAGCAAAATCATTGCTCGCGCCTCTATATCGGCGACCCGCACCAGTCGATCTACGGGTTCCGCGGCGCCGTCGACGCGATGTCCGAGCTCCAGGTCGACGAGACCCACACCCTTACCGCGTCGTTCCGCTTCGCCCATAACATCGGCGTTCTTGCTTCGACCTTCCTGCGCCACTGGAAGCAGGAGCCCCTGCCGCTGCGCGGCCTGGGAGCCGGCGGCCGCATTGTTCCGGATGACCAGCAAGCCTACCTGGCCCGTACGGTCGCCGGGTTGATCGGCAAGGGCTTCGAGCTGCATATGAAGGGGAAGCGCTTGCACTGGGTAAAGGGCTTCGAGGACTACCGTATTGCACCGATCATGGAGGCGTACCGGCTGTATAAAGGGGAAAGCAGCGGGGGCTTCCAGGATCCAGTGCTGAAGCTGATGCGCAGCTGGACGGAACTGGCAGATTACGTCGAAGTGACGGGCGATGCGGAAGCTGGCTCGGTTTTCCGCTTGATCGAGCAGTACAAGGACGAAATCCCGAACATCATCGACACCCTGAAGCGCGAGCAGGTGCGCACCGCCAAGGATGCCCCGTACGTGCTGACGACTGCCCATAAGGCGAAGGGCCTGGAATGGCCAGTGGTGCGTCTGATCAATGACTTCTTCTCGTTCAAGGATCCGTCCGACGCAACGAAGTGGCTGCCACCCAAGCGCATCGACCCACAGGAGGCGAACCTGGCATATGTGACGCTGACCAGGGCAATGAAGGCCGTCGCACCGACCCCGGAAATGGTCGAGTGGTTCCGTCAGCAGCCTGACACCCAGCACCTTTTCCCAGCACCGGTCGAGAAGGCGGCGCCAGCGGCCGCCGCAGCGCCGGCTGAACCCGAACCATCGTCGCTGCAACGCGCGGCCTGATCTGGGATACGCAATGACTACTCAAACCACACTTCAACATGCCCGGTCGTCGCAGCTCGCGGTGGCGTGCGCGATCGCGCTGATCGCAAACCATAAAACGCTGGTCAGCGCCTTGTCGTCGGCGGCGAAACCGCCAGCGGACGCGGTAGCTCCCACCGGATACGCTGCACCTGCAGGCTACGACTGGAAGGCTATCGGCGAGCAGCTCGAACAAACCGTGGATCACGCTATGCACAGCATCAGCGCTCTGCACCTCGCCGCCGCTGAAAACCGACCTGCAGTGCAGCCAGACGTTTCGCGCGCTACCGCCCAGCATGCCCTGGCTTGTCTGGAAGGTGTTCTCGCACTCCACGATCCGCTTCTCGCCGCGGTGCAGAACTGCGCTGTCATGGGTGGTGGTGCCACGTGGCCGAGTATTTGGGCCAACATGACCTTCCAGCTCCATGGGATGCGTGACCAGGCGCGCGGCTCGATCGAGAGTGTCCAGATTTCGGCTCGCCAGGAAGCAGCCCAGATCGAGGCCCAGGCGGAAGTGTTCGGTGAAGGTGAGCACGAGTTCAAGGTGATGGTGACCCTGCAGACAACTGCTCACCGCTTCATCCACGTGCGTGCGAACGATGCCGGCGCGGCTCGCGAGGCGGCCTTGATCGCGGCACGCGACGAGCAGGGCGCGCATTTCGTCCTGAACGAGGGCAATCACGTCAGCTCCGACGACCTGCACGCCAATGCTTTATATGACAGCAATTGGAATGAGGTGTGGAGCGACGACCCGGCCTTCCAAGACCACATGGGCGGCAGCGAAGCTCCTTCCATGTAAGACCAGGCGGCCGGCGCCATTCCGCCGGCCGCAGTGCAACCACGGCATTGCTCACGCGGCAAACTGCAGCTTTCCCCAATCGCAGAGACCGATGCCAGCACCGACATCCCACTTTGATCGAGCAATTGAGCTCGCCAGGCAACTCGCGGCAACCGCGGTAGCCGTGGACGGGCAGCCTGTCATCGTCTACCGCGGCGAGCATGGCGCATCCACCGACCTCATTCATGCGCGCACCCGCTCCGTTTCCTTCGGCAGCGCCGCAGCAGCCAGCGAATACGCGCAGCATCCGAACCAGCGCGGCGATGTCGCTGTCGCGCCTCGGGTGATTGCTGCATACCTGGCGATCGCCAACCCGGTGATCGACAACCGGGAAGACCCGTTTATCGAGATGGGCACGATTGTCGACAATCTAGGCGGTGACAAGGCGGAGCGGATCGCACGCCGCTTTGCAGGCCACATCGAGAACACTAGCAACTGGGTCGAGGGCTTCTCCCGTGATTATGACTCGGTAGAGCACATGCTTGACTTGGAGCCTGACCGTATAACCGACCTCTACCTCGACGCCTACCCAGTTTTCGACGACGACGAGGTGGTCGGGTGGTTCGTACAGGCTGGATTCGACGGCGCCATCCATCTTGGGAATGGATTTACAGCCCTGGAGCCCGAATATAAGGTATTCGACCAGGCCCAGATCCACTGCGCGATCGGGATTGACCGGGTCGCTCTCCTGCGCGCCATGGAGCCCGCCATCACCACGCAGCTGCGCCCGGCCAATACCGACCAGGCTGGCGACAGCTCGACACACGAAAAGGAAGAAATCTTGAAGGCATCCACCTTATTGCAGTTCTGCTCAAATTACCGCGGCGAGACCGAATACCTGGTGTTGAAAGGAGCCCTGGCTGGCCGGCGCGTCAGCTATCGATACATGAACCGCGAGTTCTACGAACAGGATTACGCTAGTTTCGGCGTCCGCGTGTGGAACGGCGATTCAGCGAGCTACCGAAGGGAGGTGTTGGGCAGTGTTGGCTTGGTCTGCTGCACTGGCGCCTTGGTACCCCAGGAGGTCGTCGACGAGGTGAACCGACTTTCGGCTGACTGGCGCGATCAGCACCCAGACCTCTGTGCAGGCCCAGCTCGCGCCGGCGTCTACGTGCGGGACTGCGGCTGGAGCGAGGCGGCGGACATCGTGTTTCAGTACGGTGACGTCCTTGAGCGCTTCCCCAGCGTAGCAGCGGCGGAACAATGGCTTTCCCAGCCGCGGCGCGCCCAGCCAGACCAGGTGTGGGAGGAGGGCGGCGGGCAGGTGGTACGCGAGTTTTCCATGTCCGTCCTGGGCTATCGCATAGTTCTGGTCGAGCAGGATGGTCAGGAAGTGGGCGAGGTCGAGGAGGAGGGAGTTGGGATGACTGTTGCCTGTTGACCGGCAAGCCGGAACCCCGCGCACTAGGGAATTTGGGGACTGGGCAGTAACTTTGTATAATCAACCACAAGGGCCGAGTGATCGGCCCTTTTTCCTGACGCCATCTGTTCTGTTTTATAAACACGATACAAACGCATGCCCCGCAGCCGACTCCTGACAGAAGAGCATTTACCAGAGCTGCGTAGGGCACTCGAAACGCAGACGCTGGCATCGCTTGCGACCAGGTACGGCGTTTCCCTGAGCACGATGGGCGCCTTCCTGCGAGAGCATGGGGTGCTGCCCCAGTACGACGGGTGGCGTCCCGAGCGCTACGAGCGGCTCCTGACTGCAGCTGTGCAGCACTCCACTGTAGCCGAGACCGCAGCTCTGCTCGCGACAAATACAGCGGAGGTGCGAGTCAGGCTGCGACAGCTGATCGAGATGATCAAAACTAGCGGCTTCACCCTGGCGCAGCTGGCCATCGTAACTGGTGTCCACCGCATATATTGGCGCCAGTACATTTCGGAAGGGTGGCTCGGTACCGCAGCAGGTAGCCGCTCGATGCGTGTACCAATATCCGAACTCCAGGGCGCCTTGCGCGCGCGGCCGGAGCTTTTCGACTATCGGGCGGTACCGGCGGCACTGGCGGGGCAATTTGGGCTGCTGGAACTGCCTGATCCGCTCCCCTACAAGCTCGTTACCTGTCACTCTGGTGCGATCGGCGCGCGCCTGGTGGACGTTCACGCCGAAGACGGTGGCGAGGCACTGCGTTTCGAGGTCAAGAGCTGTGGTGACCTGGGTGGTCTCGATCTATGGGCGCCGACGTACTCGATTCCCACGTGTCCCAGGTGCGGACTTCGCGTAACGAGATTCTCGGAGAAGGGATGCTATGCGGATAAGCCGGGGGACAGCAGCCAGGTAAGGAATGCCATGGCCGGCAAGATCGGGCTTCGCTGGCGAGACGGCCAGTTCGAGACGCCCGCAGGGCAGGTGCTCAATGGCGCGGGGCTGGAGCGCTACATCGAGCGCCTAGTGCAGCGAAATAGCCGCGAGCGAGAGCGCAAGCTCAAGCTGGTCGATGACATTGAGCGGTATGAAGTAGCTGGCCAGGCGTCGAATTTGTAACCACGCCTGCCCAAAAATCCTATCGTAGCGACATGGCACAACCGCCAATAACTTCGATAAGGATTGTCATGACCATTCACCGCTCCCAACCAACTTCCGCAGCTGCCTCGATGCCTGGCGATTTCGTCGTCCTGGCCAGTGCTACCGGTGCTCGTTACGCACTCGCACAACTCGCTCCTGCAGTACACATGTTCGGACCCGGCCTGTTCGGCAAGATCGCACGTCAAGGCGATGACATCGTCCTCGTCCCAGACGATCGCCTGCCTGACCTGGTGCGCTCCCTGGGGCCGGTGATCCTGTCGAACGTGGCGTTGATCGAGCGCGTGTCGGTGGATCGCGAGCACGAAAAAGCGATCCTGGGCCTGCAGTACCTGCGCCGCTTGTCCGACGCTGCCCGCGAGCGCGCCCGCGGCCAAGACGGCGTCGTGCAGGGCCAGCTGCTGGCTCAGCTGATGGGTGAAGGTGCAAACTCTGATCTGCGCCGCATCGCCGACGAGCTCACCAGCGCCGGTATCCAGGTGGTTGAAAAGAAGCAGGTAACCACCGTCGAAACGACCACCATCTTCCTGACCGCAGATCCGGAAGCTGTGCGTGAAGGCCGCCAGGTGGCCGACACCATCATGTTTGCCACGGCGCCGAAGGAATCGAAGGCCGAAACTGTCGAGGTCTTCGATGCGTTCCGTACCCGCGAGCTGCTGCTGTCGACCCAGCCAGTGCAGGAAGTTGCCGATCTTCCGCAGGCAGTGCAACCTGCGGCGCCTGCACTGCAGCCGGCTGAAACCAACATCATGAACCTGCTGGGCCTGCATGGACTGCTCCCCGGCGGCACGCTGACCGCGGACGACATCGGCCTCGGCGAAGACTTCCCGCCAGGCGAAGACCAGCCAGAAGGCCCAGGCATGCGCTGATCGAGCGTGGGGCGTGCCTGGCACGCCCTGCTGCAGCCCGATTGTGTTTGCCGTCCAACGCGCTTGGGCAAACACAATCGCACCCCTACCAGACCACCTGCCGCCGACACCACCTGGCGGCGACTCTCCCCCATGAGGCTATCATGACCAAAACCCTGATCATCGCCGAGAAGCCATCCGTCGCGGCAGACATCGCCAAGGCGATCGGCAACTGCACCAAGACCGCCGACGGTTTCGAGCGCGCCGACGTCGTTATTTCCGCAGCTGCCGGCCACCTGGCCACGGTCGTAGCACCAGGCGCCGATAAAGGCGGCAAAACCCTTGAGACGCTGCCGGTGATCCCGCAGCAGTTCGAGGTGCGTCCGATCGAAGATCCCCGCGCTCTCACCCGCTTCAAGCTACTTCAACGCTTGATGAACCGTCCAGACGTGACCTCGATCGTGAACGCGTGCGACGCCGGCCGCGAAGGTGAGCTGATCTTCCGCCTGATCTACGAAGCCGCCGGCTGCCGCAAGGTGTGCAAGCGCATGTGGTTGAAGTCGATGACGCCGGACGCGATCCGCGAGGCCTATGACCGCATGGCGCCGGCCTCCGATTACGATCGCCTGGGCGACGCGGCGCGGTGCCGCTCCGAGGCCGACTGGCTGGTGGGCATCAACGGCTCGCGCGGCGTGTCGATCCTGCACCAGATCGTTCGCGGGGCCTACCAGTCGATGTCGGCCGGCCGCGTGCAGACGCCGACCCTGGCCATCATCGTCGACCTCGAAGAGAAGATCCGCAATTTCAAGCCGGTCGACTACTTCGAGGTGCACGGCACGTTCAGCGCCGCAGCAGGTGACTATCCTGGTCGCTGGTATAACGCTGGTGCTGGTGGTGCCGCAGGTGAAGAAGGCGAGGGCGCCAAGTACCGCATCACGAAGAAGGAAGATGCCGATGCCATCCTCGCGAAGTGCCGCGGTGCCGCGCCGTCTTCCGTGCGCGACGAGACGAAGCCGCTGGCCGAGATCGCGCCGCGACTGTTCGACCTCACGACGCTCCAGCGCGAGGCGAACAAGAAATATAAGCTCTCGGCGGCCGACACGCTGAAGATCGCCCAGTCCCTGTACGAACACCACAAGGTGGCCACGTACCCGCGTACCGACGCAACCGCCCTCCCGGAAGACTACGTTGAACCCGCCAAACAGATCCTCGCAGACCTGGGCGGCACCAAGTACGAGGTTCACGCCCAGCGCGCCCTGCAAAGCGACTGGGTGCGTCCGAACAAGCGGATCTTCGACAACGCCAAGATTTCCGACCACTTCGCGATCATCCCGACCGGCGTGAAGCCCCATGGCCTGACGGAAGCGGAAGACGCGATCTACGACATGATCGTGCGCCGCTTCATTGCCGCCTTTTATCCAGCTGCCGAGTACCAGCAAACCGTGCGCATCACCACCGTCGCCGGTGAGCAGTTCCGATCGAGCGGTCGCGTGATGCAGCTGGAGGGCTGGAAAGCGGTCTACGGCGCGCTGATCGACAACGACGATAAAACCCCAGCCCTTCCACCGCTGGCGCCCGCAGAGCGCGTCTCGACGAAAGCCATGGCCATCAAGGCACTCAAGACCCAGGCGCCGAAGCGAATGAACGAGGCGGCGCTGCTATCCGCCATGGAACACGCCGGGCGCTTGGTGGACGACAGCGAACTGAGCGAAGCGATGGCCGAGCGTGGCCTGGGCACGCCTGCAACGCGTGCTGCGACGATTGAAGGGCTCTTGAGCACGGCCGGCGCCGGTGGCAAGACGAAGGAACCGTACGTCGTGCGGGACAAGAACTACCTGGTGCCAACCGAGAAGGGGATCGGCCTGGTTAACTTCCTCCGCCAGATCGGCGTCGGCGCGCTGACTTCGCCGGCCATGACGGGCGAGTGGGAGCACAAACTCAAGCTCATGAGCGAAGGGAAGTACCAGCGTACCGCCTTCATGCACGAGATCGAGCAGGCGACCCGCGATATGCTCGACGCCATCCGCCTGAAGGCGCCAGCTGTCGAAGTGGTCACCCTGGGCGTCGCTTGCCCGAAATGCGGCGGCGCGGTGAAGGGTGGAATCTCGTCGTACTCGTGCGAACGTCAATGCGGCGTTGACATCAAGCGCCAGCTGCTGTCGCGCACCCTGATGCCGGCCGAGGTAACGCAGCTGCTGCAGGCGCGGGTCACAGACAACCTCGAAGGGTTCGTCAGCGGCAAAACCGGGAAAGCCTTTGCGGCGATGCTCAAGCTGACCAACGACTGGAAGGTCGAGTTCGCTTTTGCGCCGCGGGAGCAAGCTGATCCGGCCACGCTGGCGGCGGCGCCGGCGCTCACCCAGAAATGCCCGAAATGCAAAGGGACGATGCGTGCGCTCGAAACCACCTTCAGCTGCGAGAAAGGCGATTACTTCTTCTATCGCACGATCTCCGGCCGGCGCATGAGCGACGTCGAAGCCGACTATTTCCTCGACAAGAAGAAAACCCCGGTATGCGGCGGGTTCCTGAGCACTCGCACGGGTAAGGGCTTCTCGGCCGGCTACAAGCTGACGAAGGAACATAAGGTCGAGCTGTTCTTCGACTGATCGCCGCACCTCCCGCCCCTCAAATGCAGGGGCGGGCCTTCACTGCACTTTCTACCCATTCCCGTACATGAAGATCTTCCTCGCCATTCTGATCATCCTGGTCGCCGCGGCGATCATTGCGTATGTGCTTCTTTCGTCCAGGCCGAAGGCGCCGGCATACCGCAAGCGTGCCGTCATGACCCCAAACGAGGTCGAATTCCATGGCAGGTTGGCTCGCGCGCTCGTTGGGCTGCATGTATGCCCCCAAGTGGCCATGCACGCCCTGATCGAGCCTACCGCGCTGAACAGCCAAACCAGGCTCCGTGACTTCCGCCGTGTCTCGCAGAAGATCGTCGACTTCGCTGTATTTGACGCCCAGTGGGCAATTGTCCTCATAATCGAGCTCGATGACCGCACCCACGTCGCAAGCCGTGACGCCGTTCGTGACAGCAACATGAGCGCCGCCGGCATTCGGACGCTGCGCTATCAGTCCCGCGCCAAGCCGAGCGAAGCCCAGATTGCAGCTGATGTCTGGGCGGTTCAACAGGCCGCCGCCATTGCGGCCGCGACTGCCTTGGCCGTGGAATGACCATCACCCCGCACGACGTCTTGAAGCAGCTCGCGCTTGCGGCCGGGTACCGGGTGCACGTGTGGGACGCTGTTGAGAACGGCGATGCGGCCGACAGCTACTTCTGGAAAGCAAGCGGCGCCAGCGCGCTGGAGGCGCAGTCGCGTGAGACCTTCGCGTCACCGGAGCTGGCCTGGATCGATTGCTGTGCGTCGACCAGGCTGCTGCTGCCGATCCTGGAAGAGGTGGAGCGGGCTGGATGCCGGCTTACCAGCGAACCCGGCTTCATCGCCTACCAGTGGGTGAATGCCGAGGGTGAGGCCTCGCCCGAGCGCTTCGCCAGCCAGGCAGAGGCCCTGATCGCCTGTGCGATGGCGCTGTCCTATACGGACGCACCAGAAGAGCAGCATCATCCATCGCCCTTCTAGCCACTATTCATTATAAATCTAGTATATTTGCGGTATTGTTTGACAGACAGGAATAATGCTTTATATACTGATTACTCGAATATAGCAGGGGTTAAATGTGGCCGAAGCGGTAGACAACACAGCAACCGAAGATCAGGAGCTATTGAGCGCCATGGAGGAGCTTCAGCGCGCCCAAGAGCGGGTAGCTAAGTTGCGCGAGCAGAACCGCGTGAAGGCGATCGCCGACGTGGTTGAGAAAATCCGGATGTACGACCTGAAGCCGGATGAACTGGGCTTCACGACAGCTACGACGCGTCCAGGTGCTCCCCGTAAGAGTAGGCTTTCATCGACCGCGCAGCCTGGTGTGCCAGGTGGTGGCGTCCCGCAAATGATCGAGGGCGTCAAGGCTGACGGCAGATCGCAGGTGAAGGCGAAGTACGAAGGGCCTGAAGGTCAGCCCTGGTCGGGGCGAGGCAAGCCGCCTAAGTGGATGGTGCCGCTGTTAGAAGCAGGGGCGACAAAAGAGGATTTCCTTGTGAAGTCCGTGACGCAGTAAATAACAAGGAATAATCATGAGCAGTATAGTTACTATAACCTCGAAGCCAGCCCGACAAATACTGGATGCGCACCGGCTCGGTGCGGCAACCCTGCTCGACGAGTCGGGCGAACTGCGGATATTCCTCCATACCGAACCAGCGTCGGCCATGGAGGTGCACGTGGCCACGAGCGAGTTGGAAGCTGCTACGGGCCGCGTCGTCCAGATCTCGACCAGGGAAAGCCTGAACCCAGCGGAGCAGGCCCAGCTCGACCGCGTCGGCACGATCATCTAAACCCTTCATCGACAAGCGCCAGGCGTGGCAGCGAGACTGTCCCCTGGTGCTTTTTTCATTGGTCAGCCGGAATACCCCGCGGTGTCCGCAGCAGCTGTCTCCTCGACATCCAGTGGCTCGGCCCGGCCGGCGACACGTCCAGTCAGGCGATCCATGTGCAGCATGCGGTAGAAGAGCTCCACGTCGAACCCTTCCTGCAGGGTGTCGGCCCAGTGCTTTTGCATTGCTTGCGCTACCTGGGGCTCAGCATTGATCGCCTTCCAGTTGATACGGTCTGTTGCCGGCATCTCGATCGGGCAGTCCTGATCCATCCACCAAAGCATTTGGCTGACAGGGTGCAGTAGAGGCGGCCGATCCAAGTCCATCTGGATTGACTGCTTCGCGAGCTGCAGCCAGACTTTCGCCCCCACAGGGTAGATCACAGTATCACGCACCCGCGGTACCGATCGCGACGGCCGCCACGGTACGGCCACGTGGAGAGTATCGCTATCGCACCATCCCACCCGCTTGAAGGCCGAGGCGCCCACCAGGACGATGTTCGTGCCGACGCATTTCTTCAGACTCTCCAGGATTAGCCGATCCTTGTCGCTCTCGGCCAGGACGCTCATGTAAATGCCTGGTGCTGTCCGAAACACGGTGCCCTCGCTGGCCCAACGCTGAAGCAAGTTAGCGGCTGACCGTTCGGTGATGCCAAGCGTCTTAGCGACGTTCTTGTCGTTCAGGATCTCTTTCGACATCAGCAACTGGGTCTTGTTTCGGAGTGGGGAGGGCTTGGCCATGGTTATAGCGGGGCGTATTCCCGCAAAGCATTATTCTGATGTGAAATTTTTCGTGAAAACGTATATTCCGCTATTTTGCCCACTATACCGATGTATTTTCTTGCGTTTTATAGCAGGACGCCAGTTATACCGAAATATACTGTATATAAGCACAGTAGTTTATCCCCCCCTACGTGCGGAGGTCACTTTGATCTAGCTCGGCCATGATAGTGCCGCGGCCGGGCGTGGTTGCACTCGTGAAGGCGCCCTTGTTGCTGGGCGTGGTTGCACTGACCGACCAAAGAGCTTGTGCCAAGATGGCACCATCAGTTCAAACCCACACCGGTGACAGCAAAATGGCAAAAAAGGTATTCCAACTCACGGGCGGCGCGTTCCCAATGTTCGCTTGGCGCCTGCCGCAGGAGATCGCGGCCTATAAGCAGCCCAAGCAGCAAGCCCAGCAATGGATCCACGTGATTAACGGGTTCTCCCAGAAGGGCATCAAGCAGTCCGAGATCATGGACTCCAACGTCATCGAGTGGCTGCAAGACCAAGGCAAGCGCCAGGTCACTCGCGAGGAGCTGGCCGAGGTCGCCTCCTTTGCGCTGCCATCGATCAAGGAAGCACGCCTGACTGGTAGCAATACGCACTATCGCGATTATTCTTTCGCGGAAGCCGGCGAGGAATATAACGAGAGCCTGTTTTACTTCCCCACCGTGGACGAAGACCTTGCCGACCGAATCGCCGACCTGGACGACAGGATCGCAGCACTGAATTTCGACTTCGAGGAGCTCGGCCGAGATCCGGACGCCGTGTTTCGCCTGGATGCACGCCGCTCGACCCTCATGGAAAAGCAAGATGGCGTGGCCGCCGGCGTTACACTGGGTACCCACTTCTCCTCCTCCCTCCAGGCCATGTGCCCGGACGCACGTGCCGACTTCGCCCACATGCGTTGGTCGGTGAAGGTCGTGGACGGCGTGAGCACGCTCTTCGTGCACGAGCTGCAGAGCGACTGGGCACAAAAGGGCCGCGCAAATGACTGGAGTGGGGCGTACAAGCGTGCACCACTCGTCACCGAGACCGAACACTGGACGACGTTCCTGCTGCGTCGTGCGATGCTGCTGGCCGTGGAGCAGGGTTGCGCCCAGCTGACCTGGATCAGCGGATCGTCCATGGCCAATGGTGGTCGTTTCGGCGCGGCCGGCCTGGACGAGTTCTACATGAAGATCGTCCCGAGCCTGGCAAAGAAGCTGGCCAAGCCGTTCCAGTCGGAGCTTCACCTGGCTGACTTCGCGCTCAAGGGCCAGACCCGTCGCATGGCAGTGATGCCGGTAACCGAGCTGATGCGCGAAAAGTTCACCATGAACGCCCCGGTTTATTCCCATGCGCGTGTCATCGAGCAGGCCAGCTTCGACCCGGTTCGCGCAGCTCAGCTCGAAAAGGCGCTGCAGCTGCGCGCCGACACCACCCTGGGCGAGGACGTGCGGATGCGCGTGTCGATCGTCCGGGAGATCATGTCGGCCCACGAGGAGCAGCGCCCAGCCGCGGAACTGGTCGGCCGCACCGCACGCATCGCCTTCAACGCAGCTGACCCTGTTGCGGCCCTCGATCACGAAGGCTTCCACCTGGTGCTTGATCACCATTTCAGCGCGCGCGAGCGCGAGGATGTTCAGCGCCAGTTTGCTTACGGCGCGCCGCTGCTGGTTCGCACCGTTCGCCTGTTGCTGTCCCACGGTGAGCACGATGCGGCGAAGCAGGCCATGGCGAGCTGGGAGGAGGCCGCGGCCCACGCATACGCCCTGTGGCGCAAGGGCCAGATGCCGCTCTCGCGCATCGAGAACCTGGCGATGAGCATTGAAGCAAAAGCCGGCGCCAGCCGAATTCTGTCGAAGGTGTTCCCGAAGGCGCAGGAGCTGGTGAAGTCGGTGTGCAGCTGGATTCGCGGTAATGCCGTGTCCCCGACCGACTTCCTGGCCAAGATCGTGCGTGCGCAGAAGGAAGGCCTGGCAGAAAGCGGGCATGCTGCGCCAGCGGGCGGCCCAGAAAGCGTCCAGGAAAGCCAGCAGCACCGTGATGACGCTCCCGACCAGGCGGCCCAGGCAGATCCCCAAGAACTCGTATTTAACTGATGAAGGAAACGACGATGCGTATTGAATTGAACCGGTTTGACAGCCTGGGTGCGGTAAGCACCTCATTCGTGGAGCTCACGCAAGAACAGATCCAAGAGATCGTGCAGCGCTCGGAAGAGGTGACGCGCCTGCGCCGCGCCGGACAGCCGCTGGACGCCGCTCTGGACGGACTGGACAGCGCCCTGGTCTCGGCCCAGGTGATGGAGACTGCCGGCGAAGCGTCGTCGGTCAAAACTGCCGCGTCGGCCACGACGTCGCTCGTGCAAGCCTTCGCAGCCCTGCGCGAGTCGGCCCAGCCGGCGGCCGACGGCACTGTCGCGGTCAGCCAGAAGTCCCTTGACGCGGTAGGTGAGGCGTTACAGGCAGCTGTCGCTGGCGGCGGGGTATCGGCCTGGAAGTGGACGAAGGCTGCTGTGCAAGGTCAGTCGGGCCAAGAAGTCCACTCACAAGACCTGCAGGCGGTGATGGAGAAGATGTCGCGAGCAGCTGCCCTGGGCGGCGCGCCGAGTGCGAAGGAAGCGATGGCGAATTATCCGCTCATGTTCTGCCAGGCTTTTGCCGAGCTGGTGAGGGAAGAGCAGACGATGCGCGAGCGCAGCGCCAACGCGACGACCATAGTGCACCTCGATAACGGCAACCCCCACGAGGTGGTGTCGTTGAGCGCGCCGGTCGGCATGAGCGAGCAGGATGTGCGCGCGGCTGTTCAGGTGGCTGTTGCAAACGCCGGGAACTACAACGACATTCCGGGCAAGCTCGCTGGTGCTGGTTTCGAGCAGATCGAGCACATCACGGTGAGCCTGCCGGCGCCGCCTGGGGACGACAACGAACAGGACTTCGACCTCGCCCCCGCGCCAGGCTGATTTCAGCAGACGTAGTTGCGTTTGCCCCGGCTAGTCTGGGGCTTTTTCGTTCAGCGCTGGGTGAGCGCAAACGCCTCGCGTAGCCATGCCTTGGCCGCCTTCTTCGTGGCCATGATGGATTCGGCCGGCGCCGCACTTGGGGCGGTCAGAACACCGCGGTACTGTCCCTCGTCATCCTTGTAGATCACGAGCTTGCCGCCGGGGCCTTCTGCCACGCATGCGCGGTCGACCTGGAGCGCGCGATCGCCGGCCGAGACGCTGCTGATGGGCAGCACATCCTTGATCACGCCAGCGGCGATCCCTGGCAGCCCTTCGATTGCCACAGCTGCTGTCTTCTCGGTGCGCGTGGTCGGGCGGAACCTGATCCTGACATCCTCCGTAGCGCCGCGGCTCTTCACGACCTTCAACGTACCTTGGCCGAACAAGAACACGGTTTCACCTGCAGCCAGCCCTTCGCCCATTCGCTGCCCGATCTCGTCGAAGAACAAGGCGCCTTCCTCCAGCGTCACGCCAAAGCGCGCGGCGACGATCTTGCTGAACTCGCGTTTGTTGAAACCGGCCGAGCGCACGGCGGCCGGAGTAGGGTGGGTGTCTGCCTTTTGTATGGAGGTTGTCATGACGTTGCGGGGGGAGCCAATGATTCTGCGTGAGGTGAGGTTCTACAGGGAGATGTCGGAGAGGCCGACTGGCTCGGCATAGAAGGGCGTATAGCCTGGGAATCCCTGTGGTAAAGGCGGTACGTGCGCAGCGCCGCCGGAGCAGGCACCGGCTGCAGGCTTCTGGCAAACGCCGAACAAGCCCGCGCCTGCGGCCGTCTGCGCGCGCGCCTGCTCCGCTTTACCTGGTGCGCGAGCGATCCTCGATACGGAGTCTGGGGCGGCCACAGCTACGTTCTGGAGGGTGTCAACATCGAACTCCAGGCGGCCACCCACGCTGACGATGTCGCCCGCGGCAAAGCCGGTATTCGGGTTCGATACCAGCTTGAGCAACTGGGCATCTTGCAGCTCGACTGCAACCAGTCCTTTGACCGGGCCAGGCCCTCCGATGATCAACTTTAGGCCACTTGGCACAGGGATCATTCGTTCAATTCGTCCAACAGCAACAAAGCGATTCTCGTTCATAATTTTTTTTCCGTTGTTACGTTGTATGAGTATGGCACAAAAATGCTGCTATGCGCGTAGAAACGCAAAAAGCGGGTCTTTCCCAAGTGTTAGGTGGCTCCCGATACCTAACGCTATGCAATTGACCGGGGTTACGCTTTGTGAAATCATCTTGCCTGACGACAAGTATTCGTCGATATTTTCGGAGAATGGCAGTGCCTGAAATCGAGCAAAGTGGTGTTGAGGAAGCAGCGGAGAGCGACTACGAGAGCTACCTGAAGCAGAGGTCGCTTAACGGCGCCCTGGTCAAGGCTGCAGTGGTCTCCGGCGCATGGCTTGCACTTGGCTCGGTTGTCCTGGGATCTGGGGCGTTCATGCGCTCAGATGCTGATGTGGTCGGAATGGATACTGCTGGCCGTGAACACCCGATCGTCGTGATGCCGATTCAGGCAGTAGGAGCGAAACAGTAATGGCTGAAGAAACCCAAGCCCCCGATCTGTTCGGGATTGACCTGCACACGGAAGTCGTCCGCCTGCGTGAACTGAACGCGAAGCTGGTAAAAGCAATCGTCCCAGCTGTGCTCGCGGGCACCATCGGGATCATCGGTGGCTTGGTCATGATGACCAGCACGCCTGAGCGTGAGCGTGTTGCGCTCGACGCTAACGGCCGGGCTTACCCGCTTCTCCCGCTGACCAAGGGCGACCCGCCTGACGCGCGAATCACGCGCATGGCCGGCGATTGCCTCAACGGGCTGTTCAACCACGCCTTCCACAACTACCAGACGACCGTTGAGCGCACTATCGGCGAGTGCTTCACCGGCGGTGGCAGCGAGTCGGTGCGCAAGGTGATGGAGCCGTTCCTGGAGCGCATGAGGAAAGACAACATCAACATGGCCGGCAGCTATGTCATCCAGCCATTCATCAACACCAGGTCGGTAATGGGGTCCGGCGCCGGCGCGCGCAACGTGTTTAAGATCCAGGGCGTGATCGAGATCGGCTACCGTGGTGGCAAGGCCAATACCACCTCGCGTCCCATTGCTTACGCATTCCAGACCGACGTGGTCCGGGTGTCCTATGATTCCCACATCGAAGGAATGCGCCTCCAAAACGTCGTTCTGGTACCGTGGCAGCAATAACACAGCCGGCGAAGCTGAAGATAAGGAAGTATTACCCATGAATATTGAGATAAAGACGTTGAGCGACGCAGAGCTGCAGCTTCTGCTCGCCGGCGACGAAACCAAAGTGATCGAGCTGTGCCAGCTTGAGCATGAGCGTGTGCTGCTCGGGCATCCCGAGTTCGCCGAGTGGATCGAGGACATCGATCCGTATATCTGCCCGCGCCTGGAGCTCGTCGACGCAATGCGCCGCGCTCCAAATGGCTATGTTCGTCAATACCTGTACTCCATCTTCGCTTTCCGCATGAGCATCAATCTCGTGGCCGGTCGCAGCTTCTTCTGAAAGTCCCTCCCATGAAGTTAAAAGCATCTGTCGTGGCTTTTTTTGCTTACTACTGTTCTGTTGTATGTGCACAAAACGTGCAGGCAACGACTTCGGCCGGTCAATCCGCCCCAACGCAAAATAAGGGTGCTGTCGTCGAAAACTTTCCATCGCGCCAGGAAGCCCAACAGAACTGGGATAAGGCCAATCCGCCAAATAAGAATACGTCGGCAAATGGCCCGTCAAATGACATCGGCCCGGCTGGCCGCGCAAGTGGCCCAGCAACCGGCGCAGCGAGCGGCCCGGTCGGTGGTCGTCGCGTGTCGGGCGGCGAGCTGCCTGATCCGAACCTGAAAGTCGCGAAGATCGACTACCCGGCCGAGGCCATCGAGCGCGTCTCGCCAATGGATCCTGAAGAGATCCGCAAGTTCGAGGCGCTGGTGTTCGAGCGCGCGCGAGCGATGGCGGAAACCCCTGGCGGCCCATACACCGTCAAGGGCAGCCGGATCATGCCGATCAGCTTCGAGCCGAACTCGCGGCCGGGCTCAATCGATATCGCATTCAATCATGGCGCTCTGGTGACTTTTGTGGATCGGTCTGGCTCGCCCCTGATCGTCGACGGCGCCAAGAGCTTTTCCTATGCGTTTGATGTGGGCGTCCTGCAGACGGACGAAGTGAAGGAGCGTGGTTCGTCGACAGTTGAGGTGACGGCGAAAGCTATCAGCGGCCGTGGCAACGTGATGATTCGCCTGGTTGGCGTGCCTAATCCGATCCTGCTGCAGGTGCGCGTCGGCAATGAAAGCAAAACCGTCGACAGCATGATCCAGGCCGTGGTGCCTGTGCTGACTCCAGCGAAGAGCGTTCTGCCTGGCGACCGCCTCGAAGCTGACGGTGGCACCCAGGTCGGCGACATGCAGGGCTTCCTGATGGGCATTCCGCCGGAGGGTGCGGTCGACGTCAAGGTCACCCAGGTCGCTACCACCTCCGCCTGGATGTGGCGTGGCCACCTCTACGTGCGCACGCCGCACACGATCTTTAGCCCTGGCTGGTTCAACCGTCAGGCAGCCGTCGATGGTACCGCCGTCTACAAGCTTCCCTACACGTCCCTGATTCGCATGGGTGTCGATGGCCGCGAGGTCAACGCGGTGCTCGACCTGCCGTATATCCCGCCAGTCGCGACCGCGGCTCGTCTGAAATAAGAAAAGGAAATCTGATGGAAGCAAACGACACCCCGATCCCAGGCGCAGCGCCTACATCGAATGCCTCGATCGGCGGCGGTGCCCCTGAGCCTGTGCAAGCGAAGCCACGTTGGGATCCAAAGGGCAAGCGCAACATGATCGTCATCGGCGGCGTGATCGGTACCGCACTCCTGCTGCTGCTGCTCTTGTCGTTCGGTGCCGGCGATCGTGAAGAAAAGAAGAAGTCGGCAATCGTCGAGTCCAAGTCCGACCAGCCTGTCGTCACGGGTATGTTGAGCGAAGCCGACCGCGCCGCGATGTCCAAGCAGGAGAACGAGCGCATCGCAGCAGCCCTGACTGGCGGCCAGAGTGCCGTGGGCAATCAGGTTGGTGCTGGTACGGCTCAGCCGAACATGCAGGGCGCGCAGCAGCAGCAGCTCACGCAGCAGGGCGAAATGCGCGTGGATCAGCATGTCCAACAGCAGGCACCTGCTGTGCAGGCACCTACGCAGACCGCCCCAGCCGGCCCTGATCAGGATCGGCTGAAAGGCCTTGAAAAGCAGATGGATTCAATGATGACCGCTTGGGGAATGGGACAGGGCGATGGGCAGCGCACGCTGTCGACCTACATTCGCGACTCGCGTAAAAGCGGAAATGCTTCGGACTCCCAGGGTAGCCAGGGCAACGCCGGTCAGGCATCGACGCAGCGTCCGGCCAATGACTTGATGGTCGTGAAAGCGTACGACATGCCTCACGCCGCGGAGATGATCAGCGGTGCCGACTCGGACACGCCAGGCAAGCTCCGCGCGCGCATCAACAGCGGCCCGCTGGCAGGCGCAGTGGTGACCGGCGCGGCCCACCGCATCGGCGACAAGGGCTTCCAAGCCGACTTTACCACCGCTTCCTTTAACGGTCGCACGTTCAAGATATCGGCCTACGGTATGGACGGCGAGGTCGGCGGCGACATCGTCCGCGGCGAGTACGACGGCCGCTACGCGCAGCGTTACGTCTTCCCAGTGCTCGCGGAAGGCGTGAAAGCCTACGCTGGCGCACGCGCGCAGGTCGCTACCCAAGTCATCGCGATCCCGATTCCAGGTGCCGGCAATGGTGGGGGCATCGTCACCGGAGGTCAGCAGATCCCGGCGCCGTCGGCCGAGCAGGCCCGTAATGCCATGTACTCCTCCGGCGCCAATCAGGTGTCGCGCGCACTGGCCACCGGCCCACAGGAGGGACACGTCACGCTCGCACCTGGTACGCAGTTCGGTCTCGTGTTTGAAGAATCGATCTACCAATCCGATCTCGCTGGCCAGGCTCGCCAGGGCAACAAGTAAAAAGGAAAAACAACATGTCTGACAACCTCTACGGCGATTTGCCCGCAACCCAGCCGGGCCTGAACGATCAAATGGATCCTCTGGGCACAGCCAATCAGCACGTTTTCGGCCAGCCTGCGCCGAGCGCAGAGCCCACATTGGGATTCGGCGCCGCTCCCGCCAATGCAACGATCGGTGCAGCACCGGCGGCGTCGATCAAGATCGGCAAGGTCAAGACCAAGAAGCCACTCTCGACGGGCAAGAAGGTCATGTACGGTGCCGGCGGCATCCTCTTCGCCTTCTTCGCTTTGATTCTCGCTCTCGATCCGGGCCCACAGAAGATCAATGCGTCTCCGACCCCGCCTGCCACCCCGCCAGTTGCGGCAGAGCAGATGGGTGCGCCTGGTGCTTCCGGCGACACGGCAACCCTCATGGGCGGCTCGCCCGCGCCGGCGCCAGTGGATGCTGCCGCAGGCACGCAGTCAGCGGCCGTAGAGGCGCCAGCAGCAGCGCCAGCAACGGCCCAGGCACCAGCCAGTGCTCCGGCAGCCGCAGCGCCAGTACAGCCTGCTCCGTCGCCAGCACCTGCGCCGGCACCAGCCGCCGTCGCGGTTTCGACGCCAGCGCCTGCACCAGCCGCCGTCGCGGCCTCGACGCCAGCGCCGGCACCAGCCGCCGTCGCGGCCGCGGCGCCAGCGCTGGCGCCAGCAGCGCAGCCGGTGGTGCCGAAGCCTGCAGCAGCCCCGCCCGAGAAGCTGGTGATGGTCAAGGAAAAGGCCCCGGCGGTCACCCCATCGCCTGACGAGCTCGCGTCTCGCGTAGCCACGCTGGAAAAGCGCCTGGCCCGCTACGAGCGTGAAGAGGCGCGCCAGCGTGCTGCAGCCGCGGTAGCTGCGGCCGAAGCGCGTGTCGCGGCCACGAAGACCCGTGTCGCTGCGCCTGCGCCAGTGCCAGCAGCAATGCCGACCGCAACGTACCGGCCGGTCTCGGCTTCGTCGGCGGTCGAAATGCGCCGACCTGCAATGCTGTCGAATGACAGTGTCCGCGTGATCGGCGTCTCCACCCGTCATGGCGTCACTACTGCTCTCGTCGATTTCGGTGGCGTGAAGCATCGCGTCGCAGCAGGTGAGGCCATCCCAGGGCTTGGTACGGTCGGATCGGTCGCGGTCGACGCCGGGGGAAATCCAGTCGTTGAGGTCAACGGCGTTCGTTACCAGTAATAGGGCGAGAGAGCGTCATGGATCTTCAAGCATTGCTCGCCTCGTTCACCGAAGGCGCCGAGGTCATCAAGGAGTTTGCGATCGGCGTGTGCTCGCTGTGCCTGGGCTGGTTCCTGGTTGGCAGCGCCGCGCAACGGATGTTGAAGTGGAACGACGCGCGCCGCACCTACGGATGGGGGTCGGTGTCGGCCAGGTTCATCGTCGGCACCTTTTTTATCAACGCTTATGCCTACCTCAACATGCAGGTGCTGACCGTCACAGGCCTCGCGATGCCTGTGACGAACTCCATGTCGGTCATGCCTGGGGGCGGCGACAGCGTACCGAAAATGATCTTTCAGTGCGTTCTCGCTTGGATGGCAACACTTGGCGTGCTGGCGATCCTCAAGGGCACGCGCTTGCTCGTGAAGATGGGTGATGGTGGCCAGTCGCAGACCGAAGATCCGGGCTGGACTGCTGCTGTCTTTATCGTCGCTGGCGCTTTTGGCGTCAATTTATGGCGGTTCGTTGCTCCGCTCATCTGAGCTTGCAACCACGCAAAAAGAATCCGGTTATACACCGGGTGTGCAGTTAGAAATTATCTCAACCTATAGGAAAATCCCAATGAAAAACCTCAAGAAACTCTGGTCGGTATCGGTTCCAATGATCGTGGTTGGCATGCTCATTTCCACGCCGGCGCGCGCTGAAGACATCTTCGCTCGCATTCGCGCTATCACCTCGAACCTGCCAGTGATCAAGGAAGCGCTGATTTACCTGTTCTTCCTGATCGGTCTCGGCGCCATCGGCTGGGCCATGATGGAAATGCTCAAGAAGTCGAAAGGTCGCGACGGCGGCGATGTTCAGTGGAGCCACATCGGCATCAAGGTCATTGCCGGCGCCTTCCTGGTGGCGATCACCGCAACCACCGACACGTTCACCCAGACCTTCGTCGGCTCGTCGGCATCGAGCAACACCACCAACATCCAATAAAGATGGCCGAGCTCATTCCAGGCGTCAGCCGTAACACGTTCCGCGACCACGATCCGCAAGCGGAAGCGGCTGACGCCGCATATCGTGCTAAACGGCCGGCAGTGCTCCAGCGTGCGCAGTTCACGTGCCAAGCGTGCTCGGTCAAGTCGAACGGCGGCCTGGAGATTCACCATAAGGACTGCAATCACGCAAACAATGCGGACGAGAACTTCGCTCCACAATGCGTGTTCTGCCACCCGGTGAACCATATCGGCGAGCTGGCGAGCCGTCTGCTTCGAGCAGATGAATCGGAGCTTGCGGGAAGCGTGTCGCAGCTGGCTTACCTGCCTGACCTGAAACAGTCCGATCTCTCGCACCTGATGCGCACCATCGGCCATGTCCTGGCCAGCCCGGATGCGTCGGAAGAGGAAAAGGCTGATGCGAAAGTGCTTCATGCCAGCCTGTTGGAATACTCGCACTACATCGAATCGGTCTGGGGTTCCTCGAAAGCGTCGCACTTTGCGATCGCGATGAAGGAGGTGACCGAGCCGGTGTATGCGGCGCGCGCGGAGCCCTTGAAAGGTCTTCGTGTCGTTTTCGCCCTGGGTGTGATCGTGAAGCAGGCACGGAAGTTCAGCGAGGAGTTTGCATCGCTCCCTATTTCCTCGTGGCCGTCGATCTTCACCAGGCGCACCGCAGTCCAGTAAATACGAACAACAAGCATAGAAGTACAAGGATCAGATGTTTGAACCGAATGTTAGGCATCGCAGTGCGGCGCTGGCCGAGCCGAAGCCGACACCTCGCGAGGTGGCGGAAAAGCTGATGGTTGGCATCGTCCTGCACGACAACCGCAACACGCTGGCCGAAGGGTGGGCGTTCCTACCGCACCGCGAGCCGTTCCGCGTGCGCGGGCTCTTCGACTTGCCGAACGACGCCATGTGGATCTCCTCGGGCGACTTCCAGGACTTCCGCAAACTCGGCCAGGCCCAGCTTCACCACGTGCGTCGCACTGGATACCTGGGCCTGAAACTGTCCGAGATCGCACAGGACTTCGGTATCCGGATCGACGGGCACCACGCGCTCGAAGGCGGTAAGGCCCTCGTGATCTATGTGCAGCACGCCGTGCGTATGGCGGTCGAGGTGTACAACCTGGACGATCCGACGCGCAACCTCCAGGACGACACCCTGGTTGCCACGATCGGCAAGGCGCTGCCGCCGGCAGCGCCGTCGAAGGACATGCTGCTGCAGAAGCTCGCGGCCGCGTACCAGAGCTGGTCGTCGAATTACACGCCTTTCATGGACAACAGCGTGCGGGTGCGGCTGCGCTTCAACCGCATGCCCTATGCCGAATGGCTGCTGAGCAATCCGGTACCGGACGCCGGCTGGTCGCACGCGCTGTCCGATGTCGGGTTCGACCACGAGGCGGTGATGGCGGGCACGTTCCCTCCAACGCTGATCCAGGCAGTGGTCGAATTCGACGGCGTACCTGCGGAAGTGGCCGCCTTGATCGCCTACGGTGTCGGCGCCAGCCGCCAGCGCGCCAAGCGCACGTGGATGACGGATGTGGAGTACCGCTGGGTGAGCCGCCATGCCCGCGTGCACGTCAAGTCCTACCTGGTTTCTTCGACGTGTCAGGCGCTGCCCACAGGCTGTCAGCTGCCGCAGGGCTTAGCACAGGATCGCCTTATCAAGGCCATGCCTGCGTCCGGAATCGTTTCGTATATCCATTGCCAGGCATTGATGTCGGCCAAGTGGTCTCGCGTCACCGGCGAGAGCGAGTACGACGTGCATAGCACCTGGCTGCGCGCGCATGACCGGGCAGTTTGCTTCGAGGCTGCCTATCGGCTGCAGCAGGCAGGTTTCCGCGTATCCGGCTACGGAAACGGGTCGGTGATCGTCAACGTCGACAAGGACAACCTGGTGGGTTTGGAACAGGCTGCGATCGCCATGGATTTCACGATGCCCCGATTCAATGCACTACTACAGGAGTTTGGCTATGTTAGCCCCGATCATTCCCATTGACGCGCTCGATCGCGCTATCAGCCAGATCGTCTGGCGCCTGCCGCTGGAACTGACGGCCGAAATGGACAACATCTTCCAGCTCCCTCCGGTAAATCGCGTCACCCGGCTCATGGAGATCATCACCGCCGCGGCGAAGCGCGACCCGAAGATTGTCGAGATCCTGCGCGCGCCCGACGTCCTCCCAGGCTTGAGGCAGATGGCGCACGATCGCCGCGCCGAGCACGAGGCGGCAGAGCAGCAGCTGAACCCGGCCACCGCGGCATAAGCGCGGCCACCACCTTCCAGAAGACTTTTTGACATGACGAATATCCTGCTTTCTCTTGCCGAGTCCGCTCACGACACCCTCGGTGGCGGTAGCGCCATGACCCACTGCCAGTGGCGGGGCGCCGTGGTGCCATCGCAGCGTCTGGATCAGGGCGCCTTCATCAGCGAACTGCTGCAGGACAGCCACTTGCCCAAGACGGCGCACGGCGGTGCAGTGGGCGAGGAATCCGCCCCATTTGCCGAGCCGTACTCGCTGGAAATGGCTGACGGCACGCTGGTGTCGTTCCTGCTCGTGCGCGGTGCCCGGAACAACATCCGGGAGGCTGACGCCGCCCGGATGGCCGAACTGGTCTCGACGAAGGTGGCGGCTTACATGGCCGGCGGCAACGGGAGCTCGTATTCGTTTGGCTTGTACTTTCTGCACGACCCGAATACTGCTGCGCAGGTCTTCGAGCAGAAGATCGCGCCAATGCTGGCCACTGCGAAGCGCCTCGGCGGCGACGCAGAATCCTACCGTCGTGACTTGGCCTCGCGCCTGTCTAGCGGTGCGGCCGAAGAAATGACGCTTCTCACCGTGCGCACGCACATGAAGGCGCTGCGCCCTGACGAGATGAAGCGGGCGACCGAGCAATACCAGGAAATGGTCAAGAAGATCATGACGACGGGGAAGGGCGTCAAGAATGTCCCCCTGGCCCTACTGTCGCCGTTCGGCCAGATCCTTCTTAGCCGCAGCCCAGCGATCCTCCAGCGCCACGAGGGCCTGGTCAAGAGCATCCTGAGCGACTTCAACAGCCGCACCATTGGCCTGTCGATGCAGCTGCTGGCCGTGCGCGAGGCGTTCGAGCGCGTGCGCCGCTTCGCTGATCGGGAAGTGCCTTTCCAGCCGGGCTGGACTGCACGCCTGCTCGGGCAGGAAGGCGCCATCTATTCGGCGACCGCGGACAAGGCCTCGCCGGCGCCGCTCTCCCTGGGCATGCAGGTCTTGACGCGCAAGGTGCTCGGCCACATCGGCAACTACGAAACTTCAACCGTGGGCCACACCTGGTACGGTACCGCGGTCATGGAGATCGGCCCGGTGTCGCCGCGCAACCTCCCTTCGCAGACCATTTTCTCTGCCCTGATGCAGAAGGTGCGCGCCGTCGGCATCCCTATGAGCATCTCCTACGAGATCTTGCCGAAGGGTCTCGCATACAACAAACTCAACCAGGTGCTGAACTCGTTCCTGGCACCGTTCAATGCGACCAACCGCCAGATTCGCGACGCATATAAAGAGCTGCGCCAGCATAATGAGCACAGGGCCGCGACTGACCCGATTATCGGGCTACGGGTGTCCTTCTCGACCTGGGCTCGCTCACAGGATAAGGCCGAGAGCGCGCTGCTGGAGCTCGACCTTGCCGTGAAGAGCTGGGGCGGCATGCAGGCGAACCACGAGACGGGCGAGCCGGACATTGCGCGCTTGGCGAGCATTCCGGAATACACGAGCGTGAGCTGCGCGCCAGTGGTGCCAGCGCCGCTGTCGGACGCGATCTACATGTCGCCGCTCATGCGGCCGGCGTCACCCTGGGAATTCGGCCAGTTGCAGTTCAAGACCAGCGATGGCGTGATCTATCCGGTGCAGATCGGTTCGCGCAAGCACGCTTCGTTTGTCTCGGGCTGGGTCGCGCCGTCAGGTTCGGGTAAGTCCTTCCTGATCAACCGTGTGATGTACTGCTTGTCGCTCTCGCCGGGTGCCCAGCAGCTTCCATACGGCCTCGTGATCGACGTGGGTGCATCGGGCAAGGGTTTCCTGCGCCATCTGCGCTCGGTGCTGCCTAAAGAGCTGCACAGCCAGCTGATGTACTTCAAGGTCATCAACGACGCGATGTACTGCGCCAATCCGCACGACCTGCAGCTCGGCTGCACGCGTCCGACCGGCGGCGAGATGGACTTCCAGGTTGCCGTGTATGAAGTGATCTTCAAGGGCCTGGGCGACGAGACTGGCGCCTTCATCAAGTCGATGCTGACCGAGGCCTATCGCATGTATGCGCCGGATTCCACCGATGCCCGGCTTTGGCAGGCTGCCTACAGCGAGGACATTACCCGCGAGCTGCGTGAGATCGGCTTCGATCTCGATACCGGCCGCGCACCGACCGTGTATAGCGTGGTCGACGCACTGTTCGCCGCGGGGCGCATCGAGTCGGCCCGCATCGCGCAGCGCTTCGCTGTGCCTCGCATGGAAGACATGACCAAGGTGCTGCAGAGTGATCGCGTGCGGGCCGTCTACGGTACCGCCAAGGTCGGTGACGAGCTGCTGATCGAGCGCGCTTCGCGTGCGCTGCTGAACGCCACGAACGAGTACGCCGTGCTCTCGGGTGTAACGCGCATGAACACGGATAATTCCCGAATCATGGTGGTCGACCTGCAGAACGTGCTGGGCGGATCGTCGGCCAGCGGCAAGGAATTCGCGGGCATGATGTACCTGTACGCCCGCCACCTTGGCGCGCGCAACTTCTTCCTCGACGTCGAGGAGATGGAAACCCTGGTGCGTCCGGAATACCTGGCGTACCAGATCCGCCGCGTGCGGGAAATCCAGCAGACGCCGAAAGTGCTGACGTACGAAGAATGGCACAACGTGAACTCTGTCCAAGGTCTGGTGGGCTTAAACATCAAGGAAACGCGCGAGACCCGCAAGTTTAAGGTTTACCTGAACTTCGTGACCCAGTACATCACCGACTATCCGAAGGAAATTCTCGACGGTATGACGACCGTGATGGTGGCGGGCCAGCAGTCTGAGAAGCAGAACGTCTACGCTGCGGAACAGCTGGCGCTGTCGAACACCGACCTCGACATTCTGCGCAACGGATTGGATCGTCAGGGCCGCATCTGGTCGTGGTTCCGCCTGCGCGATGGACTGGTCACCGCTGTGTTCGACAACGAAGTCGGTCCGATCGAAACCTGGTGCTATACCACCGACGACACCGATGCACCCCTGCGCAACGAGCTCGAAACCCTGATCGGTGAAACTGAGGCCTTGAAGTTCCTGGCACGCGAGTTCCCGAAGGGTTCGGCCGCTTCCTACCTAGAGCAGCGCAACCGGCTGATGGGCACCGAGCGCGTCGGCGATCGCGCAACTACGATCACGTCGATTGTAGCTACCGAGCTCGCCCAGAAATATCACGAGGACGCGCGGCAGCTGAACGCGGCGTGACGCAGGCGCCACTGTTATCCCCAGAAATTGTGGATAACAGTGGCATTTTTTTTGTCGCTCCCCTATGGCAGGGACACTTTCTGTCGGGTAAGTCAATAAGTAGGCAGTGCCAGTGGTGGCCGCTGAATCAAACGGATTTCAGACAATGAAAAATATCATCACGAAGTTGAGCCTCGCCGATGTCACCGTCGGTTTCCTCACAGGCGTGCCGGTCGCCGCACTGGCGGTTCTGGTCTTCGGAGACATTGGGGGCGTGCTCGGCGTTTTCGTGGGCTTCCTGGCTACTACCGGCAGCCAGCGCCAGCGCGCCGCCCTCCAGCTGCGCATTGATACGCCAGTTCCGCTCCACTGGGAGGTGGTAATCAACCAGATGCGCGTCGGTTCGATCGCAGACTGCGACTATGCAGCGCTGGAGAAGGCCGTGCACGGAGATTGGCGCGTGTACTGGGCGCAGGGCCGCAATCTCGTCAAGGTAGGCGTGAGGGCCGTGGAGATGCTGTTGTTCGCGGTGCCAGCGTTTCTTTTCTGGCTAGCCCTGGCGCTTGTCTTCTTCGATCCAGAGAGTGCGGCAGTTGTCGCTGAAGCGTTGCGCGCGGCACCTGGCAGCGAGATTGTGGCAGCAATCGAGCGCTATACCACCGGAGTGATTATTTTCTTCGTCGTGCTCATGTTTTTGTTTGCCGCGATTGCCTCTCCACGCTTGGGCTATGAAAACATGTTCAGGGTCGAGCTGGGCGAAGTTTTGCGCCGACGCGTAGAAGCCGCTGCGCAGGGGCGCCTGGAACTTGTCCCTTGCCCTTCGCCAGTTCAGGCGATCGTGAGCTGAGTCCAGCAACCTCCCTGCTTTGAAAGCGCAAGTACTTTTTGCAACCACGCCTGCTGTAAATTTCTATGATGGGTTCATCAGCGATCGCAATGAGGATCGATTGAAGCGGTTTCGAGCAGTACAAATTTAGCGATATGGCATCGTCGTCGGCCCAGACGCTGTCCTTCAGACCTGGGCCTATTTCTACAGGAGATTCACATGTTCGGTCGCATTAACGGCAACGCAAACGGCGCAACCACTTTCGTCAACTACAACGGCAAGACCGGTCTGTTCACCATCGACCACAATTCGCAGAACGCCGAAGGCACCCTCCGCGAGCACAAGACTACCACGGGTCGCACCGTCTACAAGGAAGAGTACCCGGACATGATCTCGGCCTTCGTGCGCCGCGTCCTGATCAAGGAAGAAGACGTTTACCAGAAACCGGGCGAGAAAGAGCACAAGATCTGGGTGTCGCTGCGCAGCCCTGACGGCAAAGATGCTCTGGTCAAGTTCAGCATGGGCAGCAGCGCGCTGCAAGTTCTGGGCGCCCTGAACGCCGCCGACCTGACGAAGCCGATCACCCTGAAAAGCTTCTTCTTCGCGGTCGGCACTAAGGGTAAAGACAAGGACGGTAACGAAGTGGTTCGCCAGAAGGACGAAGTCCGCCTCGTGGGTTACCAGGGCGACCAGAAGCTGACCAACAAGTACGGCGAAGGCGAAGTCGTGATCCCGAAGATCGAGAAGATCGAAGTGAAGCACCCGACCACCGGCAAGGTGATCAGCACGGTCAACGACTTCACCGCCCAGCACGAGTTCACCCTGGAACTGGCCCGCGCCGTGGCTGCCAAGGCTGCTGGCGCCACCGGCACGCAGCCGGCACCGGTCGCCCCTCAATCCCAACCGGCGCCTGCTGCGACCGCCGAGGAAGACACGTCGCTGTCGGCGTCGGACATCCTGGGTGAAGAAGATGCCGGCGCCAGCGATGCTGCCGCCTTCGGCCAAAACGGCTAAAACCCCAGCCACCGCGCAAGCGGCGGCTACTCGAAGCCTCGCCAAAGTGCGAGGCTTTTTTACGTTGGTTGTATTCGCGCCTTTGCGCAACCACGCCTCTTAACTTCTATTACCGTAGAGCTATAGGTCAAATGCAATCACCAGAATTTACAGATAGGAGCGGATATGCCCAGTTGGTTCGATCTCGGTAAGCAGGAAGTAAAGCTGCGATTCATCAAGGAAGAGGGGTTCAAGGAGAACCTCTTGATCCTGATCGGCCTGGTGCGTGGTTCGCCGGAATGGGAGGCGTGCCAGCACGCTCCCCTGAATTTCGAGCCGGTCAAAAGCGGTAAGCCATTTCTGATCCGCCCGTTCTCGCCGACCAAGACCCCGAAGCTGTCGGAATTCAAGACGGTCTTCCCGAATGCCCGCCAGATCCAGATCGCGACCGCGCAAGACGTGCGCTTGCGCCTGGAAGGCGGCGCCAAGCTCTCCCCGCAGGAGATGGCCGTTGCAGCTGCGATGCGTGTTGCAGCGCCTATCGGTATGAATCTCATGAGCCACCGCGTGTTCGAGCGCCCGGAGGGCAGCCGCTTCCTGGTCGATGCCGATGGCAAGCGCGTGGAAGAGGGCACGATGCCCGCGGCGTTCATGCTGCGCGCGGACGAAACGAACCTAGTGAGCTGCGTGCGCGGCTTCATCGCAGGCCTGATGGCCGGTTCGTACGCCGACGTGGCCGATGTGAACCGCTTCGTCGACGTCCTGTACGGCCGCGGCGCTTCGCTCGACCGCCTCAAGGTCGAGGAAGTCGCCCAGACAATCGAGTCGGAGATGGCGAACCGCGTGCTGGAGCGCCACGAGCTGGCCGGCGACGCCGCCTATCGCGAAGCGCAGCTTCTGTACGAGAACTCGCCTGCATATGTCGGTCCACAGAAAGGCGCAGGCGCCATCCCGCTTCCGGCGGCCGTCGCCACCCAGGAGCTGGTGCGCGCGTTCGGCGGCGAAGGCCAGATCCCGATTTACATCCCCCAACTCAATGACGGCGCGATCGCCTCGCTGCTGGGCTCGACCTATGTGACGCTCACCGACCCGGCCGCGCCGGATTCGGTCGATGCGCGTCTGCGCACCTTCGTGCCTAGTTCGGTCAGCGTCGTCGAGCGCGCCTTTAACGAATCGGTACCGCCGCACCGCCTGTCGTCCCTGAGCCGTGACGACGTGACGGCCGAGTCGCTCGCCGAGATGCGTCACGCCATGTCGCGCCGCCACCCGAACGGCCTGACCATCCTGACCTTCCCGGAGTATTCCAGCGCCGCCGACGTCGATCGCCAAGTCGAAAAGGAGCGCGTGACGTCCTTCCTGCGCGGGTTGCAGACCGAGTACGACGTCTTGGGCATTGGTCTCCTGTCGCCAGTCATGCGCCGCAAGATGAACCTGTCGTCCGGCCTGATGATGGTGACGGTCGGCCGCAAGTTCAGCGCCAAGGAGCGCGAGCTGCGCGGAGAAGACTGGATCCCGCGCAAGCAGGACACGATGTATGACTGGGACGCTCTGCGCACCTTCACCAATGATGTCCTGGTGCGCGTGCACGAGTCGGCTGGCCACAAGATGACCGCTGAGGAAGAAGCGGCGCTGCGCGCCAATGAGAACGCCGAGAATAGCTACCAGCTGCCCTACGACGCTTTCTCGCACAACGGCGATATCCAGCTGATGATCCCCCGCAACCTGGCGGGCCCGACCTACAAGGCGCTCCAGAGCCTGCAAGACCGCAGCGGCAATATCGACGAGTACGTGCGTAACGCGATCGGCTTCACCGAAGAGCAGTTCGCCTATCTGGCGCCGGAGCAGGTCGACGCGTCGGCCTTGATGGTAAGCGCGCTCGACCGCGATAAGGGCTTCGTGCTTGGCGACCAGACCGGTGCTGGCAAAGGCGCGACGATCGCGACAAGCGTGTCGTACGCATGGCAGCGCGGCCTGCCGGTCATTTTCGTGACCAAGCAGGACAGCCTGTTCTCGGACTTCTACCGCGATCTGAAGAAAACCGGCCTGCACTCGCAGCTGCGCCCGATGGTGCTGAACCACACGGCCCAGGTGGTCGACCAGTTCTCCGAAAACCTGGACAAGATTGCAAGCGGCGTCTCGTCGAAGAAATTCAGCGAAAACTTCCAGTTTGGTCTCGAAGGCTTCGGCAACCCGAACCTGATTTTCTGCACGTATTCGCAGTTCAGCAAGGGCGAGAATTCGGACAAGTCGGAGTGGATCAAGTCGATCGCGCCGAAGTGCATCGTGATTTTCGATGAATCTCACATTGCCGCCGGCGACACCTCGCAGCTGGGTTCGGTATGCACCGCGGTTGCGAACGCGGCCAAGGCAGTCGTGTATTCGTCGGCTACCTGGCTCAAGGATGCGCGCCAGATGAGCTTCTACAGCCGCATGCTCCCGGCTTCCATCGACACGTCGATGGTGTCGGAAGCGATGCAGGCGGGCGGCGAGAGCATCCAGGAAGTGTTCACGGCCATGCTGGCTGAGGACGGCCTGTTCATTCGCCGTGAGCGCGACGCGTCGCAGCTCGACATCATGATGACAGTGGACGATGCGCGCCTGTCGGCCAACGAGAAGATCTCCGACCAGGTAGCTATCATCCTGCAGGGCCTGCAGCGCCTGTGCGGTGTCACCGACCAGGTGGGCCGCCGCCTCACCCGTGCCCAGGTGCAAAAGCTCGACACGGCGCAGCGCTTTATCGCGGCGACCTTGGAGCGTGCCAACAATTCGTCCCGTCAGGCGATCGAGGCGCTGCGCGCGCGCGCCGCCCAGGATGCAAACGCTCCAGAAGGCGAGGTCGACGGCGGTAACGACGACGCGATCGACGAGGCCGCGCGCCAAGCCGCAGCTCTGGTGGCCAGCACTTACGCCCAGCAGATGGCCAATGAGGAGGCGATCGCCAACCAGGCCGAGCCGGAGAACGAGGAATTCCTGGCCGCCGGCCACGCCGCGCACGTGATCGATGCCCAGTCGCTCGCTGCCGACGAGGCGCAAGCACTACTGGACGGTGGAGCGCAGATCGAGGGCACGCTGACGAACCTGCTCGACCTGCGCGTTGAAGACCTGGGCCTGACCGCTGACCTTGCCGAGAAACTCTCGACCGACATCAACATGCTGGGCGGCGACGCCGATGCGCTGCGCCGCCTGCAAGGTGAAATGCGCCGCATCAAGCGCATGATCGACGGCGTGAAAACGCAGACCACCAGCTTCGGCAGCCTGCTGTTCACCACCCAGCGCACGCTCAACGTTGCCCTGCAAGCACGCTTTGCGGGCGAGCGCGCCGTCGCAAAGATCAGGGAAGGCAAGAAGCCGATCATCTTCCTGGAGCAGACCTTCGAGCAGCGTATCAAGGAAGCCCTGGCCGATCCGGACACGGTCAAGAACGACGACGGTACCTACAGCATCCGGCCGCAGACCCTCAAGCTGACCCTGCGCGCCATGTACGACACGGTCGTTCGCATGACGCACGTCGACGCCGATGGCAATCGGATCGAGGGCAACGTGCTCGATTCGCAGTTTGCCGCGTCGGAAGCCGAGCGCGAAGCGATCAAGGAGGGCCTGGCCACGCTCGACTCGATGATCGACGAACTGCCAGATGACCTGTACTGCTCGCCGATCGACACGATCTGCAATGCGATCCGCCAGGCCGGTTTTTCGGTCGGGGAAGCGACCGGTCGCAAGTACAAGGTCATCGGCATGCACTCGGATCACTGGATTGTGGCGCCACGCCCAGCCCACGAGTCCAAGATCAGCAACATCGAGCGCGGCTTTAACTTCGGCGAGTACGACGCCCTGGTCGGCAACAAGGCCATGTCCACTGGCATGAGCCTGCACGCATCCGAAGACTTCAGCGACCAGCGCCAGCGCACCGAGATGTTCTGCCAGGTGTTCGGCGACATCGTGGACTACGTCCAGGCGATCGGCCGGGCCGACCGCCGCGGCCAGGTGATTCCGCCCGAGGTGGAGATGCTGGCCTCGGGCCTCCAATCCGAAGCGCGCATCATGATGGTGCACTACGGCCACCTGCGCAAACTGTACGCGTCGGCCACCAGCAACCGTTCGAGCCGCTTCGAGCTGCACGAGCTGCCAGACCTGTTCAACAACGTGGGCGACGCTTCGGTGCGCGACTTCCTGCAAGCGAATCCGGCGATCGCGACGCGCCTGGGCATCGAGTTCCGCTCGTTCATGCCGGAAGCGATCCACCCGGACGGTACCGAGGTAAATGCCCCGATGCATGGCCTGGCCAAGCGCACGGTGTCTCGCCTGGATCTGCTGCCGGACAAGGAGTCGCGCGTGGTGTACCAGGAGATCACCTACAACTTCAATGAAGTGGTCGCCGAGCTGGATCAGCAGGGCATCAACCCGCTGCGCACCAATGTGCTGAACATGGCCGATTTCGATGCGGCTGCCATCACCGGCTCGGAAGACCTGCTGCCGGCGCGCCTGAACGACCATGGCGACGTCGATTCCGTGTTCGACGAGGCCGTCGAGCTGCAAACCGTGACCACGCGGGTGAAGGTTGCTGCGCGCAAGTGGGACGATGTACTGGCGGAGATCGAGCGCAATACCCAGCGCATGTTCCTGGACTCGCGCCAGGCTCGCGACAACCGCGAGACGCCCGATTTCGTGCCGGACATGGGAACGCCATCTATTTACCAGTCGGGCGGCCCTGATGTCGTCGGGCCGATGACCGGCGCGATCCGCATGGTGCCGTCAGGCCTGCGTACCCGCGTCGAGAAGATGTTCGACGCCATGATGGTGATGATGCGCTCGTCGGATGCGGCACGCCAGGGTGCGAATGAGACGGTCGACTCCGGCCGCACCAGGGACGAGAGCGGCAACCAGCTGATCACCCCGATGCAGGTGATCGAGCGCCGCCGCAACTGGTTGCTGTCGCATCTGCAGCACTTCATGCCAGGCCAGTACGTGATCGTCCGGGAGCGCCACTTCGGTATCGGTGAAGAGAAGGTGCTCAAGGGCGCCGTGACCTCTCTTACTCTGCCGCCACGGGGCCGCGAAACCAATCTGGCGCGCTGGGTCGTGACGATCCAGATGGCCGGCTGGATGACGCCGCAACGCTTCACGCTGGCCGATCTGTACAAGAAACAGTTCACTGGCCTGGATCTGTGGCTGCCGGGCGCTGAGCGTATCGAAGACGGGCTCTTGGGCCGCGAGGTGCCGGAAGAGTTCAACGCTTTCATCGAGCGCGACCACACGTCGAAGCGTTACGTCCTCTGCGGTAACTTGTTCCGCGCGGCCTCGATCGCCGCCAAGCACAAGATCGGCGCCGGCGCCGTGCTGCAGATGCCGGCGGAAGCACCACGTCGCGTCATCAACATCCGCCCGTACATGACGAAGGAATCGATCTATTCGACCGTCCCGGTCGAGCTGGCGCCGGAAGGCGTGACCACGCTGTTCTGCTCGACCTGGTCGGCGCTGAACCGCCCGCCGTCGAAGAATTCCTTTTACTGGCAGGAGTTCCTGCGCTCGAACCTGGAAAGCCGCGCGCTGCACTCGTCGGCCGATTCCAAGAACGCCGATGTCTCGATCTACTGGCTGCCAACCCGCACCACCTTCCAGCAGGATCTGCAGGAAGGCGTGAGCCAGGACGAAATGGATTTGCGCCGCAACGCCCGCGCACCGCAGGCGCAGGCTGACCAGCTGCTGGCCGGCGTCGGCGCGCGCATCCGAAAGACCTGCCTCGACCGCAACGAGCAGTCGGAGCTGGCCACAGCCATTAACGAAGAGCTTGGCTGCGAGTCGGTGAAGATCGAGCGCGGCCGCCAAGGCTCGGCAACAGTGCGCGTCCTGTTGCGTTTCACCGACGCCGACGGCAATCGCGACAGCGACGAGAAAATCCGCGAAAAGCTGGCCATCTTCACCCGTCACGTGATGCGCGCGACCGAGACCCGCCAGTTCTACTCGACGTCGCCTGCAATGCGCTTGCTGGCCATGGCCGTTACCGAGCGCACCCGTGAGCAGTCCCGCGCGCTGCGTGAGGCTGCTCACGAGTCCCAGATGATGCGCCGCCAGATGCAGCGCCTCCATCTGAACGGCGACGGCGATGAGCAGGCCGGGGAAGGCGAAGGGCGAGGCGAATACGAGGACGGGGATGGCGACGATGATGTAAACGAGCAACGCGCTGCCTAAAACAGCTAACGGCCGGAGCAGTTTCCCGGCCGTCCTTATTTCCTGAACAATGAAAGTAGTGCACAGTAGCAATTGTCGGCTATCAATTCGAGGCCCATTCTTGTACCATAGCCATTGTACGAAACATCATTTGGAAATCTGACAATGCCCCGAACTGTGATCCTGGCCGAGAAGGCGGCTGTCGCGAAAGAGATCGCCTCTTTCCTCGCGCAGCAGCAGGGCGGGCGATCCAGGCGTGACGATAGCGGCTACCGGCTTCCGAACGGCGATTTTGTTGGCTACACCAATGGTCACCTGATAGACATGGCGCCGATCGACGAATATATGGCGCCTGAGCACAAGTGGGCCGATCCACTGTTGTACCTCCCAGTTATGCCTCCCATGCACAAGCGCGCGCCACGCCCTCGCAGAAACGAGGATGGTTCGGTGATGGTGCGTGATGGTGCGCCGGTACCAGATCCGCTCTTCGTTGCGATCCAGCGCGAGGTGCGGGAAGCGGACATCATCATCAATGCCGGCGATAAAGGCAGGGAAGGGCAGCTCGTGATGGACGAGTTGTTCCGCGAACTGGGGATCGATCCGGCCGCACCGCACGTTATGCGCGCAGCGGTGACCGACATGCATCCCAAGGCTCTTGAGAAAGCTTTTGCCGAGCTCACACCCAACGGCCTGCCGCGGTGGCAGCTCTCGGGCGAGGCCGCGCGCGCGCGGCAAGAAGGCGATTGGCTCGTCGGGTTCAACGGCTCGCGAGCCTACCAATCGCTACTGAACGACAAGTCGGTTGCGGTCGGGCGCTTGAAGGGGCCGATCCTCTGGATGGCGGCAAAGCGTGAGCGCGAAATCATCGAGTTCGTCCCGGTGCACTACTACACGCCGATCATTACTCTGGACGACGGTACCGAACTGCGCTGGAAGGCGCGCCCTGGCGCCGAGCAAACGGAAGGGATCGACGTGCAAGGCCGCATCACGAGCGAGGAGCTCGCCAGGTCGATCGTCGACAAGATCAATGGTGGCCTGGAAGGGCGGTACAACAAGGCTGCCGTGCGGCGTAAGCGCAAGGCTCCGCCGATGCCCTTCACGAAGACGACGCTGGAGATGGAGGCCAGCCAGCGCCTCGGTATTCCAATGGAAGACGTCACCGAGGCAATGCACAACCTGTATTTGAAGCACCGGCTCATTTCCTATATCGGTACCGACTGCCCCTATATCCCGGAGACGATGCTGCTTGAGGCACGCGGGATCATGGCTGGGCTCTCGCCGATGTTCGGGAAGGTCATGCGCGGCGCCAACGCCGGCGCCCGGCCGGACTCCGTCGACGACGCCAAGATCGGCGAGAACGAGCACCACGCGATTGTCCCGCTGGGCACACTGCCGGCGTCTGGGCGCGACCTCAATGCGGCCGAGCGCGAGGTTTTCGAGATGATCACGCACCGCTTCGCAGCCCAGTTCTATCCCGACTTCGAGTACGACGTCACCACGGTCGAAGTGGCATTCGGCAATGATCTGTTTGTTGCCGATTCGACCCAGGTCGTGCGTTACGGGTGGACGGAAGCAGATCCCCAGGTACCGGAGATGGATGTCGAGGACGAGATCGTCGACCAGCTGCCGGCCGAAGTCGAGATCGACGATGACCGCGATGCGGAGGCCGCATGAATAGGCCCCTGAACATCAGCAAGGTGCGTGTCGGCGCCATCATTGGTGCCGTATCCGCGCGCGTCGAGGTGACGCAAAGCCCTCCTCCGCCGAGCTACACCGAGGCGAGCCTGCTTGAGGACATGCTGTTCGCCTCGCGCCATGCGCAGACTCCTACCGATGTCGCCGTATTGGAGGCTACCAACGGGATTGGCACCGCGCGCACACGCAGCGAAGGGATCGTCGACCTGATCCGAAACAAGTCGCTTGCGCGCGAGGCGCGCGTGGTCGGCGGCCGCCAGACAACGGTGGTCCTGATGACCGAGGCAGGAAAGAAATTGGAAGCAGCGCTGCCGGCCGAGCTCAAGAGCGTCGGCCTGACGGCGAAATGGGAAATGTTGTGCAGGCGGATCGAGCGAGGCGAGGTTACGGCAGAGAGTTTCCTGACCGTGATCCGCAAGTTCGTCGCTGCTGTGGTTGCTGATGTAAAAAAGCGAAAAACGGTCGGTTGATTGCAACCACGTGCTTTAGCATCAGCCAAAATTAACGAACGGTAAATCCGTATATATTTGAAGGACAACCACAATGAGAACGGAGCAAATAATGAAGACGCTGAACGGTGCGCGACGCGCTGTTGGTTTGAGCGGTCAGGGGCTCGGCTGCAGCCCGGTCATCCTCACCAACACGCTGCGGCAGCTCGAACGCGAGAACTGCTCCGAAGCGCTGCCACTGACGGTGGCTGCGCTCAAGAGCGTGCTCGAAAAGAAGACCCCGGTGTCGGAGAAGGTCGCAGCAAACTCGCTGGCGGAAATCAACGGCGTGCGCGACCAGGTGAAGATGCGCCTGGCACAGGAGCAGGTGGAAAACGCTGCCGACGCCGACGAACAAGGCGGGGACGAGCCGGCGCCAGGGTATTCGAGCTGATCGGAGCCAGCCATGAGTAGCAATAATGTAGGCATGTCGGTCGCCGTGCGTGCCCTGGAAGAGTTGCCGGCCGAGCAGCAGGCAGTCTACCGGGCGCGCTACGTCGCCGAGGAAACCCGCGAGCTGACGTGCGCTCGATTGGGCATGGCCCCCGAGCGCTACGACGACGTGTTGAAGGAAACATTGCGCTCGCTGCGCAGAATGGTCTCCGCCACGACGCGAACCATGGCCAGGGCGTAAGGAATAACATGCCAAAAATCGTTACAGATTTCGATAAAGATGTGCCGGCCGATAAGATCGTTACTGAGGGCATCGACGCATTCTCCGAGCGCGGCCGCGGCCTGATGTTCATCGAGATGATCGCCGATGTTGCTGGCGACCTGGTCACGCCCGACTCCGAGCACTACGACGAAACGCTTGCCTGGGTGAAGAACTCACTCAACCTCACGGCATGGGTGCAGATCGTCGAAGCGTCACCATCGGTCGTGCCCTCGCTACAAAAGGCGTTTCTTGAGCGTCCAGCAGCATTGAAGCTGGCGTGCGAAACCGTTCACCGTGCAAGCTCGCGTACGGGCGACGGCCTGGAGCGCTTCATGCGTGCGATGGGCATGCAGTCCCATGGTGGCAGCTCGTCGCTCGGGGAATCCGATGCCATGGACGAGATGACCGACGTGTACGCTCTGTAAAGACAGCCCTGCGACGCGCGTCGCAGGCGTTACTCGCTGGCCGTGCACGGCCAGCTCACCAGGAGAACAGATTGAATTTGATCGAAGCATTGCTCGCTACGGCCGAGCGCGAGGACATTCCCGAAGACCAGCGCACCACCTACTGGATCGATGGCGGCATCATGTACGCCGACGAAATCTTCTCGGCGCAAGGCTTCATGCCGCTGCTGGGCCGCATGGCGGAACGCAAGTTGATGCGCACGCTGACCGCCACGGACATTCGCTGCGGGTTCTCCTATATCCCTGACCGTGCGGGTATGTTCGGCGAATGCTTTTCCGCAGCGCCGTCGACCGAGGGCATCCTCGAAGACAGCCTCCGCCTGGCCGCGCTTGCCGAGGCGGCGCGTGACGTTCTTGGCATGGGCAAGCCCGGCGTGATCGACATCACCCCTGTATTTGAATTCTTCCGGGCCATGCCCCGCGACCAGCGCACCAGCCTGCACCAGGTCGAAGATAAGGAGCTGAAGCAATGGCCTCTGTACCAGCAGCTGCAAGCGCAGCCGGCGTAATGCCTGGCCTCACCAGCACCAGCCCGGCTCAAGCCGCAGTCGGTGCTGTAATGGAGCAGCACTTCCGCGCGGCCGTGAACGACTCGAAGGTTGATTACTCGCCGGCCTGGCGCGATGCGAAGGTATCGATTCGGTACCTGAACCACATGAGCCCGCTGATGCTGGGCATCATCCAGCGCCCTGGTACCAACGCAAGCATGGGAGAGCGCAAGAGCGCGCTCCAGTTCATGATTTCATCGACCGATGCGCTGGCCAAAGTCATGGCCGACCGCTTGGCTGTCAGTCCCGACGCAAAAGCCTATGAGCGTGTTGAGCTCAACTCGATGCTATCGCACATCGTCGGCCGAATCTGGGAGAAGTCTACGCCCGAGAACCAGCAGGCCCAGGTCGATGACTTCGTCCGCACCGTCGCCTCGGTATTCGCGGACGAGGCGTTCCTGGGAAGCCAGCAAGCCCACGCTGAGCGCATGATGAGCAAGATGGGGTACCTGCGGGTCGATTCGCCAGAGACGATGCAAACGCGCCTGCAGCTCGCGATGCACCAGGCCACCCTGCGCTTCTTCGAGGGCGTAACCGACGAGCGCCTTCGCAATGGGAAAGGCTTGTCGTTCACTTATGGGCAGAAGAAGGCTGCTGTCGTGGCGAAGATGCAAGCCGATTTCTCCGATGCGTTGGGAGGCTTCCTGTCCAGCATGACGTTTGCGCCGGTGCTGTCGAATGACCAGCGCACGACGGTGATGCAATCGTGGATCCGCCACGCGTCCGAGATCTACCGCTCCGAATATGTGGCAAGCACCCAACGCGTGATGGATTGGTTCCGCGCGGGCGAGGCCACCTCGAAGGAAGAATTCGAGAAGCGATTCGCGCGAGCGATCACCACTTTGCCCGATGTATTGAAGAAAACTAGGGGAGTGACGCTCGAAACACTGGCCGATCTGGTGGCTGTGGCCGGCTTTGACGGGGTTCCGGAGCTATCTAATGGCGAAATTCCCGAACCAGCTGCAGGGCAATGCCAGTAGCGCCAGGAATGTTTCCGTGAGACACTATCGCATTCCCATAAAAGGCAACGAGATGAAACGCCGCTTTTTTTTACTGTCATTTGTTCTGTTTTATGTGCATAGCACATCAGTCGGCGCTGCAAGTTCGTGTGATGAATTCCGATCGGACATGCAGCAGATTCAGCAGCAGGTCAGGCAGATCGAGTTCAACCGTTCGACAACGGGCCTGAATGCCGTCCAGCAGGCGTCGCGCCTGGTTAAGTCCAGTTGCCTCGACCAGCTCTCTTCGCTCGATATGGCGTCGTTCGGGTTCACGCCTGGCGCCTCCGCCATGATTACGAAGCTGGCCAACCAGGCATGCCAGCGGCTTTCCCAAGAATTGTCCGAGAAGATCAACGAGGTCAACCAGAAGGCTACGCAGGGCGTCAACAGCGCGATCAACAGCGCCAATATTCCGGGCGTCTCTGCTGATTCGCTGGGAAGCTGGGGCGGCGGTCCTCAGCAGTCGACACCGATGGCAAGCGAGCCGACCATCGCAACCCAGGCGGGCAATTTCGTCGCCGATACCTGGGGCAGGCTCAAGAACATGCTCCAGCCCTGAGGGACAAAATGCGATATAAAAAGACTATCCTGGCGGTCGCTGCGACTGCCGCTTTGACCACCTCGCTTCCGACTTTCGCGATTGGCGACTCTGCAGTTCTCGCTCCACTGATCAATTTGACGACGGCTGCCGTCAACGGTACAACGGCTGCGATCACTACCGGTTTTACCACGGTGGGGCAGTATCTGATGCGCATCGAGAATACGATGAGCGCCAACTCGGCGAAGGTGGCCAACCAGATCGCGGAAGCGAACCAAAACCAGGTCGAGCGCAACATCGACATCGAGCGCTCGAAGCAGGCTTCACAGGTCGAGCGCTCCACGCGCATGCCTCTCGACCCTTGCGCCAATGCATCGCGCGGTTTGTCCGACCCGAACTTTGACCGGATCAATCCGGGCTTCCGTGGCGCCAACGGCAGTCCGTTCGGCCCGCGCGGCTCGGGCGGCGGCGGGGGCGGTGGTGGTGGCCGGCCGTCGAGTGGTTCGTCGTCCATGGACAAAGCGATTGCCATCGCGCGCAACGACGAGTTCGCACCTCCAATCGAAGTGCAGGCCGTCATGGCGCAGCGTGGCGCCTGCGAAGCCTACGCGAGCGGCAAGGTGCGCGCCCAGTCCTGTACCTGGGCGGGAAGCTCGCCTTCGGTATCCTCCGGGCTGCCAGACGCCGACATCCGCGCTTCGACCATTTTCGACGGTGCCCAGACGGTCGCCGACCAAGGCAAGATCTCGCTGTCGTTCAACGAAAAGCAGCTCGCAGCAGCTACCGCCTACGTCCGCAACCTGTCGGCACCGGTGCAACTGCGTGATCTGGCGAAAATCGAGACGCAGACCGACGAAGGTCGGCGCTATCTGGCGCTGCGTGACAGCTACCAGGCGCGGGTTGACCTGGCGATGCGTCCTGTCGAGGAGTGGGTCAGCAACCGCACCAAGTATGCGGCCACCATTCCGATCCTGAAGGCCATGCAGGAAGGCGGCGGCGCCGCGGCGAAGTACTTGTCGCAACACTTGCCCCAGGCAGCGCCTGACTGGCAGTCGAAGGGCATCTCGCTGCACCACCTGCAGTACCTCGATGCTGCACGCCGTTACGACAACCCCGAGTGGCTCAAGGAAATCGGCGCGGCTGACGAGGCGACGCTGCAGCGCGAGCAGCTGCTGATCTCGGCACAGATGGCCAGCCTGATGTCGAAGAACCTGATGGCGGCCGAGAAGACGAACGCGCTGCTTGGTGCCGTCTACCAGGCGTCCCTCAACAAGGACTTCATGCCCGAGCTCGCGGCGCAGCACAAGCGCGCGACCTCGACTCGATAACGAAAAAAGCGGCCGATTCGCGGAAAGCGACGTTCGGGCGGGCATACATACTCATACCCCATCTGGAATCCTCCGGACTGGGGTATTTTCCATGAGGAGAGTAGTTATGCTTAAAGCAACCATCGGCGATACCCTCGCCATCACCCGCCCAAATGGCACCACCGAAACCTACGTCCTGGGGGGCGGCCGCGAGGTCATCTTCCTCGATCGGCAAGGCGTGCGCCACACCAGCGTGCTCCTGCGTGAGTACGTGTCCGTGAGGGTGGTCGCGCAAGCGCTGGGCTAACCCAGTAAGGGCACAGTGAATGCGCCCGGCCGAGGGTTGAGAGACGCTCGGCTTCCCCTGTACAACTTGATTGCAAGGACAGCCCGGCGCCACGCCGGCGCCGACAAATGAAGGGATAGGCCATGGGTGTGCACGTTGTCGAAACTATGCCAGGGAAGTTCACGAAGGGCGGGCGAAAGAAGCGCCGCGCCTCAGCTGAGGCGGCAGAGGCGGCCAGCCTGGCGGCTGCAGAGGGTACGGTGAAGGCGCGAGTACCAACGCCAGCGCCGCACACGGGCGGCGGGACGAAGCGCTGACCTGGGCGGCAAGAGCAACCACGCCTGATTTAACGTGATTGAATCTCCATGGGCCTCGCGTGAGGCGTGGAGATTCTTGATTGGAGTGGTGATGAGTCAGCAGAGCAGCGAAACGGTGGTATTCCTGGAAGCGAATGCAGTTGGTCAGGGTTTGAGCGGCGGCGGGCCGTTGTATGCAAAGGTGTTGGTCGGAAGCCATTTCAAGGCCCAGCTTCTGCGCCTGCAGGGGCTGTGTGCGAATAACGAGCTCACCGAAGTGAGGATCTCGTACGCGCCGGATATGTGGGGCCCCGAAGGCGTTGAAGACGAGATGCGCATGGAATCGCTTGAGCTGGTAGTGACGAAGACGGACTTCTGGTTCACCGACCGTGGGCGCCATAGCGACGGCCTAGTCGAAACACGGACGCAGAGTATTAAGGAACTGTTCGAGCTGCTGGCCACCGCCCACGGCCCGATCTACCTGGGCAGCGATCCGGCCGCAGTCGAGCGCGATGTGATGGACGACTTCTCGCCGGATGAGGAAGCCGAGTCGGAAGCCTTCCGATAAACGGCCGGACGGCCGGAAAGACCGAACGAAAGTTAGTATGAAAAACAACCCGCACTACACCCCTGAGAACCTGCTCAACATGCTGCAGCAGCTGCTCGGTCTGAGAAATGACGCGCAGCTCGCCGATCGGCTTGGGGTGGAGCCTTCACAGATCTGCAAGATCCGGCATCGGAAGGGTGTGGTTTCCGGGGCATTCTTGATCAATGCGCACGAGGAAACGGGTCTGAGCATTGCCGTTCTCCGCGGCCTGATGGGGGACTACCGGGAAAGCACGGCAGCCTCGGCAAAGCACCCGGATGAGCCGCCCCTGCATTGCCTGCATCAGCTTAACCATCCCAGTATGCTACCTGCGTTCGCTCGGGCGTCGACTACCGCCCGCGCGCCACAGCAGCGCCACGCCTGAGTCTTACGGGGTCAGAACCAGGACGCGCCGATCTGTCTCGGCCATGCCCTTGCTGGCATCGGTGCCCATCAGGATCTCACCATTCGGCAAGGCTGAGCCGTTCTTTATCTTCCTGCCGTTGTACATGACGATCCCGTCCGGTAGGATTTCTCGAATCCCGAGCTTCTCACCGCTGGCGATGTCCGTAGGCTTGCCGTCCGCGCTTTTGCTGATGCCCATGCGAGTGTCCGGCTCGGGCTTGGCTGCTGGCGCCGCCGGCGCGCCCGCTGTAGGTGCGGGAATGACCGCGGCTTGAGCTGGTGCAGGCACCTGCGCCGGTGCGGCAGTGGCCCGCGGCGTCTCCGTTGCCTTAGCCAGCTGCGTCTTCTCGCCAGCAGGGATGGTGCTTGGCCAAGGCTTGGCTGGGGCAGGTGCGGATGCCTCCTTGATCTTGGCTTCTGCCGGAGCGGCGGCGGGCTTCGACGCGACAGCTGGGGTGGTCGCGGTAGGGCGTGGGGCTGATTCTTTCAGGCTGCTGCGCATGTCGCTGGGGCGTTCGGCCGGCGCCGCTGGTGATGGAGGAATCGATTCTAGGATGACGGCCTGCGGCGGGGCCTGCGGGCTTGCCTTCGCGACGACCTCAATCTCATAGGAGGAGATGGCTACATGAGGCGAGCTGTCTACCTGGAGGTAAGCAGCGCTACCCAGGAGCATGCTCGCAGTCAGGGCGCACGTGGCGCCGCCGAGCATCAAGCCAACGCGCCTGGTGGACTTCATCCAACGGTAGTCCTGGGGCGCGTACGGCTCGCCAAGTGCCTCTTCCGCCCAGTAGAGATTCAGGTCGGACATTATCGGGGCTGTTTCTTCTGGCCGACGAATGCCTCGACCTCGGCCACTGCCCACATTAGGCGGCCGCTCTTCCTTACCGGCACCGGCAGCCCAGCCGGGGGCTCCTGCAGCTTGCGCGCAGCTCGCTCCGTTGCCGCAAGGGAGTTCAGCCAAGCATAGTTCCGAAGCGTCGCCTCGGACAGGCCCATCAATACCGCCGCGTCCGGGGTGCTGATAAGTTCACTCTGGTGCCGGCCAGCACCAGGGGCGTCTGCGAGGACGCGAGCTGCGAGAAGCGATTCGTCAGGCACTGGCCGCATGGCGTTGCGCTCCACGAAGAGCCTGTTGAATTGCCTTGTCATGCGTGCGCACCGGCCGAAGCGCCTGAATAGCTGCTGGCGCTGGAGCTTGTGTTTGTGCTGCACCAGGCGCAGGAGCATCGGGCACCTTCGGCAACTGGGTCATCGTCGTCGAATACTTGGCCGTCTGCGCCCGCCAGAACAACTGGACAAGGGCGCCAGGCAGCAGGCGAGACCAGTGCAGGATCGCCGAGTTCTGTTGCTGCTGCGCGATCATGAGGGCGCTCATCCGCGCCGCATGGTCGATAAGGCGGCTCACTGCGCTTTGCAGATCCGCGGCCGGTTCAACAGGATGCAGGTCTACAGGGGCGTTGTGCCGTGCCAGGGCTTCGGACAGGCGATTGCGAGTGCCAAGCATGGACTCGTGCCAGGACGCCACCACGCCGCGAGTTTCGGCCGACGAGGCGTCGTTCGGCACTGCCGCGTCCAGCAATCGCAGGAACGGCTCGACGTCACGTTCGGCCTGGTGAAGGAGGTCGAACAGGCGATGCGCTGCTTCGATGCGCGGGTCGACCTTCTTCTCGGCGTGCTCGCGCACCGTAGCGACGTCTGCCTGCTGCTGGTGTTCATGTTGGACAGCGGCCTGGGCAGCTGTTTCCGCAACCGCACGTGCGCGCTCCTCTTCAGCAGCGCGTTCCTGCGCTTCCACCATCTCTTGCTCGCGGACGCGCTGCACTTCCGCACGCACGAGTTCCTGGGTGCGCAGATCATCGGCCTCGCGCTGCTTTTGCGCCGCCTTATGATCGCGACGGCGAAGCAATGCCAGGGCCAGCAATGACACGGCAGCAGCACCAGCGCCAGCATAGATCGCCCAGTCAGAAACGGACTGTTTGGGTGCGGGCGCAGCTTGCGGAGCCGGGGCCGCGCGCAGCGGCTGCAATGCGAGGGCCTTCATCGGCTTCACGGGCGCCACCGGGTTTTCTTCGGCGTCCAGCCCAGGGTGTGGCAGCGCATCCGCCGAAGCAGGTGCGACTGCGCGAGCTGCATCGGCACCTGCCGAGGACCTGCCGGCCGTGGCCGACACGCTTGGGCCGGCAACGATCACGTCCGGAGCTGGAACTGATTCAGCCGATCGGATCACGCCGTGCTTTGCCTGGGCGCTGACATCTGCGCGTGGCTCCCGTGCTGCGCTTACAGCGGGCGCTGGCTGCCGCCGAGCTTCGTCCGCCGGCCGAAGCCGAGGCTCGCTGCCGTGGGAGCAAGCCGTGAACGACGCCAGCAAGGCCAGCGCGGACGCACGCTGCGCCACCTGTAACCGCGTTGGCATATTCGCGGTCTTAGCCATTATCGGCTTCCGAGCGAGGGATCAGCTGGCCGCGAATGCCGCGGTTCGGCGTGGCGACGCTCAGGGTGTCGTAGGTGCAGTCGCCAATAACTCGCGATTGCACGCCCAGGTGCAGGTCACCCACTTCGACGGTAGATGGCTTGCCGGTTTCGCCGACGTCGCCCTCTACCCACAACGCGGCCGCGCGGATATGGCCCTTGACGCTGCCACCGGACAGGATGACGACACGACCTGCGCACTCGACGCTGCCGAGCACCGTTCCGCGGATGACCAGGCTCTTCTTGCCGCCGATGCGGATTTTGCCTTCGATTACGTCGTCGGAGCCGATGGCCATGCTGACTTCCAGCGCGTCGACGAGGACGTCAGCGGTCGCTCCTTTCGCGACGTACTCGGCGAAAGAAGATTCCTTCGGATCAGCACCGGGGTTGAAGGTGTTGCCGCGTGGGCTTGGGGGGATGCCGGCGCCAGCACTATGGGCAGGGCGGTTAGCGCTGGTGTGCGGGGTGTCGAGCGAAGGCATGTCGCCCAGGCCGAAATTCGAGTTCGATTGTCCGTCGTTCATTTTGAAGCTACTCCTGAGGTTGGGGTGGTAAGTTTTGGATCGGCCTGGAAAACAACGGTCTGGCCATCGGTAATGCGAGTTGCGGTGAATCCGCGATGAACTGGATCGACCGCATCCAAGATGTAGCGGCCGTCCGGAAAATACTTGCCGAGCTCGACCTGGATCGAGCGCTCGCCGACGCGGCAGATCACTACGGTCGCCTTTATTCCTGACACCAGGCATGGTGCCGGAGCAGTTCGCCCCTGCGAATTGATGTTCTTCTGCCACCACAGCATTCCCGCAAACGACGCTGCTGCAACGATCAGGCCGCACACGAGGCCGATGACCATGCTCTGCAGGTTCGCCTTCTTCAGCATCGCTGCTGCCATGAGGCGGTATTCGTCAGGCTGCACGCGTACGATTGCAACCCTGGTCATGCTGTAGCTGCCGTCCGGGCGCTGTTCGATCCCATTGGGCGGGCCAGGAGGCAGTTTTGTGGCGCCCGCGTAACGCTCAGTAATCACCAACGGCGTCTGGATTCGCAGGCCTTCCTTTGGAAACGTCAGGGCAGCAATCTGCGCATCGGTCATCCGGTTGAGGCTACGAATCGTGTCGTGAATGGCGTCGCGCTGCATTAAATGGAGTGTTGCCTGAACGGAAGTTGTTTCGTATTATGGCGAAGATGCGTAACGCAGTCTAATGATATATCATTAGGTTGTCCAGCGGAACTATTGCCACATGTCCACAAATACAAACAAGAATCCCCTCGATTTCTTCGAGTTCGCCGATCACGCGCAAGCCACTTTTGTCGTCGTGGATCACCGTCCTGGGCGCATGCCAGTCAGCCGCGCCATCGTTACGCCTGCCGGCGCAATCGAGATCACCGGTACCGATGGCTTGGTCGAGGTAATGGGTTCGCCCGACTATCCGTGCAGCGCCGCGGTGCTCAAGCGCATCCGTACGCACCACGAAGGCCTCCTGCTTGTCCAGGTCGACGCGTCACGCGTTGACGGCGTCGCCGAGCAGCTCCTAAGCGCGCGCTTCAATTAACCTACCTGAGAGTTATTCCTACATGCTGAACTTGTCTCACATGCGCCCCGCAGTGGTCGCGCTCGCTGCTGCTTTGCTTGCGGCCCCAGCCGCCCAGGCCCAGCCTGATGTCGAAGCCGTAAAAAAATCCGTGAAGGCGGTTACGCAGCTCGATGTCGTCAAGGTGGAGCGGTCAAAGATCCCCGGCCTGTACGAAGTGCAAACGGCTGGCCAGGTTTTCTATACTGACGCGAAGGGCGAATACATCCTGCTGGGCGCTCACGTGTTCTCGACCAAGGACAACTCGAACTACAGCCAAAAGCGGATGAACGAGCTGGCCGGCTACAAATTCGCCGACCTGCCACTGAAGGATGCGATCAAGGTCGTGCGCGGCGACGGTAAGCGCGTCATCGTCACGATCGAGGATCCGAACTGCGGCTTCTGCAAGCAGCTGAATAAGACGCTCGACGAAGTGGGCAACACGACCCACTACGTTTTCATGGTCGGCATGCTTGGCCAGGAATCGGTGGCCAAGGCCAACGCGATCTGGTGTTCGGCTGACCCAGCCAAGAGTTGGATGGACTGGATGACCGGGGGCAAGGCGGTACCGGCCCCAGCCCAGGATTGTGCAACCCCAGTTGAGCGCAACGGGAAGCTGGGGCAGAAGTATCGGGTTCTGGGGACGCCGGCAATCTTCTTCCAGAACGGAGATCGCGAGCAGGGCGCTGTGCCGGCCGCGGAGCTGGAGAAGCATTTCGCCAAGCAGATGAAGTAATTCGGTCATCACAAAAAGAAACGGGCCGAAGGGAGTGATCCCTCGGCCCGTTTTTCTATGCGGTTCCGGTTTGTAGGCAGATGGTGCTTACGGGCGCGGCGCTGGCGAGTCGGGCAAGTCCAGGGTGCGGCCGGTGAGCGCCGCCAGGTGCAGCATCAGTTCGTTGTCGGGCGTCGAGTCGGTGAACTCGCCACTGTCCTTCATGATGCCGACCATCAGGCCAATCAGGGCACCGATGCTCTCGATCTGCGGGCACTTGCCCTCGCCAGGGATCGGCAGCAGCGGGCGCACGCTATGGTCGAACGAGATAGAGGTGCGGGCCGACATGATCGAAGCATCCTTGACCAGGGTCTGCAGGAACTGGTTGCAGTCCAGCGAAGGGTCGTTCAGCGACAAGCCGGTGACGTTCTCTTCTGGATCGTAGAGGAAGACCTTAGGCTCGGGCCGGGCCGCGCCAGCGCGGAAGACCTCGAAGCTGATGCTGGTGATGTTTGGTGGGGTATCTGGGATGCTGAACATGGTGGTGGGCAGTGGTAGGCCGATTGAATGATGCGATTATAGGGCAGCAAGGGGCGGGGCAAGGCAACGTGGTTGCAACTTGCCGCCACCAGCCCGGCGCCCGCCGCGCCCCGGCAACTCGACGCCTTACGGGTGAGGTGCCGGTGCTTCGCATTCCTTGACCTCGTCATCTTCATCCTGGACGCCGAGGCGCGCGGCCACGCGTTGCACAATGAGGCCATGCAACTGCAGCGCCTCCAGACGATGCTCGCGCAGCGCCGTCCTGCCGACCAGCCCGGTCATAGAGCTCGTCGCAACGGCGACGTCACGGCAGAACTCCTCGTAGTCGCACAAAGGCGCGGGCCGATCGGGCGAGCAGATGATGTCGATCACCTCTGGCCGGGAAAGGATGCGAAGCACTCCCAGTCGATCGGCATCCGTTCCCAGGTGGCGCAGGATCGTGTTCTCGCAGAATGCGGCTTCGAGCAAGACGATGTCCGGGCTGTTCGTGTAGCCGTCATAACCGTTGGCCACCACGTCCGCGATCCAGCCGTCGCCCGACGATTCCCAGCTCTTGCGCGTCAATGCCATGCCCTCGATAAGAAGGGTGCGGTCGTCTTCGGTGAGAAGAACGATGCGCTCACGCGGGTACTCGCGCAGAAGGGCAGCCACGGCCCTTTCCGCGGCGCGGCGGGCCTGCGGCGACGCGTCAATGTCGAGCATGAGGATGAGGGTTTCAGCCGGCGAAGTATTCGACACGGTGATGGCGCCGAGCTCGGTGGTCTCGTCGTCGATTTTCGTCAGCAGGCCTTCGCGCCGGGCGATGTCGACGGCCTGTTCGATGCCAGTTCGCATGACGGTGGGATCGAGATCGCCATGGTTCTGCGCTTCGACGGTGATGAGGAACTGCTCCTGGTGAGCGTGGGTATCTTGCATGATGGTGAGGGATAGAGGTTGTAGTTCACATGCGCGGCGATTCGGCGTCTTCAGGCGCCGGCTCGTCGCAGTCAGAAAATGGTGTCGCTGGGATCTCGCCAAAAATTCGCAGGTCGAGGCGTGGATCGTCTCGCGCCACCGGCGGCTGTGCGAGGTACATAGTCTGCATGCGTGGGTCGACCATCGTCAGACGGCCCTTGTCCCTGCCAGCGTCGGCCCACGAGGCGCCCGAGTCGATCGCGTACAAGTTGCCCAGCTTTTGCATTCCCTCGAAGAGCACGGTGTGGCCAACGAACACCCGGCCAATTCCTGGCACCCCGTCAGCGCAGCGGTTCTGCACTCGCTGGCGCGATTCGTGGAAGCTGTCACTGATGTCCATGCCCAGCGCCATACGAGTCGCATACTCGTCACCAGCTTCGATCTTGGCGGTGAAGGTCTGCCAGTGCATGCCTGGCGGTACGTCCGCGTGCACGATGCCAACCAGACCGCGCGAAGTCTCGACCTCGATCACGAAGGGCAGGTCATCAAATGTCGCAGCCAGTTCTTCTAGCGCTTCGATCGGGACATCCTTCATCCAGCGCATGCCGTTGTAATTCATGCGAGCGAGGGCGTCGACGATGTCGCGATCGAGCGCACCCTGGCGCCATGCGTCGACCAGCATGCGCTCGTGGTTCCCCGCGATCGAGTGGACGTATGGTTGGCGCAGGAACGCGCCAGCGCGGGCCGAGCCGGCGCCGCGGTCAATCAGATCCCCGCCGACGAGCAGGCGGTCGCAGCTCGGGTCGAAGTTGGCTGCCTTCATTGCGGCCCAGACGAGGTCGTACGCGCCGTGCGGGTCGGTCATGATGAGGTCGCGGCCGCGAGTATTCCGCGGCAGGCGCAGCACGCGCCGCTTCCTGGTGGTGATAGTCAGTTCAGGCATGGCGCGCCTCACATTCCTGGCGCTGGCGCCGGCTCTTCGTCTGCTGCAGGCGCCGGGTCGGCTGGCAGGGGAAACTGCCCGGCCAGGCTCTTCAGGCGATCCGTGCAGAGCATTTCCAGCACATAGACGTAGGCGCTCTGCTGGGCACGGTGCCAGAGCGCGCCCTGGGCAGCAGTGAGGGGGAAGGGCGAATCGAGGTGGTCGGCGCGCGTGGCCGTGGCCAGGCATTTTTCGATGACGTCGGCTCCGCTGGTCACGCCATACTTGCCGAAGAGCGCATCGGCAAGAAGCGCATTCTCCGCTTCCAGGTCGGCAGCCGTCCGGTTTTCAGCACCAGGTGCGCCTGGTGCCGGCCCGAGCTTTGCGTGCAACTCGCGCAGGAAGTTGCTGCTGACCATCTCCAGGCTGTGGCTGTAGGCACTGGCAGAGGCCTCATGGTGCAGGCGGGCCTCGGCTGGCGTCAGCGGGAAGGGAGCTTCCTCCGGCGCGGCGCGGCGCGCCACCTTCAGCTGATCCTCGACCAGCGCGATACCAGGCAGGAGCCCGTGCTGGCCGGCCAAGGCCTTGCGAAGCGTCTCGTTGTCGGAGAGCGCCTTGCTGGTGGCGCTGCTGGGCGCAGCGGCCTGGGATTGGGAGTGGGGCATTGCTGAACCTCTTTGTGGTGGAAGTAATGCCGCGATACTAGGCGGGAGATCGATGCGTGGTTGCACTGCCTGCGCCCGGCGCGCGACAGGGCGCACGGGAAGGGGACTCACTTCGATGCCGGCGACCGCCAGGATCACGGCGCACCGAGCAGCGACCAGGTGCTCGGCCGCGCGGTAGGTGACGTACAGGCGTGGTGCGCGGCCGCTGGTCTTTCGATCGAAAGCCGGCGCGCGGGCCAGCTGCAGCCGTTCGGCAACGACCTGGGCACCGTCGTTCCCGGCTTCCGTCTGGACGTTTACGAATTCCAGCATCGGTTCGCTGGCCGCGCACTGCTGGTAGGCGATCGCGCTCAGGATCGTGGCCAGGCCTTGGCCAGAGAAGTCGGGTTGCACCCCATAAGAGATGTTGCAGCCGATGGCGCCGGTCTCGCGACTGGTGACGGTGCCAGCCCAGGCGGCCGCGACAACCTCCTCCTCGTGACACGCAGCCACGCAGAAGGGCATGTCTCGAATGCGCCAGTCCAGGAGCGGCATGACCATCCCTACCGTACTGCCGCATAGATCCGAATAGCGCTGGGTGTCCTCCGCGAGCATGGCCCGCACGCGCGGCAAGGCGAAGCCCTGGCCTTCAGCGAAGAGGGTGAGGTTCTTGTGGTGTCCGATCTGGACGGGGTCGGGAGGAAGGAACTGGTCGAGGAACATGGCGATCGCGTTTGTGAGCACGCGATCATGGTGCCGCAGAGGGCCGGACGTGGTTGCGCCCGGCCCTTGCTTACTTCGTCCCGACGTCCTTTAAGGCTTGCTTGAGGCGCGAAACGGATTTCGCCTTGTAGCGGCGGGTGGTGGTGATGGAGCCGTGCCGCGCCATCTCCTGGCCGAGGGTGATGTCCCCGGTTGCGTCGACGATCATCGTTACCTGCGTGTGCCGGGCGCAATGCGAGGCGAAGCTCTTGAGGCGGCCAGCAGCTGCTGGATTGTCCGAGGCAGCGGCTATCTCGCTGGCCCGGCCGAGGAGCTTCTTGATCGACCGGTTGATCGTCTCGGGGTGCACGTTGCGGGCGAGGCCGCGCATCGGCAGCACCAGCGGCGTGCGATCCTTTCCTTGGTAGTCAGCGACTGGGAGCGCTGGCAGGCCTCGGGACAGGCGATATTCACGCATGCCCGACATGAACTCGTCGGACAGGGGAATCGTCGCCTCGACGCTGCCCTTGCCGCGCACGTCCAGCATCCAGGTGCTTTCCCCATCCTCGTCGTTGTCCTGGTAGACGTCGCCGGCCACGGCGCCCGCGAGCTCGTGCCGGCGCATGGCCGCCCAAAGCAGTGCTGTCCAGATCCACTTTTGCTGGTGGTATTCCAGGATGTTGCCCTCGCGCTTCATCTCGTCCAAAGCCTCGTCGATATAGCCCCTCTCAAGTGCCGACAGCGCCTTCTTCCTCGGCGAGGCCTTGCTCAAGACGGAGCTGACCTTGAAGCGGTTGAACGGATTGCGCTCGATCTGATACCCGTTCTCCAGCTGCATCTCGATCATGTCCGCGTACATGGCCTTCAAGGCGCTGACGGCCCTGTCGACGCTTGCCGTCTGGAGGGGCGCCGGCTTAAATGGTTGGCGGGTGAGCCCCGCGCGCCCGAGCAGTTCGAGCGGTATCGAGTGCTCCTTCGGCCCTGCCAGGAAGTGAGCATACGCAGCTGCGTCGAGCGAGCTGCCCTTGTCGAGCCAGCGCGTGAAGGGCTGGCCAGCCTTCACCCACATGAGCCAGGCGAGCCAGCGCCGCGCCTCGAAGCCGAACGCGCGCTGCGTGTGCTCCGACCCTCGTTTCGACGCCACCCACGCCACGATGGCGGCCAGGTCGTCACTGGCCACGGTGCCGACCAGGGTCAGGCTGGACGAAATCGGGTCGAGCAGGATCAGATCGCCATCACGCATGTGTGTCTCCGATAGTTTCTGGGTGGTTTGAGGCCTCGCCGACGAGCTCATGAACCGAGCAGTCCAGCACGTTGAGCATCCCGTTGAGAACTTCCATGTTCACGCGCGGGCTCTTGTTGTCGATGATGCGCAGCAGCTGCGCCTCCGAGATCTCGACGCCGGACTCCAGCAGCAATCGGCGTAGGGCGGCGACCGAGCGGATCGAGCGGATGGCCATCACCTCGCGAGCGCGGAACACGATCTTGCGGGAAGAAATGTGCGACAGGGAGATGGGCGGGTGGGAAGCGGGGGCTGTAAGCATTCCCTATTGTAGAGATCGCATGCACGGCGTGCAAAAAAATTGCATCACATGAGGGATTTCGCGGCAGTGCATATCCAGGCTGCCTACTTGCAACCACGTATAGGGCCTTTCCAGATAATCGGTGGACTTCAACAACACATCCACCCAGCCATGTCCGAAACCCGCACCTTCAGCCACACGGCCGCCGCTTTGATCGAATTCGACGCTGGCGCTGCAGCGCGCTCCCGCGCCTGGGATACCGTAGACACGAACGAGGACGTTGCCGCGGCCGAACAGGCCGAGGCCGCAGCGCTGCGCGCGGTGCAGGAAGCCTTCCACCGCGACACGGCCGCCATCAACAGCTTGGCGAACTGCCACCTTGTCGACCTGGGCTTCATGCGCCGGATGGCAGCGAGCTCCGCACCTGCCGCGTTGGTGCCGAACCAGGCCGATCCTGACGACGCCGACGACCAGGCCGACGCGCCGGCGCCGAGGTAAGCCCGTGAGCGAGCGCACAGTCAGGCTGGTCAAGCACGAGGCGAAGAAGCGAAAGCGGTCTGGCCAGGCGCGCTCCTATATGGCGGCGCTGGCGCAGCTGGCCGCCGAGAACGGTCATGGCGGCGACTGGGCCGCATACGAAAAGGTGCTTCTGGCAGCCCAAGATCCGGCGCCAGACTTCCGTATCCGGCTGACGCCTGCGGCCGGCGAGGAGAAGATGATCTCGGTCTTCCTGCGCGACGTCCTTCCATATCACGGCCTGGACGAGGGCCAGTGGCAGTCAGCTACCGACGAGGAGCGTGCGCAGTTCGTGCTCGACTTCGCACACTGGTCGAGGCGCAAGCGCGGCGACTTCACAGCCTACAGCGCCGAAATCACGGAATCGAACGTCGCGCAGGGTGTACCCGCCGCCGGTGGCGCGCCCGCGCAGGCGCTGGCAGCGTCCAGCGGCGCGCCTGATTTCGTCGTCGAGGTGGAAAGCCGGGCAACCGGCAAGAAGGAGCACATCGGCGTGCAGCTCGCGGATCTACTTGAACTGCACGGGATGAGCCAGGCCGAGTGGGACGAGGCAGGTCACGAAGAGCAAGAGTCGCTGGTGGAAGAGGCAGCGCTCTGGGAAAAGCGCAGCAAGGGTGACCTGGGCGGCTACTTCGCCGAGGTCGTGTCGGGCCTTGATCAGGGCGAGGGACACGCGCCGCGCTAGTTGAAAGGCGAAGCAGTCCGCGTTCACCCGCAGATCGAGACAACGGCCGGCTCACCGCCAGCTCATACGCGAAACAAACTTATGCACATCGAAAACCCGATCACCAAAATCACTCAAATTCTTGACCGGCCGGACGGCTCGCAAGCCAGGATAGTCGCCCAGGTGTTTTTTGGGGCCGGTCTGCACCGCTCCGTTGGCGTGTACGTCCATCGCCGCGACAACCCTGACTCCCCATGGCAGTTGTGCAGTGACCAGCCGCACCCGGACTGGAAGCAAATGTCGGTGGAGGACTATAAGACGCGCGGTCGGTCTGAAATGCTGCGCACGGTCACGACAGGCGAAATCCTGAAGCTGAGCCATGCTTTACTGCAGGGGAGTGTCGCAAGTCTGAATGAAGGTAGCGAGAACGAGGAGGCGGATGCTGAGACGGAAGAGGCAGCGGACGCGCCGCGTTAAGAGGTAGTGAGGTTCTGGCCGATCGGTGGCGTCGCAGTCGATCGGCCAGGCGAGCGGTCAGCCGCCCATCGACATCGACGTGCCTTCGTCCTCGCTATCCCCCTCCCAGTCCCCGCTCGGGTCGCCGCTGTCGATCACGGCGGGGCATTCCTGGCCCGGCTCCGAGGGCAGGAACGTCGTGTAAATTTTCCCATCCCAGAACGACGTGTTCCTGCAGCTGATGTTGAGGTGCTGCGCGAGCGCGTCCGCGACCTGTTCGGTGAGCGATTCGACCTGCCTGACCAGGTCTTCGATTCCTGGAACGCCGGCGTCCTGAGCGGCGGTGAGCGTGTCTTCGAGCGAGAGCAATTTCATGGGCAATCCTTGTGGTCGGTTGTCCAGCGTGACCGAAGCGATCGCGCTGTAGAGGCAAGCATTATCTCGACCGTTCAAGGACGTGGTTGCATCCGTCAGCGCCCGTAGTCAGGGGGCAGATCATAGTATTTCCCCAGGCGCTCGGGCAGCGATGATCAGGCGCAAAAGGGGCATCCGGGTGCCTTGTGCTGGGGGCGTGGTTAGGTTGACCACACTCAACCGGGCGATCAGAATGGGGCGTCAATAAATCCGGGAGGCAGCATGGCAAGCATTAGCGACATCACCGAAGAACTGATCAATACCGCTGTCGCAACCGACGACCTCACGGACGCGCTCTTCGACTTCCAGAAGGCGATCGGCGTCGACGCTGGCGACGTCGCCGCGCGTGCATTCGGGTTCGGGTGGGATGAGGAGTGGCCAGGGGCCACGGCGGCTCGCCGTCGGGAAATGATGGATCACTACATCGGACTGGAGCGGCTCTACGCGCCCGACGCGGACGATGATGAGGCGGAGCGCGCTGACGAGGCCGCAGCGTGCTCAATGTAACAGCCGTAGTCGCTGTGCCGAAGAAGTTCGCCGTGCACTTCAGGCTCGATACGAATGAGCCAGGGCACGAACACAACGTGGCTGGGCTTGACGCCCTGATGCAGGAGTGCATGTTGGAGCCGGTGCGCATCACGGTGTGGAAACACCTGATGTCCCGGTATTACATCACCGACGAGCGCGGCCCAGGGTATGCACAGATGTACGCGCTGCTGGGAATCCGAGAGCTTGTCTACCAAGGGCCTTTATAGCGCAGGCGCTGCGGCGCTACCAGAGGGCCGTTACGCCCTGATCGCGCCGGTGGCCACATCCGTTGCGGTGGAGTCCAACGGCCGATCCCAGCGCTGTTCTGGCGCTTTGTCGAGCCCTTCCCGAACAATTCGATCAAGGTCGAGCTCTTGCATCTTCTCGCGAGCTGTCGCCATCGCTTCGCTCACGCGGGTCTCGAAGCCGCCGGCAGACAGGATGTCGGCGGCGATCAGGCGCTTGAGCTCCTGCTGGGTTTTCTCGTCGAGCTGGTCGCGCAGCACCTTCTGCGGAGGCACCACCTTGTCGGCGTAGGCCTCGAACTTCATGTCGAGCCAGCGGACGAACTCTGGCGATGTCATCGCGTTGAGCTCAACGCGCTGGGTCTGGAGCCATTGCTTCCAGCGCTCGGGCACGTACTCGGCCACCGGCAGCTGCCGATCGCGCTTGCCTCCCAGCTCGCGGAAGTTCTCGATCTGCAGGCCCATGTCGATCGCTTCCTCGGGATCGAGGCCCAGGTTGATGACATGTACCTTCCGGGCGCCGCGTGCGCGGGTGGCCTCGGTCAGTGCCTGGTAGATCAGCGTGCCCGATGCGTCAGCGTCGTGGATGCAGAAGAAGTAGATCTCCTCTTGCGTCTGCCCGATCAGGTCAAGGACGTCACGGGCCGCGCGGGAGGCAAAGCCCTTGCTGGTCAAGAGGGCGCAGTCGTTGCGCTCGGGCCAGCCGGTATCCTTCAGGATGGAGAACAGACCTTCCTTCTCGCTGTAAAGGATCTTGTTGAACGTCCATTCGGGCCGCTCATATTTTTCCACGTGCAGCGTCCCCAGCGGAATCTCTTGCCCGGTGTGCGGGTGGTAGATGACGCCACGAGCATCACGGTACAGCCCCGGCAGGTCATAACCCAGCTCCGCCTCGATGTCGGTCACGACCTGGGCGAAATAGTTGTAGTCAGGTTCCTTGCCGAGCTGCTCCAGCATGTACGGCCGAACCGCGTAGAACAGCTGACGCAGGGAGTAGCGATACGTTGCATTGCCACTCGACTTGGCGATCGCGTCCTGCATGTTCGCGATGATCACGTCCTTCTGCGAGAAGCGTGCGCCGGCCACTGCCTTATCCTTGCGCTTGGCCTTTCTCGACGCCTTCTCGATCACAAGCGCCAGCGGCTGGAGATACCGGTGCAGGTCGGGCTCCTTGCCGTCCGTGGTGATCGGCATGTAAGGCGTCGTGACGTTCAGGATGATGCGCACAGGCTTGCGGCCGACATCGAAGACGTGGCCAAGGCCGCAGCCAATGATCCCGACCTGGTGCGCCTTCTGGCGAAGCACCTTGATCTCGCCGGTGATGGGCGTGCGGTTCACCAGCGCGATCACCTGGTCTTCCGCGTCGTCATCCAGAACCTCGACCAGCGCTTCGATGCTATACGGCAGGTGGGCCGTCATGCCGGTACCGAGCTCAATCTCGCCCGCTACATGCGCATGCGCCATTTCGTCGCCCAAGCCGCCGAGCTTGCCCAGTGCCGCCGGCTTGGGCGCGGCCGAGCGCTCCCGCAGGTGCGTCAGGAGCGTGTTCACCTGGCTCCGAGTGATCGAGCTCGATAGCGTCGAGCCGACCAGCCCAGTCGCAGTAGCTTGCGTGACGTCGCGGAAGACGGTGAAGAGGTCAGCCAGCGGGCGGTCGCCGGCTGCCTTGCACATCTCGAAGAAGCTTTCGGTGTCGTACCACCATGGCGACGTTTTCCCCTTGTACGCCTTGCCCATGGACGCCATCGCGATCGCGATCTCCGACCAGCTCAATACGTCGTGCGGTACCGGGATGGTGTCTCCGAAGCGAATGCTGATCCTGGTACCGGTCGCATGGCCTGGCGCTGGTGTCACCTCGACGTCGGTGCTGCCATCATCACGTGGCGTCAGGTCGAAGCGCTGGCCTCGGGTCTCGACGAACAGGCTGCCGCCCGACGCCAGCACGGCGCCGGCCACCACACGCAGGCCGTTGCCCAGGGCGCCGCGGGAAGGCACGCGCACCATCTTGGAAGAGGTGAGGGGGCGCTTGATCGAAAAGAGGCTCGCGATCGCGGCGGCGTCGCCCGGCAGGCCTGGGCCATCGTCGACCACATAGATCCAGTCGCCGTCGTTTTCCACCTGCGCGGCCGCGCCCGCATCGAGCGCGTTGTCGACCAGCTCCTTGACCACGAGCGCAGCCAGGCGGCGCAGGGGCACACCAGCCTTCTGGCCCAGCGTGCCAAGGCTGCGAAACAGCGTCCAGTCTTCCCGTGTAAACATATCGTGCTGCCTTCTGTCGGTTCGTTGTGAGAGTGCCTATCTGTGCGTTACCATGATAATGAAACGCAACACAATCTCGCAAATAACCCGGTAACTATTTTCATGCATACAGACGTAATCGCCCAGTTCGACCGGGCCATGGATCTCTACATGTCCGCGAGATTCGGAGGAGATAACGCCTGGCGTGTCGCCTGCCATAGGGCGGCGAAGATCGCTGGCGCAGCGTTGGAGGGGATTCTACCAAGCGTGCCGGTAAAAGCCGTCCTTGTCGAGCTGGTCGCCTATATGGACGGAGGTACCAGCTTCGTGCATATAGGCTGGCGCAACGATCCGCATAAAATCCCAGGGGCATACCCGATGCACTGGGCGGTGCAGATCGGCGACGATCTCTACGACCCTTGCCTTTGGCAGCTGCGCAACATGAAAACGCCGCTGCGACTGCCAGCGACGCCGTATTTCCACGCGCCGGACTGGTTTGCACGCGCGCGCAGCGGCGAAGCGACCGACGCTGAAGGGGTCACCTGGTGCATCGATAGCGGAAGCCCAGGGCTCAACGTCGGGTACCTGGTGCGGGACGACGGGCTGCCATCTGGTGTCCGCGCCCAGCTCATGAACCGCGACACGGTTCGTGTGCACGCGGGCCAGGTTCGCGCCGCCTACGCTTCGATGATGGTGGCGGCATGAGTAGGACGCTACGGTTCGCGAGTGAGGAGGATCTCCAACAGGTGCTGGCGCGCACGCGCGGGATTTCCGCAAGCGTGGGCGGCCAGCTGAACACGGCACGGCAGCGGCAGCAAGCGCCAGCCGTGGCCCTGGTGCCCCTCGCTGTGCCGTCGGTCGCCGCGGCCGCGCCTGGGCCGGCTGCGAGGAAGGCGCCGCGCAGCGCGCGATCGCCAGCGCCGATGAAGGTGTCCGAAGACGACCTGCAGATCAGCTGCTTCCAGTGGATCGAGCTGATACGGCCGGCGCATCCGATCCTGGAATGGATCATCCACGTGCCCAATGGAGGCAAGCGCCCGCGGGGCGCCGCCGGAAAGCTCAAGGCGATGGGCGTCAAACCAGGCGTGCTCGATGTTCTGCTGCCTCTGCCGTTCAATGGCTGGTCCGGCTTGGCCATCGAGATGAAGGTCGGCTCGAACAAGACGACGGAGCAGCAGGACGACTGGCTCCAGGTCTTCGAGGCGTCGGGCTATTACACGGCCGTCTGCTACACGCTTGAGGACTTCATGTCGCATGTGCGTCGTTTCCTGACCTCGGCGTGCCCGCACAGCGCGAGCGACGCGGCGGCCCGGCAGGCGGCGTATCTGGTGGCCAGGCGCGCGCAGTCGGCAGGGTGATGGGGCAGAGATCGGGCTTGAGCTGACTATTCGCGCGTGAAACGCAAGTTTTTCCGGAAAACGGCCGCTACCGAACAATCAGTGCCGAGCGTCGCCATATACTTTATTCAGGACATCACCAAAGCCGGGGCAGCCCGGAAAACCATCTGCGCCACCGCGCGCCCGACAGTTGGCCGGTAGCTGACAAAAAGGAAATATATGAACCTGAACGCCTTCAAAAATCTGCCTACCCAGCGCACTGATCGTTCGATCCACAATGCTCGCGTCAATCCGGCGCATATCAACTACATCGTCTCGGCCGAGCCCGATCGCGTTGGCAAGTCTGTGCTTACGATGACGACCGGACTCGCCGGCGGCTCGACTCTCCGACCGACGGATGACCTGGCCACGCTCGCGCAGACGTTTCGCGACCTGACGTCGGTGCAGGTCTACGACACCTCATCGGCAAGTAACGGCGGCGGTGCCCTGGTGAATATGGCTCGGGTGGCGCTGATCGAGGGGAAGGGGGCGTACGCGACCCTGTCCTTCGTTGACGGCGACAGCTTGCACATCGTGAAGACGTGGCCGTGATGTCGATGCGGCCGCTGGAAGGCACGCCGATCGAGACGTACATTGATGGCGCCTGGCAGCCGCTGGAGTTCGCGAACGAAACCCCGGTCTATCCGTGAAGGGCGGGAGACACCGAGGGTCTGCTCGCGTCCGCCTAGCTATCGATGCACACCGATCATGGTTTCTACGAGGAAGCCAATCGTATGCAGGTAATCACCCTGCACTTCATCAGCCAGGGCGAGCCGCCTGTCCTGTTTCTGACGCGTAAGGGCGTTTTGGTGGAGCAACCGCTGGCGCTGGGCGTGCTTGTGGTGGTCGACCTGCTCGCGCCGCACGCGCTGCTTCCGCGGGAGTGGACCGACCTGTGCTGCAGCATGGGACTGAGTATTCCAGGAGTTCCAGGCGTGGTGGGAGCCGCTCTACGATAATCAGGATTTGGCGCCGGTTTTTGCTTGGTCGAGCAGAAATTTGTAGGAACTCACGAAGCGCCAGGCTGCGGTTTCCGCTTGCGGCCAAGGCGCAGAGTCATCTATCCAGGGGCTTTGAAGTAACCAAGACCCAATCGGAAGGGGGCACGATCTGATGCGTATCGCGTATTCCGATCAGGTGGGAGCCTTTAGCGTCGAGGGTATCTATTCCGTCTTTGTTCAACGCAGGCTTTAAGCGGTAGATTAAGTTGAGCTCAACTTCTGAAAGGTAAAACGTTGCTAGCTCAATAGGTTGGATCAGCTCCAGATTGATCCATTCGCTTTCTTCAATCCTTGCCAAAATTGACGCCATATAAACGCGCTTTGCCGTTCCTTCATAAGCCGGATCGTGAAGTTTGCTCAAGGCGAGGTGGCCACCCTCAAACCGTCCTGTCAGTGCGGCCGTTTTCCCAACATACACGATCGTCTTCAGCGCCTCAGATTCAGAGGTTATGAAATAGATCGGAGTGACTGATTCTGGGGGGTGGCCGATTTCACGTATTAAAGCTCGGCGGGAGTTTTCGTCCACAATCCAGTCGGACTGACTTTCACTCTTCAAGAACGATTTGGCCTTCTTAACATATTCTGCAACAGCTTGTTTCTTCACGGAAAACGATTGTGCGGGTAATTCTCCGGATTTATGGGCATCGGTCGGTTTCCCTATCTCAAGTGCAAACTGAATATTGCTGCCGCTAGCAAGCTTGGCTAATGCAACTTCGAGATCCTGCATCCCAAACTTTCCATTTATCCAGTTCTGCAGGCTAAAGACTGTAATGTCTCCTCCCGATGAACTTATGGGCTCTTCTGTTACAAGGTTATGGTTCGGCATTTTATCGAAGTCAGTTATGTTACTGGGTCATTTAGATAGGCGCGAGCGTCCCTCGCGGCCATGCTCTATCACAGCGCGCAGTTGTCGATTCCCTCGGCGATCGCGTCGGCCATCTTCTGCAGCGTCGCCGGGTCGGCCAAGCGTGCGACCTCTTCCTCGCTGACCATCACGCCAGCTTCCAGGAAGACGGAAGGCCCCTTCACGAACTTTGGCGCCGTCATGGAGTCGTTGCCCCGTACACCGGCTGGGTCGAGCAGGGGCGGCGCATTTCCGGTGCGATTCGACCAGGGCTTCTCGCCGACCTTGGAAAGCGCGTGGCCAACCTGCCACGAGCAGCCCAGGCTTCGCTCAAAAGCGGGGTCTCGCTGCGAAACGTAGAGCGAATAGCCGCGGTACCGCTCGGGCTTGGCGGTGCCTTCCGGGATCCGCGTATATGACAGCGAGACGTACAGGGTGCCCAGGCCGAAGAGGTTCGGCGCGGGATCGTTGGAGCTTTCCAGCACCTTAACCCGGCGCGCGCGCAGCGCCTCGGTCAGGTGGGCGGCCAGCTTGTGCTCCAGGAACGGTTCCGCAAGCGGCCCGGCCTCGGGCAGGCGGGGGCCAAGCAGCCCCTTATCGATATAGACGGCGTCGACCCGTGCGGAGGCATTGGCTGCTGCGAGCAGGGCGGTCAGAAAGATGGCGCTGGCGAGTTTCATGTTGGGATGATCCGGTAGTGCGGTGGGAAGGGCAGTCGCATGATACGTCACGACTGCCCCAGACTGGCTAGTGGAATGAAGGGCTTTCGACGCGGTCAGAGTCGTTGTCCGCTTCGTATGGTGATGGAGCGTCATCGGTGGCCCGCAGCGTTGATGCAACGGCCTGGTACTCGGCCAGAACAGTACGCTGCTCTTCGTTGAGGGCCGCGAGCAACAGGCTCTCCCGGTGCCGAAACAGCATCAGGCCGCCGACGTCGATCATAGCGTTCACCTTGCGCTGAATCTCGGCGCTGTTCGCTGGCGTCCGGATACCTCGGAAGTACTTCAGGGCGCGGTCGACGGCGGCGCGGGTGACTAGCTCGGCGGCCTGGTACTGGAAGCTCGGCCGCTTGGTCATGCCTTAGCTTCCCCGCCCAGCTCTTCCACCAGGTCGGCCAGCAGCAGGCCCAGCTCGGCCGTCATCAGCATCATGTCGCTGTCGAAGCGTTCGAGGTCGTCGCGCGCGGCGCTCTCGCTTTCACGGATTACGTCCAGGGGCTTGATCGACTTGATGGCCAGCGTCTCGGTCAGGACGAAGCTGATCTTGTCCTTCCACGTCATCGCCAAGCGGGTGCACTGCTTGCCGGCGGCAATATGGCGGCGAATGTCTTCCGGGTCGAGCGAGTGCTTCACGTAGCGCACCGCAGCTCGGCTTTCGCCGGTGGCGCGCAGCTCGGTGTCCTGGTCGATCGTGAAGCCGTGGGGAGCTTCATCCGCTTCCAGCCACCCGGTCATCACGGCGACCGGCGAGCGTTGAACGCGCAGGCTCTCCAGCGGCATCCGGTCGATCGCCTTGAGCAGCATCTTGACGACGTCATCGGCCTTCGATGGGCTTGCTGCGTCGACGACCAGCCAGCCGTTCACCGGGTCGATCCAAGTGTGCACGACCGTGTTGATGCCGAACGCACGTGGCAGCAGCTCGTCAGCGACGCGTTCCTTCAGCTCTTTCATCGCCTTGCGCCCGACCGGGAATCCTTGCATATCCTCGATCTCGCTTGCCTTGGCTTTCGATACCTGGTTGATCACCGACGCCGGCAGCAGCTTCTTTTCGGTCTGCAGGGAGATCAGCAGCTGCTTGTTGACGGTGTGAACCAGGGCGCCATCTTTGGTGGGCGGCGTCCAGCCCGAGGTCGTCAGCTCGGCGCTGGTAGCCGGGCGGAAGGTTTGCGGGGTCAGCAGCTCGATCAGGCGCTCTGCCGTCATATCGTAGCCGGCGGGAAGGCGATAAATCTGGGCGTTTCGGAAAAACATTTGTTAGGTTCCTTCGTTATGAGTTCGATGGAATGACTATAATACAGAACAGAAATTGCCTGTAGGTATTATTGTTGCAACCACGCCGGATTAAGCGAGCCCGGTGTTGTTGCAACCACGCGCGGGGCTCGCGCGTAGGATCAGGGCGTCAAAACCACAACATGAGGAATAGGTAATGTCCAGTCAGCCATCCCGCGCTTTCGCCAGTGCTTTCGTATCCGCCATGTCGGCCACTGCCATCCAGGCGTCGCGCAACGAAAGTCTCGCAAAACGCATGTCCGCTGCCGCTACTGCCATCATCGCCGGCCTGGCAATTAGCATGACCGCTGCACCAGCGCCAGCCCAGGCACAGAACAACAACCAGGTGATGCGCGGCGCAATGGATGTCGTCGGCGCCGTCGTTGGCGGTGCGATCGGCAGCCAGATTGGCGGCGGCAGCGGCAAGAAAGCGGCCACGGTCGCTTGCGCGGCCGCCGGCGTGTGGGCAGCCGAGGCCCTCCAGCAGGATCCGGCGCCTAACCAGCGCGGCCGCACCTACATTCCCAGCGGTAGCTCAGTCGGCCCGGTGATCGCACCGGGCTGGGGCAACACTCGCGTTCCCGGCGCAGAACCGCGCATGATCCAGTCGCGCGTGGTCGAACGCCAGATGCAGCTGCCGAGCGGCACGACCCAGATGTCGGACGAGCGCATGTCGAAGCTGGTGGCCATGGAAGGCATGTTCCTGGCTTCCCGCGACGGTTACGCACGTGCCATCTTCGCAGCCGAGCAGGCAACGGACGACGCTGTGCTCGATCCGGGCGCCCGCGGCGTTGCCCAGCGCCAGTCCGCTACGCGCGCCCATCAGCGCCAGGCACAGACCGAGTTCGAGTCGGCGCGCAGCACGTTCGTCAGCGCAGTGGAGCACATGGGTTCGCGCGGCTACGACGTTCACTATTTCGCGGCGTCGCACAAAATGGCGCAAGCTCGCGTAACTGCCAACGACATGCGTCGTGGCGACGTGGTGCGCGTCACGCGCGGCGCCCGCATCGTGGACGAATATGCTGACAATGATTCCGTGCGCGGCGAGAGCTACAACCGCTGATCGCAATCCTTAACCGGCGCTAGTTGGCGCCACTCCCCGGCGACGTCGCATTTGTGGCGCCGCCATTTTTTTAGGTGCAACCATGCAAAACACGACACTGAATGCCGCGATTGCGGATATGAGGATCCCTCACCGCCACGTCGAGGCAATGATCCGTGAAACTGCCGCTTCCCTCGGCGACGAGCGACTCGACGACCGCCTGCGCGGCGAGCCCGGCTTCCAGCTGAAAGCAGTAGATCTCACCCAGGGCCTGGTGATCGCAATGACGCTCGCGCAGACCCTGGCGCCGGAAGAGAAGTTCGCTGCGGTGATGGGGCCAGAAACCTTCGCGAACGGCGACGCGGGTCTGGCCAAGCTGGGCGGGGCGATGCTGAAAGCCATGTTGCAGTCGCCGCGGCTGGGCGAGAACGTGGTGCCGGAAGAGACACTGCTGGAGCGCGTGCGCGTCATCCAGCAGTGGGTTTGAAGGGAAAGAGCGCGCCGGGGCGTTATGGCGCTGGCGCTGACGGCGGATCCTCTGCATCATCAGCCCGCGCCAAGTCGCTCGGCGCCATGGCGCACCGGGCGTAGAACAGCGGGAACTGCAGCTGCTGATCGAGGGCGGTTCCATCTGCATCGACTGCGCGCAGCAGAATCGAGGCAGAGCCTGCCTCGTTGATGAAGACGCTCTCGACGCAAGCTGCACCCACTCCAGCTGGCTTGTCGGCCACGTCGACCATTTCCCCCAGACCAAAGCCGCAGTAACGGGGCAGCAGCTCCCCGATGCGCTCCTGGGCGGCTCGTGCGGCCGCGCCCAGGGTGGCCGCGATCTCGCGGGGCAGCTTCGCCACAGGGAAGGCCGCCAAGCTGGCTAATCCGGCGAGCTGGTTGTAGAGCCGCTCGGCCTCGCTGTTATGCGCGGCCGGGCTCCTTGCGTTAAATGCTGGTGCCTGCGTCCTGGTCACATCGAAGCCGGGCCGTAGCCGAGATCTTCTTCCTCTTCTTCGTCAGGGGCGGTTGCAGGAGGGATGTCGCCAACGCCCGTCATCTCCCGGATTTGCATGGCGTGGTATTCCAGGGTCTCGCCGCGGTTTTCCTCGAATTCCTCGCCAACCAGGCTGGCCATCTGCTCCTCGCTCGGGGGTGTGGTCGACCAAAGCGTGTACACCGTGTCGCCGTGCCGGTGCGAATGGTTCACCACATACGGCTGGAGGCCGTCGATCTGGTGCGCGCTCTCCAGCAGGGCGGTGGCCAAGGCGCGCAGGGTGTCAGCCGAAAGCGCCGTGCCAGGCGCGCCCAGGACGTCGTCTACTCGCTTGTCCGCCGCCTGCAGGTCGGCGATCAGTTCCGCGTGCTCCTCTTGTACAGAGTCTTCCTCGCCCTCCCAGGCGACCAAGGATGCACTGAGCTGGCCGCGCAGGTCGTGGGCGATCGCGGCGAGCATCGGCGCCGAGGCCAGCAGCTGGCCGACGGCTTGGGGCTGGCGAGGTGGCACGATGCAGATGACTTCGCCGGCGGCACCCATCACCATGCGCGCTGCGGGATCGAACTGCCAGGATTGGTTGGTATCGCTCATTTTCTTGTCCATTTAAGGGGTTGGGCCAGAGGCCGATTCGGTTTCGTGTTCGTCTTCTTCTGGCGCGCCGTCAGCTTCCAGGCGCGCGGCCAGGCCGATATGGACGTGCGCGCAGTGCTGCATCACCAAGTCGCGGGCGCCGCCCCCGAAGCGGGTGGTCGAGCCGAACTTGAGCGTCTTCATGTCCATGGTCTCCAGCACGCCATTCGCAAAACGGATCGGGGCGTCGGCCGGCATATCGGAGGCCTCGTAGCTCACGAGAACCTCATGCACCCAGGCGTGCATGCCATGGGCGTCTGGCACTGGGTTCAGGGCATTGCGCACCCACACGTACGGGTAGAGGCTGTGCGGGGCTCGCTCGGCGAAGAACTTGTCCAGGGCAGCGGAGGCGATGGCGGCGGTAACCGGTTGGGATTGCCCGGTTTGCATCTGCACCAGGCCGTCGAAGAAGCCCGCCTTTCTCGCCGGCAGGGTCTCCCAGAGGGAAGGAAAGCGGCGCCAGGAAGGCTCGGTTTCGCGCCGGCGCGCCGCGGCGCCTGGTTCAAAAGGGTAGGTGGACAGCATATGTGGCCTCGTCAATAATCGAACGGTGCCACTTTATCGGGGGTGCGCATACGTGGTTGCACCCCCGGCCGTTCACATTCAGTGTCGGGTGCCAGGTGCGGACATTTCGTCGGCTGCGCCGTCGGCGTCCTGGGCAGCGACTGCTGCGACATTCCAGCCGTGCTCGGCCGCGGAGCTGATAATCTGGCGGCTCCGCACGATCGCCGCGTTTAGCTGGGACTGGGCGAGCGCCGGATCGGCTGCGGACAGGTTCGCGAGGGTGGCGACGAGCTCGCGAGCTGCTTCCTCGGGTGTCTGGATCCGTTTCGGAGGATGCTGGCGCAGCTGCTCGGCGCGCCGGTGGTCGGCGATCTCCTCCTGGCGGCAACCGACCACAAAGGTGAAATGCTCCCGGCTGATTTCCGCGAGCTTAGAGACGCCGAAGAAGTCGCACATCGAGTCCATGAGCTCAACGCGTTGTGGGCCGTGCCAATCCACATGGGCCTGGCCGATCTGATCGGACGAGTCGTGGTCATCCTTGATGGCGATGACCTGCTCGTAAGGCATCAACAGGATATATAGGGTGGCGTCGAAGCGAACCTCGCCGCACTCGATCGCGTCATTCCCTTTCGGGCCGCCCCAGTGCTGTTTCGTGAAGTCGCCCATGATGCGGCGATTTGAGAACGAGAACACCGGCACCCCGGTGCCCTCGATCTCGATCGTGAGTGTGACATCAGGCTTGTTCAGTCCGTGGTATTGCCTCGCGAAGCGCACCGCCTCGGGCAAGGTATCTTCGACACCGACTTTCATGACGCAGATCTGGGAATGGCTGAGTTGATGGATCGAGTACATAGGGATTCCGATCAGGATGGGTTGTGACGGGCGCCGGCCGCGGGTTACGCGCAGCGCTCGGCTTCCAGAGCGAGCTCTTCGAGATGCTCGCCGTCGGCGTCGAAGCGTTCGTCGCCGGTATAGCCGACCATGTGTACGGCGTCGACGCGCGTCAGCTTCGCGAAGGCGGCCGCGACATCGCCGCCTGCCAGGTCGATAAGGGCCTCGGGCACGTACACGCGTTCGCCCTGGCCGGAGTAGTTGCCGCCGTAGAAGTTGGTGTCATATGCGACCTGCACGTGCGGGTGGTCGACCGGCGACATGATGGCGTCCATCTCCGCGCTGGACAGGCTCGCGGCCAGTTCTGCATTCTGGGATTTCGACCAGTTGCGGCCGGCGGCGCCGACCATCTTGGCGCGCAGCTGGTAGACAAAGGTGTCACCCACCTGCACGCCGTCGCGGTCGACAAAGCCGTCGGCGAAGATGCCGTTGGCGCGGATATTGAAGTAGAAGGGTTTCATGACTGCTCCAGGCTGATTACGTGGAGCGATGGTAGTGGGCTTGGCCATACGTGGTTGCAAGCCCACCAGGTCGGTTAGGGCGCCGGCGCGGAGCCTTCTTCTTCGTCTGCGGCTGGCTCCTGGTCTTCCAGGGGAGCAGCTGGTGCCGGCTGCCGCTCGGCCCGGTGCAGGTGGCGCAGGTACTCGCGATCGGCTCGGTGATAGATCCGGGAAAAGTCGCCGCGCAGGAAGCACCAGTCATTGCGGAGCAGGCGCGCATGTTCGGTGAGGATCTCGTCGCCAGTGGCGCAGGAGGCCAGTTTTTGCAGCTGCTGGTCGAGCAGGGCGTCCATGCGCTTCTCGGCCGCGTCGTGCACGCTGCGCAGAACCTGGCGCACCTGTGGCAGCGCCCGGATCATGGGATTGGCGTGAACGTCGGAAGCCTGCTTCACGTGCCGCATGTTTGAGGCGACCCGGATGCGCGCGCGCGCCGAGCTGCAGTCGTTCGCAGCGCGGGTAATCAGGGTCTGGATAAAGAAATCAGTTCCGTTGGTCATCGGTAGCTCGCCTTCTTACGGTGTCGGCGCGTGGCATGGCTCTTCCTCGCCCGCGTATTCGAGCGCCACCTCCACGGCCCGGCGCTCGGCTTCCATCAGCACCTCTACATATTCGAGCAGCTGCTCCGAAAGGCCGTCGTTGATCCGCACCCGGCCTTTGAAGTAGCCCATGTCCGGCATGTACATGCGCGCGCTGATCGCCCATGGGACACTGCCATCGTCGCGGGCGAGAACGAATGCGTGCTTACCCATGAACAGGACGGTGCTTTCGTGGCTGCTACAGACGACGTAGCTTTGTTCCTTATAGCGCGCGAGCGTGGTCATCATGATGTCGCCGCGCTGCTCGGCCATGCCTGGTACGTGCGTGAGTACATGCTGCGCAATTCGTGTTGCCTTGTTACGCAGCGGCTCGTCACAAGCATCCATCAGGATGGTGGAAATGGCGGCGGTGTCGGCACGTGGTGCCTGGCTTAAAAGTTGATGCATCGGTTCGGTTCTTTCAGGTTCACGTGAGGGCGCAGAGCCCTGTAATCGGTGGCGAGGCGGTTTGTATCCGCAGCGGCTTATCAGTGCAGCTACGCCTGCGAGGGCTTCATCCGCCGGCTGTCGGGGTCTGCGCGGCGAGGGATTCGTCGCGCTGGTCGAGCACCAGGTCGAAGAACGAGTCGAAGGCATCGATGTCCAGGCAGGCGATGTCGCCGGCCGAGACAGGTGCGTCGTTCAGCCAGACGTCCTGATGGTCACCAGGGGTCCAGCTGGCCTCGACGTCGTGTGCCCCGACGAAATGCAGGCACGGGCTCATGGCTGGTCGGTCGGCGTCAGCGGGCCCGACCACGTGCTTGACCAGGGCCAGCGCGCCAACCTGCTCGCCGCCAGCCTCGATGTCGATCGTAAGGAATGCCTGGGCATCGCTGGCGCTGCTGGCGCGCACCGCCGCGTCAAAACCGCGCCGACGCGGCACCTCGGCCATTTGCTCGAATGGCGGGCGCGCAACCGCCATGAGCTTGGCCCAGAACGCCTGGTCGCGGTAGCTCGCGAGCTGCACCGGAATTTGGCAGGGTTCCAACACCAGGCGCAGCGCGGCTTCTCCGGCCGAGTAGCGATCGGAGGCGTCGACAACGACGGTGTATGACGCGTCGCAGGTGTACAGGCGGTCGCGGCCGCCGTCGGGAACAGGGTCTTTCTGGACGTGGACTGCGATCGGCAGCTTCGTCGCCGTCGGGGTAAGCTCGTCCGCTGCTGCCGGGCAAACGCGGCCGACCGTGTAGTTCCAGCTGGCCAGGAACTCCCGCACGTCGTCAGCGGCGTAGCGGCTCGCAATCAAGCGGTTCGTGGCCGTGACCTGGAAGGCGCGGATGATAAGCTCGACCGAGAAGCGCGATACCGAGCGGTTGGCGCCGGCAGCGGTGGTTTCGTTGGAAGTGGTCGTCATGGCAGGCTCGTGGGTTGTGGTGCGCCACAGTAGCGCGCCTCGGCGGGCTCTGCAGTGCAACCACGCCTGGTGAGACGGCCTTTTATTCTGCTTTATTGGGTGTACAATAATTTTATTGGATTCCGAATAAAGCGAAATAAAGCCATGAATGCCTTTTACTATTCCCGACCGCTCTTGGCCGATCAGCTGGTCGCAGACCTGACCGGAAGAAACCCGTTCAGCGACGCCTCGAACGGCTTGTTCCTGGCGGCCCCGCGGCGCACGGGCAAGTCCACCTTCCTCCAGAACGAGCTCCGGCCGGCGCTGGAGCGAACTGGCCGGGTCGTGGTCTATGTCGACCTGTGGAGCGACAAGAGCCGTAATCCTGGCGCGCTGATAGCCGATGCGGTGGCCGCCGAGCTGCAAAAGCACCTCGGGATCGTCGCGAAGACGGCCAAGGCCGCTGGCGTTGACGAGCTCAACATCGCTGGCTGGATGAAGATCGACACGAAGATGATCGGCAAGATCGACGGCGCCACGCTCACCGATGCGCTGCGCGCGCTGTGCGAGATGTCGGGCAAGCCGGTGGCGCTGATCATTGACGAAGCCCAGCACTCCCTCACCAGCGAGGACGGTGAGACTGCCATGACGGCCCTCAAGTCCGCGCGCGACCAGCTCAACCGGCCCGGCGACACGCGCCTGCTACTCGTCATGTCCGGCTCCGACCGCGACAAGCTGCTGCGCCTGGTGAACAGCAACGCTGCGCCGTTCTTCGGCTCGGCCATTTCCCGGATGCCCGAGCTCGATCGCGATTTCATCGTCCACCTCGCCATCCTGGTCGAGCGCAGTTACCCGCGTATGGCGCCGATCGATGTCGATACGCTCTGGGATGCCTTCCAGCGACTCGCGCACCGGCCACAGCCATTCCTGCGCGTCCTGGGCGTCGTCCTCAACCCCCTCAATTCCCCGGCCTCAGGCTTCGAGCGAGACGTCCTGATGCTGGCTGAATCGGAGCGCGCCGACGACGAGCGTGCGATGGAGTCGGCCTACCTGGTGCTGCGGCCGATCGAGCAAGCGGTGCTGTGGCGCATGTTCGAGCAGAAGGACAGGTTCCGGCCGTATGACGCGGAGGCACTCACGTTCTACCGCGAGAAGACGGGCGAGAAGATCACCGCGCAGAAAGCCCAGGCAGCGATCGCATCTCTGCGCCAGCAAACGCCTTCGCTCATGTGGAAGTCGGCAAAGGGCGAGTATGCGCTGGACGACACCGGGATGTACCAGTGGTTTGAAAAAAGAAAGAGGGTCGGGACATGGCCCCCAGTGGCGCCGGATCTGGACGATGGTAGTGATCAAGAGGAACCGGAGCCGCCGAGGATGTAAGGCAAGCGGAGTTCGGTAAAGAAGAGATATTGAAAGCCCTTGCGCGAATTCCGTACAACGCTAATCGCGCGGACATGGGGCCAATGGCCGAGACCTATCACGATACCGAGAGGGCATACTCCAGCTACTTCGTTGAGCTGCCGAATTCGACTGGGCCACGCGAAGGAGAGCAGCCGGCTAGTGAGATCCAGGAAGACGAAGCGCCGGAGGCTCCGCGGTAGAAATATTGGTCGGGCGCGAGCGCCCGGCCGGCAAATAGTCACTTGTGCTCGTGGGAGGTGGTCATTGCCGCGATCTCGCGGAAGCAGAAGGTTTCGCGCATTACGTGGCGGATCGTCGAGGTTGGGGCGGAAACCATCGCATCGATCAACGTCGCGCGGGAGCAGGTGAAGCGGTCGGACATGTTCAGCCAAGCCGAAAACTCGGGATGGGCGCCCAACAGGATTTCCCACTCGGCGTTCGCACCGGTGAGCACCATCTCTGCACGGCCGGCAGCCGCGGCGTAATCGAGGCCCAGTGCAGTCGCCATTTGTTCGCGGCAGTAAGCCGTCTCGCGAAGCACCTGGCGGATTGCGCAGGTAGGTGCCAATGCGATTAGTTCGGCCAGCGTGTCGAGATCGCAGACGTGTGGATCTGTTTCCTCCACACGCTCAAAAAACTCCGGGTATTCAGACAGGATATTCGTCCACTCCGTTTGCAGCAGGCTGAAGGTGGCCATTTTGTCGGCGGCAGCCAGGGCGTCCATCAACGCTTCATCCTGGCGCGCGGAATCGAGCAGCGCTTGAGCCAACGGCTGGTGTTCAACAAATTTGAAGCTAACCACTTTTTCCATTCCAAATTCGATCTGAGTCATTTCAGGTTCTGATCCTTTCGGGGTCCGGCCAGACGAACTAACTTCAGTCGAACTGGAAAACATTGCTATTGGGCAAGACGTGACTTTACGTGACATACACATTTCAATCAAGAAATCGGATTGGATAAACTAGAGGCCACACACTAATTGTCTCGGCAGGGCCACATCCATTGGGTTGGTTGCAATAATTTGGTTACAATCGGTGAGTATCTAACGTAAATATGGTGATTTTTGACCTTGGGCGTAGAAAGTGCGGATGGTCATCTGCAGGTCATCGTCTCGTGCGCCAACTCATCCTCGCTCCCGTCCTGTTCGTCAGGATATGACTGCGCTGGCGCTTTCCGCGCCTTAGCGGCATCTTTTTCAGCTTTCTCGACAAGCAGCTCGCTGTAACGGTAAGCCACCTCATCGGCCGTCGTGCAACGCACTTTCAGGTTCAGCAGAGACGCCACTTCAACGCGGACATCGGCGATCAGCAGGGCCTCTGCCGCGGTGACCATGGCCGTCGGCCAGCCCTTTGAGTAGAGGAGGTGTTTGGGAATGCGGGCCTCGGCACGCTGGCGCAGCAGCGCCCGCTCTTTCGCGTCGACCACCGCCAGCCGCTGGTCGTGCGTAAGCAGGTGAGGCGCGACGTCCGCCAACCAGCGGTTGCCCTGGAAGCCGAAGGTCGATGCGATTTCAAGCTCGACCAGTTCGACGTACACTTCGTGGTTGTCCACGCAGCCGGCCGAGGCCATCAAGTCGGCCTCCGAACTCATAATGCAATACACGCAGCTGATCCTCGACATCCCATATTTCGAGTAGCCCTCGTGCAGGTTCAGCCCGGACGAGGCGATTGTGCCAAGCACCTGGTCGATTTTGAATTCGATGATGGCGTTCCAGGTGTAGCCCTCCAGACCTTTGCGCTTCAGGCGTGGATCTTCTTTCGCGATCGGCGCCCTTGCACGGTTGTCGCTCTCCTCGCGGCGGATGCCGGCCACGTTGACGATGTGCTGGCCGGGGTACCGCTTTTTCAGTGCGCTGGAGATGACTGCACTCTTGAGCTCCGACGTACAAAATCTCATGGAAGGCGTGCTCCAGGGGAGGATCATCTTCACGCAAGAGAGATCGATATAGCGCGCCACGTTGTTCTGCCAGCGGCCCTGCCACCGATCCATCATGTCGCCCGCTTGGCGCCGCACGACGAGCAGCTCCCAGCCCAGGTGCGCAGCGAGGCGCTCGCACTGCGGCAGGCTTTCTGCCCATTCGATGCGCCCCAGGTCAGAGTGCACCAAGATACGCGGCCCGGTGTGGCCGATCGCGTTCAGGTGCTTGTTCACGGCGATCGCACAGGCGTCAGAGTCTTTTCCTCCGGATACACCCACCGCGACAACAGCGTTGCGCGCGAGTAGGTCGTCGATCTCGGGTGTCACAGCAACCGGTGGGATCTCCGCACCGAAGTGTCGGGTGAGCAGCTGGACAGGGAAGATGCGGTCGTTCATGGTGGGCTCGGGCAGGTTTTAGATGAGGCGATGGTAGGCGGCGCTGGCATTGGTTGTCCTTGCAACCACGCCCACCGGCGATCAGGCAGCGCGGGGTGCGTCAGGCTCGTTCGTGTCTTCGGCATGGGCCTCGCCGGCTGCCCCAGCGAGCATCCGTTCGGCCGCACGTTCCGCGCGGGCGTGCGCTAGCCGCGAGCTCCAGCCGCCCAGGATGTGGGCTGGCGTGTACCACTGCGAGTATTTCTCCAGAGTGAGCGTATTGCCGTGGACGATGGTGGCCGGCACATGCATCAGGGAGAGCTGCACGTAGGCCATCATCGCGGCCGTGGAGTCCAGGTCGATCGCGGTCACGTGGACGTGGCGCTGGTAGTTCAGGCCGCGATCCTGCATGGCGAGCATCATCGCAATGACCGTGGCGCCCGAGCCCGACGCCGGCTCGTGGACGGTAACGAAGCCTTGCTTGGCAACCTTTGCCTCGATGTCGTCCGAGATGGTGAGCGAGGCCATGAGCTCACAGATGTTGTGCGGCGTGAAGAACTGGCCCATCCGGCTGTTGCCGATCTCCAGCTGCATGAAGATCTCGCCCAAGATGTCCCGCGGCGCCACGTGCAGACCTTCCTGCAGCTCGGCGAACATATGGGCGATCTGGCACGCTTGCTCGCGGGTGTACTTGGCCACCGTTTGCATGTAAAGCTCTTCGCGGGCCTCGGCCTGGCGCAGGTCGGCCTTGCTCAAGGCCACCGCGCTCATGGTCACGAAATCACGAAAGACCGTGTGGCGGCTGTGGCGCCGGCCGACCTCGTCGATGAGCTTGATGATATTGGTGCGGTGTTGTGTCGCCTGCTTCGACAAGTTCCCGGCGCTATCCAGATCAGCGACAGCCGAAGTGGCCTGTGCTCGTCGGGCAACGGTTGGGTCCAGATCGCGTTTCATGCGGCTTCCTGGGACTGGCGGGCGGCCAGAGGAGATGCGCGCATTGTTTGGCGCGCCTGCACGTGATGATTGTCGACAGACATATATTTCGGGATGGCGTTTCGGTACGTCGATTACACCAGTTTGCTTCAGGCGTGGTTGCAGTGATGAACGTACCTCTTGAATCTACCAATTGGAGCCAAGTCCTCGATAGAGCGCAGAAAGGCCGCGAGGCTCTGGTGGTTTCTGGTGGCGAATCATGCGTGCGCGACTATCGCAGGATGCCGCCGCATCGTTGGGTACCTGTGGAAGAAGCGCGGGTTGGTCTCGGGATTGGGTGGCCATAGCGACGTCTTCGCGAACCTGGTAGTGTCGCGCGAGGCCGACTGGGAGGCAGGGCTTCGCCTGGCCATGCCGTCGGCGGTATTGGTGGGCGTCGACGTACTTCGGCGCGGCGGCTGGACGACGCAGATCCCATTCCTGCCTTCGGTGGCTTTCAACAATGCTGAGGCGACCTACCAGGTCGACCAATTCCACGTGGTGCCGCGCCCGCCGGGCTGGTTCAAGCTGCTTGCCCCAGGTACCCAGCGGCCCGATCCGCGCGGGCTTGCGGCCCTGTCCCCGAGCTGGGCGCTGGCCGAGATGATCCGGAGCGAAGGCTGGGGCGCCTGCGGCTTGGCGCCGGACGACATCTACTGGGACCAGGTTACCGACCAAGACCGGATCGAGTGGGAGGCTGCTTGTGACCAGCTCGGCCTGGGCGATCTGGCCATGAATCCGGACGAAGAGGCCGACTGCGGCCGCTGTCGTTGAATTGCTCGAAACAGCCGGCTATCATGGTGCATGGCTAGATTTAAAGCTCCGCTGACTCGGCAGTCCCTGCAGGGGATACAGCAACGCAACCCCCGTCAGCCGGGGAACCCTCAATCAGATGACCTTTACGCGGCGCTATGGGAGATCCAGCGCCTGCGTGCCATGGTGCTGCGCGCGAACCAGCTGCAGCGCGAGTTCGGGGATTCCGTTTGCGGGGGAGGTTTGACGCTTGTGCTGCAGGCGTTTCGCGGCGACTTGGCGCGCGAGCCGTGCCTGCTGGAGCAAGTCGAGTTGCCCGAGTTGTCCGCCGGGCCTCGAATGAAGCCTAGCGGTGCGGGGCAGGGAAATTCCTAACGGTCGAGAGGGGATTACATCCTTGGAGCGTCTTCCTCCTCCTCCTCCTCCTGCTCCTCGTTTTCTGCGGCGACCGAGGCTGCCCCGACTTTGGCCAGCCATGCGATATGAGCTGCGTACTGCTCGGGAATCGGTCCTGCGTACCCTTCCGGTGGCGGCGGAATTGGGGTGCCGTATGCGCGCAAGTGCATTATGGAAATCGGAGAGGGCCAGATCGGCTTTGGCGGGGGAATGGAAAAAGCCTTTTTCTGCCCTGCCGCCTCAGCGGCCTTTTTTCTACGTACGAACGCCTCGTCCTTCTCCGCGTCACTCATGGTGAATTCTTCCCGTTTGGACAGGTAAGTGCGGGCGCCAGGTGCTTTGCCGTAGTTGCGGTATCTGCTCATTTTAATGCTCCTATTTCGATGTGCTCAGCGCTTCGATGCAGTCGCTCTCGATGAACCTGTGGATCTCGCTGAGAGTTATGTGAGGGTTGCGGCACGCGTACACGCTGGCTGCCAGAGATGCGCACATCTGTTCGATGTCGGCTGAACCGTGGGGAAAGCTCACAGAGAGCGGTACCGCTGTGCTTACCAGAAGAACGCGATCGGGAAACGATGTTGACCGAGCAATGCGCAGCCACCCATAGCCCACGTCACGCGCGCTGGCGTGGCAACGCAGATCTTCGGCGCTATCGGCCGAGATGAGTTCGGGCTGTACCAGAAGAGATGGGTTTGTGAATGTCTGCAGCATGCTGGCTGATCCTGTTGTTCAGGGCACCAGTATGCGGGGGAGGGAATGCCGTGGTTGCAAACGCTAGGTTGCGCTAGCCGCGGTTGAGGGGATCACGATGCCCGAGGCGATGATCGCCCCGAGATGTACTTATGGCCGTGTTGGTTTGTGCAGTGACCGGCGTACTCGACCGGCCGGCGCGCCGGCGGGAGACTTCCTGCTGCCTGCACGCACAGTCGGCTTCATGCGCTCAGCTTGCGCTGCGCCTGCCTGTGCAGCGCGCAGCGCCGCAGTCATCCGCTCGACTTCCTGCGCGTGGGCCGCGCGAGCGCTATCAAGCTCAGCATTCAATGCGGTCGATTGGGCCGCAGCCTTCGCGTGCTCAAGCACGAGGCGTCGGTTCTCGCCCTGTTGCCCAGCCAACGATAGTTCCATACTCTTGACCCGCTGGCGCAACATATCGACCTCAAGAATGTGCCGCCGGCCTTCTTTAAAAGCCTCCTCAATCTGCGTATCGGCACGACCCCGTTCGGACTGACGCACCTCCTTCAGCTCAGCCTCGTGGGTGGCTTGCTGCTCGTGCGCGGCGTGCAGCTTGGCGTGCAGGTCGCGCACCTCGCTGGCCAGCGCTTCGAGGCGCTCCTTCGTACCCGCGTGCTCGTGCGCCTCTACCTGGTAGCGCTCCTGGGCCTCGGCCGCGCGCAGCTCGTGCTCGCCGGCTACGCGCTGCAGATCCTGCACCACCTTGTCAGCCTCGTCGATCTGGCGCTGGAAGTCTTCACGCTCGGACTGGAAGCTGGCTTTGGCTGCGGCGAAAAGCTGGACGACCATCGTCTGGAAGGAGGCCTGGAAGATGCTGCGCACCTCGGCCGGGACGTTGGAGTCGTCCGGGAGGCTACCCATGGCGTGGAACGTCGGCCAGAACTCCTCGGCGTACCAAGCCTTGATCTCCTGCTGCATGGTGAGCGCCGACGGGTTGAGGCGGCCGCCGGTGAGGGCCACGATGCGCTTGCGCACTGCCTCGGAATTCGGGATCTCATGGTTTTGCACCATCTCCGCAGCGACCTTGCGCGCCAAGGCACGTGAGTTCGGGGGAGTGGCGTCGTCGGCGATATACAGGGTGGAGTCGGTCATAAGCTCTCGGGTTTGAACGGCCGCGCCTTAGCCTGCGGCGCATTCCATTGATTCTTCGATCTCGGCTACCAGGTCACGCTTCAGCGCCTGGCGGCACGCCCATCGGTCACTGCTCACGCCTTCACGCGGCACCAGGACAACCATCTTGCGCGCGCCCGGCACCCCGTCGAAATATTGGCGCAGCGCCTCGTCCAGAGGCAGCCAGCGGCGGGGGAGATCCAGGCACGCGCGATCGATGTCGCCGAGACATCGAATGATAACCTTGTCATGCTGGGTTTCATACTCGCATGGCATCCACAGACCGTGTACGCACACGCATTCGAGCCTAACTGGGGTGTTCATTACATCACTGGGGAGTCGGTAGGGGTGGGGTCAGCATGGGCGATGTATTTCAGGACAGGCTGTACTTCGATGATCCTTGGATCGGCACCATCCTCAAATGGCAGGCGGCCGTTGCGATCTGGCCAGACAAGCTGGATCAAGTCGGGGGCTGTGTCCATGGCGGCCGCGTAGTCGTGCGCGAACAGACTCCGCTTTGCGGCCTGGGCCGGCGACACGTCGACCAGCATCGCTCGCGTGCCCTTGAACACGTCCAGCAGTTCCTGGTTCAGGTCAAAGGGCTTGAAGCCGCCGACAGTCGGCACTGCCTGGCCAACGATGGCGTTTGCCATGGCGCGCGTGATGATCTCGTTGCCGGCCGCCATCGCCGTGCGAACGTCGAGGCCTACGACGATCATGTCGGGAAGGCCTTTTCCGACGAGCCCTACCGTGTAGCAGTAGTGTGGGAACGGCTCGTGTTCATCGTCGCCCCTATCCGGCTCGACGATCTGCCATCCCCATCCCTGGCGGTCGATCTGATCCAGCAGCTTGTTCCAAGTGGTGTCTCCGTCGTGCACGCTCGCTCCTGGCTAGTAGTGCCAGGCACGCGCCCGGCTATGAAATAACCGGCCGATTATGCCCTAACGATGTTACGTCGTATAGCTACCCAGCGTAAATGTTGTATTTGGGAACTACAGCGCCAGCCGCAGCTGTGGCTCGTCGTTGTCGATCATTTCATCGTCCAGGAGCGTGTCTTCCACCTCCGGGGCCTCGCCGACAGCCGGCGCTGTGGGAGCTCGCTCGGCCACGAGATGACTAGGATCGACTGGCTCCGCCTCGGTGTTTTCCTTCTTCGCCGGGCGCCAGGCCATCTGCGCCTCGACAGGCAGATCCTCGAAGGCCACGGCACGTGCGAGCAGGTCGTCGACGGAGTAATCCAGGGTCAAGCCCAGGCGATCCTTAAAGGCCGTCCGGCGCAGCACCTCGTCGTGCTTGGCCAGCTGCGCATGGGACAGCGTGAGAACGCCGAATTGGGCATACCACTTATAGGCCCAGCCTATCCCACCAGCAGCGCAGCCGTTGTCGTATTGCGCCAGCAGGTGATCGAGCTCGAAGTCTTCGATCATCATGGCCGCCTCGGCGTCGATGTCGAACTCCTGTTCGTGATTCACCTCCCAGACCTTCGTTCCGTCCTTGAGCTCCTTCAGTGGTGGCAGACAGCCGCTCTCGCCGACGATGCCTTCCAGGTAGTCGCTACGCAGGCCAGTCCAATTCGAGTTGGCGCCGTCATCCCATTCGGTTCCCACGTACAGGTACTTCGCCTTGGGCATGGGCTGCGCCGGCGTCGTGGGCACGTCGGGGATGTCGTAGCGTACCTTGCGCTGATGGATGTCCCGATAGTCGGCCCACATTTGGAACGGTTTCGCTAATCCGTTGAGGCTTTGAAGGGCGTCGAGCGCGATGACCATCTCCAAGGGGAGGATCGTGAACTTGCGCGGTTCGCCAGCGCGCAGCGCGCGGACGCCTTCGTCGTAATCGAGCTGCAGCATGTAACGAGTCAGGTCGCGGATGAACTTCGGGTGATATGTGTCGGGCTTAATTTCCACGAACCCGCCCTTGATCGTGCGGCCGACCCAGTGCCGCAGCGACCAGTCGTAGCGGGTTGCTCGGATCAGCTTATTGAGCTTGTTCAGGCCCTGGGCGTACGAATATCTCGGGTCAAAAGCGAGCATCGCCTCCAGGCTTTTATCCTCTGCTTTTTGACATCCCCAGCAGCCGTGTCGAGCTCCACAGCCGGTCGACTTGCGCGATTCATGTGTATCCATGGCCACCACCGAGCAGCTCGTGCCGGCACTATGCGCGTAAATGCGATCGGTCTCCTTCATGTCCGAATAGGACTCGGCGAAGCCGTTCGTAATGTTGCCCAGATGCTCGAAAACGTCAAATTCCGACCAATCTGCGATCGGCGCCAGCACCAGGTCGCCGTCTTTATTTCGGACGGGCTCGACGGCGCTGTCGCCGCGCTCCTTCATGCGATTTGCCCGGATGACCGACTCCTCGCGCCGCACCCCGAGCACCGTAACCGGCTCTGGCAGGCCCTGCGTCATCCAGGTGGTGAAAACGTTCTTCCGGAAGCGAATTTGCGGGGAGAGTTTGAGGTCGGTCGTGCAGTCGGACTTGCCGCCGGCGAAGCTGGGAATGCCGCGGCCGGAGAGGATCTTGAGCTGCCACGTCGAGGCCAACGTAGGCTGGATGATGGCGGTCTGCAGCGCCAGGCCGTGCTTTCGCGCGTACTGGTTCATCTTGTTGAGCTCGCTGATGTAGTGGGCGTGAATCTCCGGATTTTCCATGAGAGTGTTACTGGTTCCAACGACCGAAATAGGGTGGCCCCCTTCGTCCTTGAATCTGCGCGCGACGCGCAGTCCAATGTCGGTGATCACCGCAGAATCTTTCCCGCCGGAAAATCCATAGTAAACAGGCCGCCCTTCCTTGTAGAGCCGATAGATCGCCTCCTCGGCAACCGCCAGCTTCACCGCCAGGTCGTCGAGCGGTGCGGCCGCGGCGCGCGGCTGGAACTGGAGGGTTTCGATCTTCATGGGCGGCCTGTTTGTGTGCCATGCGGCCCGTGTTTGTGTATTTAGGCCGCAAGTTTGTGAGTGTAGGCGCCAGTGTAGGAAGAACGGCAGGGCGTGGTTGCACGATGGCCGTGAACCGGGAGCCGATAGCTGGTGAGGCGGTGCACGAGATGGACGTAGCGCCGCTGCTAGCGAAGGGCAGTTCTGAGGCGGGGCGACAGCGTACAACTAGCCCCAAGGTTGGGAGCGGCTTTCGATCGCGAAGTGGCCTCGCCGTCACTATTGGTCGATTGGGGGCGGCTCCCTGAGGCCTTTGAAACGATGGGGATTCGCCGCCCCTGATGACGGAGAAAAGTAGGACAATGCAATCTTCTCTAGTCAAAATTACGGATCTTTCATGCTCAACGTGAGCCAGCGGATTCAGGTCATTACAGAACTTCTTGACCAGAACACGCCTGAAAGCGTCACCTATGCCGCGTTGGAGTGTCGACTGGCGATCGAATACCTGTGCTATGACAGGCTCAAGTTAGCTCTTGATCTGGTCTCGTACGCCGACGTGAAAGGATGGCAGCCAAGCAAGGTGATGCGAGCTGTCGAAACTTTAGCCAATGAAGATGTCGCAAGTTCATTTACCCTGAAGATTGCGCGTGAACCCGATAGGCCATCTGGTCAGGAGCTCTCTTTAGAAGAGCGTCAGCAGCTGGACTATAAAACTATCGGAACACAGTCGACAATCAACGTAGGTAAAATTGTCGCGCTATGGAACGCGCTTGCGAATACTGCGCTACATGTACAAGTGCCCAAGGCAAAGTCCGATCAGTTGTCGATACATGGCGATAAGGTGCGCACCGCGGCGAAGGTGGGAGAATGCCTCGACGAACTCCGCAAAATCGGGACAGGCACGCTCTTGTCAAATGGTTTCGGGATACAGGTTTCGTTTCACTGCGCAGCATGTAAATCCCCGGTCAAACGGCGGGTGGATCGACTTGTAGATAATCAAACCGTATCGTGCGTGAACCCTGAGTGTGATGAAAGCTATACAGTCGAAATCGCAGGCGAAAACGTAAAATTTACCCGACGGGAGGTTTGTTTTGAATGCCTTAAATGCAAAGCGGAGGCCAAGATCGCGATGAAGCGGATTGAGAGGCTGAAGGTTTTTGAAACCGCCACAACTTCCTGTCCCGCATGTAGCGCACGTTACCGGATCGGGGCACAGCTGGTATGCAAGGCCGAAGAGGAATCGACCTAACCGTATATTGAACGAGACGAAAGGAAGGCCATAGCAACGTGAACTTCCTTTCGCTCTACAGGTTATTGGTGATTCTGCCAGTATTCAAGCTGATCAGTCCAGCCAGCCTCCTCTTCTGGATCCATGCGCGACTCACCGGCATGCTGAGAGCATTCGCCAGCACGGTTTAGCGACTCATGACGGTGAACGACGCCATCGTCGCAATAGGGACAAACTCCGTAGGTCTTGTGTACATCTCGGTCGACGCAGTGCATGCACACCCATCCATCAACGCTTCCATCCCTCGACTCAGTGATCGGAACGACCGCGCCCAAGCGGTACCCGCAGCACTCGCAGGGCGGGGTAAGCCCAGTTTTAATTAAACGGCCGAGTCCGGGAATGGTGAATTTCTGCAAAAGGTCAGGGCGCAGCTTTCGCACCTTTTCATCCAGCTTCAGAAGATCGGGGTTGAGATTAAGCACCAGTTCGGGATCGTTCAAGTCATACTCGCCGCTATCGATGAGGGCTTTTTTGGAGTTGAATCCCATATAAGCAGCGGTCAACTCATGGGCATGAGATGGGCCGAGATTTTTCCCCATTTTTTCCAAGGTGTCTTGGACGTGGGTTGCGGCGATATAGATGATGTCTTTGTCTGCAGGCATAATGCGCTCCAATATCCACTGACAAGCCGTTCGATAAATCGAACTGAGGTGAGCGATTACACTACGCTTGCAGCGCGAGATTGGTAACGCCGGATGATCCGGCAGATTGGGGTGGAACTTGATGCCACGCGGCGGCGGCATACTGATCACGGTCGCTCACAACCAGGGCTCAGCGCGCCCGACCGCGAATCGCGTCGCGGATGGCAGGACGATAATGCAAACGGGGCAGCGTGTCAAACTGCCGCCAACTGCTCGGGTAATGCGGGCGGCATCCTCTCAAGGGTCGTGATCGGTGGCTTGGGGCTCATGTCATGCCCATCCCGCAACCTTCTTCCTCGCAGCTTGGGTGGTCGTCCAGCTGGTCGAAGTTACGCAGCGCCGCCCAGTGCGCGTCGGGCCCGGTGATCTCATTGGAGGTTACCAGGTCGAGCCAGTGCTCGATACGGCTGTTCACGCGCTCGGGTTCAACCGGGAGAAGGGATGGCGTGCGGCCAACCTGCACGCCAGCGGCGGCGGCCTTGTTCTTCTCCGCCCAGGAGAGCATGTATTCGCCGCGGAGATCCATGTTGCGACCGGTCGGGTGGTCGCGGCGCGCCGCGGCTTCCCAAGCCATCGAGTCGACGCTGGCAATGCGCGGGTGCTGGCCCAGATGCTCCAAGGCTTTTCCCTTCACTCCGAAGAGGTGGAATTTGACGTGCGGCGGCAGGATTCGGTCGAGCGCGTCGATCACGGCGAAGATGCCGACGTCGCCGTGGAGGTGTCGCCGACACATGCTTCCCAGCCCGATCAGGTCAGGCCATTCGTGGAGGGGGTAGGCGTTTGCGCACCACACGTATTGAGAAGGCGTCCATCCCTGCAGCACCGGCATTGGCGCTGCCATTCCGCGGTCGAGGGCATGGTTGCGCAGCTCGCTGAACATGCGCACTGTCTCTGCCAGCCTGAACATGACCTCGGTTTTATCCCCAGCCACTTCCGCTTCGACGCATAAGTCCATTGTTGCATACCAGGCCCAGTCGTATGACTGGGCCAGCTTCAGGTAATGGTCGATCGACCAGGGGAAGCCACGATATTTGACGGCCGCAACGAAGCCGGCCGAGTCTAAGGCAGCATTCAAGCCGCCGAAATGAGCGCGGTCAGCGAGTCGCACGCCAGTGATGTCGCCGTTCGCGCCGCGCCGCATGAAGGCGTTCGCTGAGAACAGTACTGGCAGGCCGGCATCGCGGGCGATTTCGACTAGGCGCCCGCCAGGTAGCGGTACGCCGACGCGAACGAGGGCCGGGGCGGTCATGCTGCCCTCCAGTCGTCGCTGGCCAGCTCGCGTAGCTGGCGGGCGTCTTCAGCCCGGCGGCGCGCAGCGGTCCGATGGCGAGCGACGGCTGCGTGCACAGCTGCAGACATGGGTGGCGCGGTCATGATGGCGTGCAGGCTGGCCTGGTTCTCGCTATGTTCGAGGTCGCGATGTACGATCGGGCGGGGCGAAGCCAGCGTCATTGCGCAGCTCCTGGCGCCGGCGTGGCCAGCACCCCGAAGACTGCCGCCTGGGTCTCGTTGGCGCTGCCAAGCGCGATCGAGGCGGCAACGATGTCGGCGAGCGAGCCATTCGATATGTGGTCTGCGACCCACGCCTCGGCATTGGCGATCGCAGCCTCCTGGTCGACCGCGTCATCGGTAGACGCATTGGCGGCGGCACCACCGAGGTTGCCCTTCGCGCTGTCCACCAGATCCCAGCGGAATTCGTCCGCAGCTTCGTCGCTGCCGGCTTCGAGCTCGAACACCAAGGCATCGATCAGCTGACCGTGCTGCACCTTGCAGATGGCGATCTCGCGCTCGAATTGCGTGAAAGCGGCATTGCGGCGCTCGGGGGCCGACCATTCGGGCTTGTCGGTCGCCAGATCGAAACCCTCGGTCACCGGTGATTCCAGGACGTGCGCGTTGGCGGTGAGCAGGCTGTCCTGCACGTCCGCCAGTTCGTGGCGGGCGGCATCCACGAAGCCGCGGTTGGTCTGCAGCTGCATGGCCACCAGGCGTTGGGCGACCAGGTCGAACACAATGCGCAGATCGGTGCTGGGCCCACCGTCGGTGAGGATGTGCGACCAGTTGCCGATCATGTAGCGTGCGGCTGCCGGCTGGAGGGCGGTATGGGTAGAAGGGTGATCCGACATTGTGTGCTCCGATGAGTTGCTCGATGCGAGCAAGTGTAGGGAGCAGCTTGAGGCGTGGTTGCAAGCGCCGTATTTGCGAGAGGGAGGATAGCGCCGCTATATTCGGCGGCAAGCGGCGGTAATCGGTATCGCCACACATAAGGAAATAGAAAATGGTTCAACCTGTCAGCCTGCCGCTTGACGTGCAAGCACGCACCCGCCACGTCTCTCCGGAGGCACTCGCTGCTGCTTATCGCGCCCTGTATCCAGCGAAGTCGCGAATTACCGATCCCATTACCTTCGCGGCAGTTTGGCTTAGTAAATACGCGGCCGATCCGGGATCGCATATCAGTGTAGACGGTGATTCCCAGTTGCTCACGGCGGCGTTGTTCAAAGCCCTGGAAATCCCTATGCCCAAGACCGACGAAATGGCGCTGTTTGTGCTCAAGAACCCGGATCTGGAAAAGACGCCGAGCCAACTCGTATATGTGAAAGCGGCTTTGTTGCATAAATCAGCAGAGTTCGTAATTCCCCAAACCCCAGGCGGAATTACGGCGTGCTCACCGCCATAGTCGTAGGCGTGCCCAACCGGGTGAACCGATTG
>Ga0308164_10000304_pt1 | contig 100762 bp, 84 predicted proteins | sample PhyTR2_FD_201031 | JGI IMG/M metagenome (GOLD analysis project Ga0308164, IMG submission 201031) | Phyllosphere microbial communities from UC Gill Tract Community Farm, Albany, California, United States - DLSLT.R2 | ecosystem: Host-associated > Plants > Phyllosphere > Unclassified | place... | reverse complement strand
GTATTGTTACAAGCACGGAGTCCCTCCAATAAAAAAGCCGCTGTGTGATTGTCTCACACAGCGGCCCGATTGCCTCAGCAGAAGCCTTCGATTACGAAGGACGGGTGCTGGTTGGGAACGGCCATGCAGCAGCTGGTGCCAGCACGGTTTTGGCGGCAGGTGCAGGCGTAGCGGCCGGAGCGGCAGCTGGCTTGACAGCAGCTTCCTTCGGCGCGGCAGGCTTTTTAGGCGCTGCTGCTTTTTTCACTGCTGGTGCAGCGGCGGCGGCTGGCGCCGCTGGTGCTGCTGCCGGCGCTGCTGCTACCGGTGCGGCTGCTGGCGCTGGAGCAGCTGCAACAGGCACCGGGGCGGCTGCCGGTTTGGCGGCGGCTTTCTTGGCGACTGGTTTTGCTGCTACAGGTTTTGCGGCTGCTGGTTTGGCAGCAGCAGGTTTTGCGGCAGCTGGCTTGGCGGCAGCTTTTGCGGCAGGCTTGGCAGCTGGTTTCGCTGCAGCCTCAACCGGCTTTTTTGCTGCTGGCTTAGCCGCGGCCTTTGCAGCCGGTTTGGCTGCTGCTTTTACTGCTGGTTTGGCGGCGACAGCTTTTTTGGCTGCTGGTTTGGCGGCTGCTGGTTTGGCAGCTGCTTTAGGTGCGGCTTTGGCGGCTGCCTTAGGTGCTGCCTTAGGTGCGGCTTTGGCTGCTGGCTTGGCAGCTGCTTTGGCGGCTGGTTTCGCTGCTGCTTTAGGAGCGGCTTTGGCTGCGGCTTTAGGTGCTGCTTTGGCTGCTGCCTTAGGAGCTGCTTTGGCTGCTGGCTTGGCGGCTGCCTTAGGTGCTGCTTTAGCTGCTGGCTTGGCGGCGGCTTTAGGAGCTGCTTTGGCTGCGGCTTTAGGAGCTGCCTTGGCTGCTGCCTTAGGAGCGGCTTTCGCTGCTGGCTTGGCGGCGGCCTTTTTCGCTACTGGCTTGGCGGCGGCCTTAGGTGCAGCTTTAGGAGCGGCTTTTGCTGCTGGCTTGGCGGCTGCTTTAGGAGCGGCTTTCGCAGCCGGTTTGGCGGCGACAGCTTTTTTCGCTACTGGCTTGGCTGCTGCCTTGGTTGCTGCCTTAGGTGCTGCTTTCGCTGCTGGCTTGGCTGCTGCCTTAGGTGCTGCCTTAGGTGCTGCTTTTGCGGCTGGCTTGGCGGCTGCCTTCGGTGCAGCTTTCACTGCCGGTTTGGCGGCGACAGCTTTTTTCGCTACTGGTTTAGCAGCGGCTTTGGCTGCCGGTTTGGCGGCTGCGGCTTTGGCGGCGACAGGCTTTTTGGCTGCGGTGGTGGTGGTCGCGGCGGCTTTGGTAGCCGGCTTTTTTGCTGCTGGTTTTTTTGCGGCGGTTGCCATAACTAGTTCTCCTTCATCGGGGATGGGAAAATTCACATACAAGATTTAAAACCCGTCCGACCCCGGATTGGGCCAGGCGAATTATTCATCGGCGCAAACGATGTCGGTTGCGCTAATGAATTCGGCACTAGCTGAACTGCTGCATCCCCTCACGAGTGCAGCGCTTCAGCCATCAAGCTGGTCGCCGTCCGTGGCCGGCGCGGCGGACAGCATAAAATCTTGTTGCGACGTGTGCGGTAGGTCGGGCGTATCCTCAGCTCCATGACCTTCGTCGCAGCCACCATCGCTTTCGATTCAAACAAAAAACCGCCCGGCCTGAACCCGGTCAGGCAAGACGGCTGTTCGAAAACGGTGTGGTCTTGTGCATAGGTGTGAATCAATGTCCCGGTATTTCATCTCGCGGTCAGTGTTTACATACACGCTTTTTCATGTTCGTAAAGTACACGAAAACCTTATCGGTGCGCAACCAGCACAGCAGCGAATCGCGGGCTTTTTTACTTCATATGCTCGGCATTTCACATACGCGCCGCACTGCGCTTCCAGCGCGCCGCGCCGTCGCATCGCATCGCGTGCGCTCGACCGGTCCGGGAAGCGCGCCTGCCGCGCCGCGCAAAACTTGATCGCTTCAAAGCGCACCAGTCTCCGCCTGGGTGTCTGCGATTCCGACTCGCACTGCACGCGCCGCGCGCCACCCTCTTCCTGATCCGGGAGCGCTTGCGCATCGCTTGCGCGCCATCGCCACATACCGTTTTCAAATTCGTCGCGATTATGAGACACAGTCCGGCGAATGGCAAGCACAAAGCAGCGGTGCGCCGCATGGGCACTGCGTTTGGGAGGTACGCGCAGCGCGACCGCAGCGGGTAAATCGGCGTTAAGCACATCGGCGTCCGCGACGAAAACCCTTGCGGGCATTGGCGCGCTTCGATGCGATGCAATCGCTGCGTCGATCATCGGGACGGCCTGCACGCCGATGCTATGGATGCTCGGCATATGCACCGGGTACTGCTATCGGACGCGTGAAGTGTCGTCCCGTTTAAGGAGTAGTATCTTATCCATTAGCTGCTCGTCTTCCGCATAGGAGGCAATATGTTTGACTTTACGCTGGCGACCACACCGGAGATTTGCGTCGAGTTGGGACGACGTTTGCGCGCGCGCCGGCTGGTGCAGGGATGGTCGCAAATCGAACTGTCGCAGCGCGCCGGTATCTCGGCCGGCACCATCAAGAACCTCGAGAAGCACGGCAGGGCGACGCTTGAATCCTTCATCCATGTCGTCGCCGCGCTCGGCCTGTCCGACGAGTTGCGTGACATCTTCCTGATCCGGATGGTGTCTATCGCCGCCATGGAAAAAGCCGAACGCGCCAACCGCCAACGCGCACCGCGCAAGGCATCGAGATGAAGCGGCTCGCCGTCATGTACAAGGGATGGGGCGAGGACTGGCACCTCGGTACGCTGGCCGACAACGGTCTGGGTATCCTGTTCGAATACTCGCCGGTCGCACTCCATCGCGGCATCGAACTCTCGCCGCGCCACCTGCCGCTGCGGCCGGGCGCCTTCCACGGTTTCCCGCCACACCAGCACCACTTGCCCGGGCTGATCGCCGACTCGCTGCCCGACGGTTGGGGGATGCTGCTGATGGACCGTCTGTTCCGCAAGCAGGGACGCGCGCCCAATAGCATCTCGCCGCTTGATCGCCTGGCCTTTATCGGCGACCGGGGCATGGGCGCGCTCGGTTATGTGCCGCCCGACCCGATGGAACTGTCGCCTGACGATCTCTCGCTACTCGACATGGCGAAAGCAATGCAGACGGTCCTGCAGGGCAGGGATAACGTCCTGCTCAAACAACTGAGCATGCTGGGCGGCTCACCGCATGGATCGCGCCCGAAGGTGCTGCTGCGCCTCGATCCCGCCAGCGGCGCCGCCACCACCCGCGACGATCCGGGTTGGGGACAGCCGTGGATGGTGAAGTTCCCGGCGCAGGGTGAACACAAGGAGGTGTGCGCAATCGAGCATGTGTATGCCGAACTGGCGCGGGCCTGTGGCTTGCCGATGCCGGCCACCCGTCACTTCGACCTGGACCGGCGCCTGGCAGCGTTCGGGGTACAGCGCTTCGACCGGGACACCGGGATGCGGGTGCCGGTGCATACGCTCGCTGGCCTGCTGCACGCCGACTTCCGGCTGCCGTCACTCGACTACAGCACCTTCCTGCGCGCTACCCGGCTCGTCACCCGCGACGAACGCCAGGTCGAGGCGGCGTTCGAACGTTGCGTATTCAACGTGCTGTTTAATAACCGCGACGATCACGCCAAAAATTTCTCCTATCGAATGGAGCGAGATGGCAGCTTCCAGCTATCGCCATGCTACGACATCGGCTTCCACCGCGGGCCTGGCGGCGGACACCAGATGGCAGTCATGGGCGAAGGTGCGGCGCCCGCGCTGGACGACCTGCTGCGCCTGGCCACGGATGCCGCCCTGCCAGAGCAACGGGCGCGCGATATCATCGCCGCGATGGTGACGCGCGCTGGCCTGTTCGCACAACTGGCCAGCAATGCGCCCATCCGGGCCGCGACAGTGAAAGCCATCACCCGCGCCATCCTGACCAACCGCGACCGGCTTCACTAAAAAAAAGGGAGGGCAAATTTCTTTGCCCTCCCCTTAGCCAGCCATCAAATCCGGACTAACCATCAATCCCAGTTCAGCGCGCCGCCGGTCTGGTATTCGATCACGCGCGTCTCGAAGAAGTTGCGCTCTTTTTTCAGGTCGATCATTTCGCTCATCCATGGGAACGGATTTTCTTCCTGGTCGAACAGCGTCTCGAGGCCGATCTGGGTGGCGCGACGGTTGGCGATGAAGCGCAGGTAGCCTTTGAACATGGTCGCGTTCAGACCGAGCACGCCGCGTGGCATGGTGTCTTCAGCGTACGCGTATTCGAGGTCCACGGCCTGCAGGAACAGCTGCTTGATCTCTTCCTTGAAGGCTGGAGTCCACAGCAGCGGATTTTCCATCTTGATGGTGTTGATCAGGTCGATGCCGAAATTGCAGTGCATCGATTCGTCGCGCAGGATGTACTGGTACTGCTCGGCGGCGCCCATCATCTTGTTCTGGCGGCCCAGCGCCAGGATCTGGGTGAAGCCCACGTAGAAGAACAGGCCTTCCATCAGGCACGCGAACACGATCAGGGACTTGAGCAGTTTCTGGTCGTTTTCCACGGTGCCGGTGGTGAAGGCCGGGTCGGTCAGGGTGTCGATGAACGGGATCAGGAATTCATCCTTGTCGCGGATCGATTTGACTTCGTTGTAGGCGTTGAAGATCTCGGCTTCGTCCAGGCCCAGCGACTCCACGATGTACTGGTAGGCGTGGGTGTGGATCGCTTCCTCGAACGCCTGGCGCAGCAGGTACTGGCGGCACTCGGGCGCGGTGATGTGGCGGTAGGTGCCCAGCACGATGTTGTTGGCGGCCAGCGAGTCGGCGGTGACAAAAAAGCCGAGGTTGCGCTTGACCAGGCGACGCTCGTCGTCGGTCAGGCCGTTCGGGTTCTTCCACAGCTCGATGTCGCGCTGCATGTTCACTTCCTGCGGCATCCAGTGGTTGGCGCAGCCGGCCAGGTATTTGTCCCACGCCCACTTGTACTTGAACGGTACCAGCTGGTTGACGTCGGTTTTGCCGTTGATGATGCGCTTGTCGTCGGCATTGACGCGGCGCGCCACTTGCTCGGCGGTGGTGCCCTCGCCTTCCAGCGCGGCAGGGTTGATGGCGGCAGGTGCGGCCGGTGCGGTGTCTTCGTCCCAGGAGAGCGACATAATGGATTCCTTCTATATATATGTGGTCCCGGCAGCCCGGGACGGCAAAGCCGTCGTCCCCGCAAGGGAGGACGACGGCGCTCAAGCTAAAGGTGCCGGGCGGTGTTCAAAACGCGCCCACTGCACCGTGGCGGATTATTGGCAGGCTTCGCATTCCTCGAAACCGTCGTCGCCAGGACGCAGGTAGCAGGCTTCGCCGTCTTCCTCGGCGGATGCGGCAACTGCGGCGGCGGCTACCGGGGCAGCAGCAGCTACCGGAGCGACTGGTGCCGCAGCCTTGGCGCTGGCCGACATGCCGCCATCGACTGCCACGGCGTTCAGGGCGCCGGTCTTGGAGGTCGATTTCTCGGTATGGGTGGCCGAGGTGGTGCGCAGGTAGTACGTGGTTTTCAGGCCGCGCAGCCAGGCCAGCTTGTAGGTCTCGTCCAGCTTTTTACCCGACGCGCCAGCCATGTAGATGTTCAGCGACTGGGCCTGGTCGATCCATTTCTGGCGACGCGAAGCCGCTTCCACCAGCCAGCTCGGCGAGACTTCGAACGCGGTGGCGTAGATGTCGCGCAGGTCGTCCGGGATGCGGTCGATCTTGGTCAGCGAGCCGTCGAAGTATTTCAGGTCGGCGATCATGACTTCGTCCCACAGGTCGCGGGCTTTCAGGTCGCGCACCAGGTAGCCGTTGATCTCGGTGAACTCGCCCGACAGGTTCGATTTCACGTACAGGTTCTGGAAGGTCGGTTCGATGCAGGCCGACACGCCGATGATGTTCGAGATGGTGGCCGTCGGAGCGATCGCCACGCAGTTCGAGTTGCGCATGCCGAACTTGGCGATGCGTTCGCGCACCGGGGTCCAGTCCATGGCCGACGACAGGTCCTGCTCGAGGTAGCCGCCGCGCTCTTCGGCCAGCAGCTTGATCGAGTCTTGCGGCAGGATGCCACGGTCCCACAGCGAACCTTTGTACGATGCGTAATGGCCACGCTCTTCGGCCAGCTCGGTCGAGGCCAGGTAGGCGTAGTAGCACACCGCTTCCATCGACGTATCGGCGAAGTTCACGCACTCTTGCGAGGCGAACGGCACGCGCATCATGTGCAGGCAGTCCTGGAAGCCCATCACACCCATGCCCACCGGACGGTGGCGCATATTGGCGTTGCGTGCTTTTTCGACGGCGTAGTAGTTGATATCGATGACGTTGTCGAGCATGCGCATCGCGGTGCGCACGGTTTTCTGCAGCTTGACGTGATCGAGCTTGCCTTCTTTCATATGCGCCGGCAGGTTGACCGAACCGAGGTTGCAGACGGCGATTTCGTCAGGACCTGTGTTCAGGGTGATCTCGGTGCACAGGTTGGAGCTGTGGACCATGCCCACGTGCGACTGCGGCGAACGGATGTTGCATGGGTCTTTGAACGTGATCCATGGGTGGCCGGTTTCGAACAGCATCGACAGCATCTTGCGCCACAGGTCGAGCGCGGCGATTTTCTTGAATACGCGGATCTCGCCGGCAGCAGCACGGGCTTCGTAAGCGACGTACGCTTTTTCGAAGGCCTTGCCGACCAGATCGTGCAGATCAGGCGTGTCCGATGGCGAGAACAGGGTCCAGTCGCCTTTTTCCATGACGCGCTTCATGAACAGGTCGGGAATCCAGTTGGCCGTATTCATGTCGTGGGTGCGGCGGCGGTCGTCGCCGGTGTTTTTACGCAGGTCCAGGAACTCTTCGATGTCCATGTGCCAGGTTTCCAGGTAGGCGCAGACTGCGCCCTTGCGCTTGCCACCCTGGTTGACCGCCACGGCGGTGTCGTTGACCACTTTGAGGAACGGCACCACGCCTTGCGACTTGCCGTTGGTGCCCTTGATGTGGGCGCCCAGGGCGCGCACTGGCGTCCAGTCGTTACCGAGGCCGCCGGCGAACTTGGCCAGCAGCGCGTTTTCCTTGATGGCGTCGTAGATGCCTTCCAGGTCATCCGACACGGTGGTCAGGTAGCACGACGACAGCTGCGAGCGCAGGGTGCCCGAGTTGAACAGCGTTGGCGTGGACGACATGAAGTCGAACGACGACAGCAGGTGGTAGAACTCGATGGCGCGCGCTTCGCGGTCCTGTTCGTTGAGCGACAGGCCCATGGCCACGCGCATGTAGAACGCCTGCGGCATTTCGATGCGCACGTCGCGCACGTGCAGGAAGTAGCGGTCGTACAGGGTTTGCAGGCCGATGTAGCCGAACTGCAGGTCGCGGTCGGCAACCAGCGCCTTGGCCAGGCGTTCCAGGTCGAACTCGGCCAGCTTGGCGTCGAGCAGTTCGTTCTTGATGCCGTTGGCGATGTATTGCGGGAAGTACGTGATGTACTCGGCAGCGGCCGCGCCTTGCGCGACTTCCTTGCCGAAGACTTCCTTGCGGATGGTGTGCAGCAGGATGCGGGCCGTCACTTGCGAGTAGGCCGGGTCTTTTTCCATCAGCGCGCGCGCCGCCAGGATGGCGGACTTGTGCAGCTCTTCGACCGGCACGCCGTCGTACAGGTTTTTCAGGGTTTCAGCCAGGATGGCGTCGGCATCGACGTGCTTTTCCAGGCCGATGCAGGCGGCGTTGATCAGGCTCGTCACGCGGCTCATTTCCAGCGGCTTGCGCTCGCCGTTTTCCACCACGTGGATTTGTGGTGCGGCGATGGCTGCGGCACCACCTTGCGCTTCCTTGGCCAGGCGGCGCTCTTCCATGTGCTTGGCGCGGTACAGCACGTAGGCGCGGGCCACGTCATGCTCGCCCGAGCGCATCAGCGCCAGTTCCACCTGGTCTTGCACGTCTTCGATGTGGAAGGTGCCGCCCGAAGGCTGGCGGCGCACCAGGGCCGAGACGACGCTGGCGGTGAGCTGCTCTACCAATTCGCGAATGCGGGCCGAAGCGGCGCCCTGGCCACCGTTGACGGCCAAGAAGGCCTTGGTCACGGCGATCGCGATTTTCGACGGTTCAAACGCGACGACCGCGCCGTTACGGCGGATGATGCGGTAGTCACCGAGGTCGCTGGCGGCCGTTGACGGGCTGCTGGCGGCGCTCGCAGCGGCTGCTGGGACCAGCGCTGGATTGAAGGTGTTGTCTTGAGTAGATTGCATTGAAGCTCCCCGGTAACAGCGTGCAGCCGTGCTGCGCGATGTATGTTTGTAAATAAAATGGCAAAAATAAAGCCTGCAGCCGGGCGAACCAGGCTGGCTTATTGTTGCGGAATATAGAGCTGAAATGGATGTTGCCCTGGCCCCGTGCCGTACAACAGGTTAAGAACCAGTGCCTTGAGAACTACTACATCTAGTGTTTAAACGAATTCCATGCACTGATTGTAGTAGGCGCAAAGTACCCGTGCAAGGGTATTTTTTAGCGGTAAAGGCAATTTTTCAATTGACTTTACAGGAGGCCTTTCACTACGCGCAGTCCGGGGTTAGCAAGTACTAACGACGGACTGCTCTGGGCATATTTTTTCCAGTCAAAAAACGCGCCGGGGTCGGTTTTGCGGCCCGGCGCGACGTGTTCGTGTCCTTGTATATCGGTGACCGGATACCGCGCCAGCAACGCCCCGGTCAGGTCCGCCAGCGCCGCATATTGCGCCGCCTCGAACGGGGTGTGGTCATTGCCTTCGAGCTCGATACCGATCGAAAAATCATTACATTTTACCCGCCCGCCGAACATCGAGACGCCGGCATGCCAGGCGCGCGCGCCGGCCGGGGCGTACTGCACCACGCGGCCGTCGCGCCGGATAAAGAAGTGGCTCGACACCCGCAGATCGCGCAGGTCCGCCAGCGAAGGGTCAACATTATAATCGAGGCGGCCGGTGAACAGGTCCGACACCTGCGGACCGCCACAGCGCCCGCTCGGCAAACCGATGTTGTGGATGACCAGCAGGGTGATGTCTTCGGGATCGGGCCGCGCGTCGATGAACGGGCTGTCATAGCGCGCCGCCGCCGGCCACCAGCCGTCGGCATCGACGGCAACTACAGGTTTCATGCTTCAGGTTCCTGGATATTCAGTTTTTGCATTTGATAGCGCAACTGGCGGAAGCTGATGCCCAGCAGCTGCGCGGCCTGGGTGCGATTGAACTGCGTCTGCGCCAGTGCCCGCAATATGATATCGCGCTCGATGGCGATCAGGTAGTCGGGCAGGCTGGCCGGCAAGTCGGCCGGCGCGGACGAGGATATCGTAGACGACGCGGCCGCCGCCCCCCCATCGCCACCCTGCCCCCCCTGCCCGGCCTTGAGCGCCAGGTCGGCCACCTCGATCACGCCGTCGTTGGCAAACGCCAGCGCGCGCTCGAGGATATTTTCCAGTTCGCGCACATTGCCGGGAAAGCGGTAGCCGGCCAGCGCTTCGAGCACGCCCGGCCCCAGCGCCGCCTTGTGGCCGCCGCCGCCGCCGAGGCGTTCGAGGATGGCGTCGGCCAGCGCCGGCAGATCGCCCTGGCGTTCGCGCAGCGGCGGCACCGCCAGTTCGATCACGTTCAGGCGATAGAACAGGTCCTGGCGGAAGGCGCCCTGCTCCACGCAGCGCGCCAGGTTCTTGTGGGTGGCGCTGATCAGGCGCACATCGACCGGCTCTTCCGACGTGGCGCCGATCTTGCGCACGCGCCGCTCCTGGATCGCGCGCAGCAGCTTGACCTGCATCGCCAGCGGCAGATCGGCGACCTCGTCGAGCAGCAGGGTGCCGCCGTTGGCGGCCTGGAAAAAGCCGTCGCGGTCATCGGCTGCGCCGGTGAAGGCGCCCTTGCGGTAGCCGAAAAACTCGGCTTCCATCAGCGCCTCGGGTATCGCACCGCAGTTGACTGCAATGAAAGGCTGGCCGGCGCGCGGGCTGCGGGCGTGGATTTCGCGCGCTGCCAGTTCCTTGCCGCTGCCCGATTCGCCGTGGATGGCGATCGGCGCCATCGACCGCGCCAGCCGGCCGATCTGCGCGCGCAGCGCCGCCATCACGGCCGACCCGCCCTTGAGCCGGCCGTCTACCGCATCGGCATCGGCCGGGCCATTACTATGGACACCGGGCGCGGCCTCGTGCACCCGCAGCGCCGAGCGCACCAGCAGGCGCAGTTGGTCGAGGGCGACCGGTTTGGCGATGTAGTCGAACGCGCCGGCCTTGAGCGCGACCACCGCGTTGTCGGCACTGCCGAAAGCGGTGACCACCGCGATCGGCGTGTTCTTGTATGTGGTGGCCACGTCGCGCACCAGTTCCAGCCCCAGGCCGTCGGGCAGGCGCATGTCGGTCAGTACCAGTTGATAGGGGTGGCGGGCCAGCAGCGCGCGGGCCTCCGCCACGGTGGCGGCGCTGTCGACATCGAGCCCCATTTTTACCAGGGTCAGCTCCAGCAGTTCGCGCAGGTCGGCTTCATCATCGACGACGAGCACGCGGGGGGACCTCACGCTCATGGACAGCCTTTCGATTACTTTTGCGGTGGTGCGAAAGTGATGACAAAGCGGCCGCCGGACCGGCGATCGACGCGATGACTGTCGTGGCTGTTTTCGATACCCTCGTCGATACCAACACTATCGAAGCGGTATTCATAATCGAGCCGCGCTTCATTATTCAAACACATTTCCCGCGCCAGATACAGCCCCAGCCCGGTTCCTTTGCTCGATGTGGTGTAAAACGGTTCAAACAGATGCGCGCGCACCTCACCGCTGATGCCGGGACCATCATCCTGCACGTGCAATTCCAGCCAGTTCGGCTGTCGCACCAGGTCGAGCCGTACCGACGCCGGCGCGCCGCTGGCGTAGCGCAGGGCATTGCCGACCAGGTTGGCGATCACCTCGCGCAGGTGCAGCGGGTCGAAATGCACGGTGGTCCCGGGGGCAACCGACACGGCAATCTGGTCCTCGGCCAGGCCGTGGGTTTCGATGAATTCGTCGCGCATCTCTTCCAGGAAGCTGCCCAGCGCCAGCGGCTCGTACTGGACGTGGGATTTACGCGACAGTTGCAGGATGTCCTCGACGATGCGGTTGACCCGTTTGACGTTGTCGCCGACGATGCGCAGCAGGCGACGCTGGCCGGGATCGGCGATGTCTTCCTCGAGCAGCGCGGTGGCGTGGCCGATGGCCGACAGCGGATTGCGCACCTCGTGGGCGATGCTGGCGGTGAGCCGGCCCATCGAGGCCAGCTTGAGCTGCTGCGCGCGTTCCTCGATCTCGCTCACCTCCTGCAAAAAAATCACGCTGCGCGCCAGGTTGGGACCACCGGCGATGACGTCGCCGAGATCGACGGCGGCAAACCGCGCCTTGAGGCGAATGCTGAAATACGGCTTCAGGGTGATGAAGGCGGTATCGAGCGCGGGATCCGCGCGCCACTCGGCGTAGGCCAGCGCCAGCGGCGCGTGGTCATCCGATGCCGACAGCTCCTGCCCGGTCAGACCGAGCATCTGCTGCGCGGCCGGATTGCCGGCCCAGATGCGGCCATCGGCATCGACCACCAGCACGCCGTCGGCCACGTTGGCCATCACCAGCCGGTTGACCGCCTGCTGCACGCCGATCTCCACGCCGCGCCGCATCGCCAGATCCTCCTGGCCGATCAGCCGCGCCGCCATGCGGTTCACCCCCAGCACGGCGGCAAAATACGCGGCGCCGTACAGGCCCGATTGCAGCAGCACATGCTCGCCCTCCATCTCCAGCACCTGGATCACGCCCACGCCCAGCATGAACAGCGCGACCAGCGCGGTGCAGAACAGCGCCAGCACCAGCGGCGCCAGGATGGCCGTGCCGGCCAGCGGAAACAGGTACAAGATGGCCAGGCCGCTGCGCAAGCCGCCGCCGTCCACATATAACAGAGAGATGATGGCCAGGTCGCAGGCGATTTGCGTGAGCACCTGCGCCAGGAAGCGGCGCTGCAAGTACACCGCCGTCAAGGCAAAGCCGATCGCCAGCACCAGGTAGGCCAGGCAGATCCACAAATACAGGTAGTGGCCGGAAGACCGCAGGCCGCGACCGTCAAAGCTCAGGTACACCAGCAGCACCACCGCGATGACGATGCGCGTGGCGTTGAGGGTTTGCAGCGAGCGCCAGAACGTCGCGCGCGTGGGATGGGAGTCGCCTGGCAAAGCCGGAGGGGCTTGCAGGCGCTCCATGGCGTCAGTTCGGTGGCAGGGCGGCGTGCGCCTTGCTGCAGTAGATGGCGCCGTCGAAGCGCACCGCCTCGCCGGCCGGGAAGAATACGCCGCAGTGCGCGCATTCGAGCATGGTTTCAGCCTCGATGGCGGGCTTTTGCGCGCCGCGCGGTGCATAGCCGGCAGGACCGCCCGGCGCCTGCTGCCGTTGCTGCGCGTCGCGCATTTGTTGTTCGGCGCGCTTTTGCGCGCTACGAATCTTGCTGCGGATCGCGAAGACGATCAGGCAAATCAAACCCACCCAAAGCAAAATGCGGCTCATGCCCATCCTTTATGCAGTACCACTTCAAACACGAAACGGCTGCCGACATACGCCAGCAGCAAGGTGGCGAACCCCGCCAGGGTAAAACTCAGCGCCGTCTTGCCGCGCCAGCCGCGCAAGCGGCGCCCGGCCAGCAGCGCCGCAAACAGCAGCCACGACAACATGGTAAACGCCGATTTATGGTCCCACTTGAGCGCCTGCCCGAACAGTTGTTCGGAAAACACGATGCCGGACAATACCGTCAGCGTGAGCAAGGTAAAACCGATGCCGATCATGCGGAACAGCAGCTTTTCCATGGTGAGCAGCGCCGGCAACTGGTCGAGCGCGCCCGACAAGAAACTCTTGCGGTCGGTGGCCGCGTGCAGCCGCGCTTCCTGCAAGGCCATCAGCACGGCGTGGAAAGCAGCAATGGTGAGGGTGCTATAAGCCAGCGTGGCGACCGCGATGTGCCAGCCGAACAGCGGGGTCTTGTCGCCCAGCGCGATCAGGGCGCCGGGATAGATCGCCTGCAGCGCGACGGTGAACGCGGCGGCCGGCATGACCAGGCGGCGCAGGCCGTCGAGGCCGAAGTTGCGGTTCTCAAACCAGTACGCGGCCACCGACACCCACAGCGCCGACGACAGCATGGCTGCAAAACCGAGCCGCAGCGAGCCGTCGGCAGCGACGTCGGTCCACAGCCCGGCGCCATGCACCAGCCAGGCCACGACGGTCACCGCCGACACCAGCGTGCCGCGGCGCGACGGCAAGGCGGCGCAAAGTAGATACAGCATGATGGCTGCGATGAACAAATAGGTCTGCATGCACCCAGTTTACACTATCGCTCAATCGGCGGCAGCCCCTCAATCGACCGCCGCCATCCGCAGTTCGTCGTGGTGGTGGCGTTGTTGCTCCTCCATCACCAGTTGTCCCAGCTCGCGCTTGAGGGCGTTGAACGATGCATCGGCCGGATCGCGCAGGCGCGGCAGGTCCACCAGCAGGTCGCGCTTGATGGTGCCGGGGCGGTAGGTCATCACCACGATGCGGTCGGCCAGGTAGATCGCCTCCTCGATGCTGTGGGTGACAAAGAGAATGGTCTTGTTCAGCGCCGCCCACAGCCGCAGCAGCTCGTCCTGCAAATTGCGGCGGGTGAGCGCGTCGAGCGCGCCGAACGGTTCGTCCATCAGCATGATCGGCGAATCGAGCGCCAGCACGCGGGCGATTGCCACGCGCTGGCGCATGCCGCCCGACAGGTCTTTCGGGTAGCGGTGGCGAAAATCGGCCAGCGACAGCATGGCCAGCAGCTGATCCACCTTGGCGGCTGTGGCCGCTTCGCCCTTGCCCTGGATGCGCAGGCCGAAGCCGATATTGTCGGCCACCGTCATCCACGGGAACAGCGCGTACTCCTGGAATACCATGCCGCGCTCGGGACCGGGGCCGGTCACCAGCCGGCCGCCGGCGGTAATGGTGCCGGTGGTGGGCGGCGCAAAGCCGGCCACCGCATTGAGTAACGTCGATTTGCCGCAGCCCGAAGGCCCCAGCAAACAGACGAACTGCCCTTGCGGAATGGCGAGATCGATGCCCTGCAACGCCACCATGTCGCGCCCGGCCGTATGAAATACCTTGCCGACGCCGTCTATCAGAATATGCGGATTCATTGCTGCTCCAGGCCGCGGTGCCAGCGCAGCAGATGGTTGTTCAACCGGTTCATCGCCACATCGATCGCCAGACCCAGCAGGCCGATGGTGACCATGCCGGCGATGATCTTGTCCGACCAGAAGTACTCGCGCGCCTCGAGGATGCGGAAACCGAGGCCGTTGTTCACGGCAATCATCTCGGAGACGATCACCACGATGAAGGCGGTGCCGATGCCGATCCGCACGCCGGACAATATATATGGCACGGCGGCAGGCAGGATCACCCGCACGAACAGGGTGGCGCCGGAGGCGCCGAGGTTGCGTGCGGCGCGCAGGTAGATGCCATCGACCTGGCGCACGCCGGCGATGGTGTTCATCAGCACCGGGAAGAACGCCCCCAGCGCGATCAGAAACACGGCCGGCGGATTACCGAGCCCGAACCACAAAATAGACAGCGGAATGTAGGCGATCGGGGGAATGGGCCGCAGCAGCTGCACCATCGGGTTGAACCAGCGGTAGGCGCGGGCATTGGCGCCCATGGCCAGGCCCAGCGGCAGCGCCAGGCCGGCGCCGATGGCAAACCCCACCGCCACGCGGTACAGGCTGCCGAGCGAATCGACGATCAACTCGCCCGAGAAGGCCCAGGCCAGCCAGCTGCTGTCGGCGGCATGGTACGGTTGCAGCGGCAGCAGGTACTCGATCCATTTGCCCACCACCGCCAGCGGCGACGGCAGCACCTGCGGATTGACCCAGCCCAGCGCGGTGGCAGCCTGCCACAGCACGATCACCAGCGCCGGCACGATGGCGCCGACCAGGCCGGCGCCCGCGCGCTGCCAGGAGAAGGACGCGGCGGCCATCTATTTCACACCCAGGGTTTTCTTGGCCGCCACCAGCAGGTCGGTGCGCACCCAGTCGTGGGCGGTCGGCACCTGGCGCAGGCGGCCCACGCCGGTCTTGAGCATGGTGTCGGCGGTGACCTGGATGTGCTCGGGCGTGATGTCGTAGCTGAACGGCGAATTGCCGATGGCATCGACAAAATCGGCACTGCTCAACTGGCCCTTGAACAGGACTTCACGCACGTATTTTTCGGCGGTGGCCGGCTGCTCGATGAAAGTCTTGGTGGCCTGCACGAAGCAGCGCATGAATTTTTCAGCGAGCGGGCGCTGTTGCGTGTAAAACTTTTCGGTCATCACCATGGTGCGTACCGGCTCGCCGATCGGGGTGTCGTAGGGTTTCAGGATTTCGCTGCCAAAACCCTGGCTCAGCGCCTGCGACGACTGCGGCTCGGACTGCATCATGGCGTCGATATTGCGGCCCAGCAGTGCATGGTTGAGGTCGGCGTAGGCGAGGAATACCAGCCGCACGTCCTTGCCCGGCTGGTCGGACGCGGTCATGCCGTGCTTGTGCAATTCGGCCAGCAGCAGCACGTCCTGGATGGCGCCGCGCGTCACGCCCACGCGCTTGCCCTTGAGGTCGCGCACGCTCTTGAGCTGCAGGTCGCTGCGCCCCACCAGCCGCGCGCCGCCCCGGGCAAAGCCGGCCACGACAAAAATCGGCGCACCGCCGGCACGGCCGAGGATGGCCGCTTCCGATGCGGTGGTGCCCACGTCGAGTTCGCCGGCGATGATGGCCTGCATCACGTCCAGGCCCTTGGCGAACACATGTTCTTCGACCTTGAAGCCGCACTGCGGGGCGATTTCCTTGATATACGAGACGGCGCCGAAGTGGGCGAGCTTGAGATTGCCTAGCCGGACCACCTGCTGCGCACCCGCGCTGTGACAGACGGATACCAGGGCCAGCAGGCAGCCCAGTGCTTTGAGGTTCATCCGATTCTCCTGATAATTGTCCAGCGGTAAGATATACCGTGAGGCAATTATTCAGGCTTTGCGGCGGATCAAAGCATGGGACCGTTCAACGGGCGGCGCGGATGCGCGCGATGCGCTCGCCGGTGGCCGGGTGGCTCGACAGGTAGGTCGACATCCTGTCGCCGCTGGCCTCGCCCAGTTTGACGAATGCCTGTGCCATGTGCTCGGGGGCGATGCCGTTACGGCGCAGCATGGCTACTGCGTAGTCGTCGGCCTCGTACTCGGCGTCGCGCGAGTATTTCATGTCCAGCGCCACCGTGGGCAGCGCCGTCAGCATGGCCGAGATGTCGCCGAAGATCACCCAGGTGGCCGCCGCCACGGCCGAACTTTGCACCAGCCGGCGCGTCAGGTGGCGCCGGTGCAGGTGGCCCAGTTCGTGCGCCAGCACGCCCATTACGGCCTGGTCGTCCTTGAGCAGGTTCACCAGCTCGTCGGTCATGACGATGTCGCCCGATGGCAGCGCCAGCGCGTTGGGGCCGATGCGGCTGCTGCGAAACACCAGCTTCCAGGTCGGCGCGTCGGGCTCGGGCGCGACCAGCGCCGCAAACTGCCGGCGCAACTGCTCCTGGCGCGCGGCCGGCAGCTTGCTCGGTCCCAGCGCGCGCTTGTCGAGAATCTCCAGCACGCCCTGCCCCATCTGGCGCTCCACCTTGACCGGCAAGGCGTTTGCCACCCAGACCGCGGCAGCGGGCAGCACGTACACATACGACGCCACCACCACGCCCACCGTGACGCCCAGCGCCAGCAGCACGCCGCGCCAGCTCTGCTGCGCGCGCACCACGCCGGTGTCGCGGTGGCCGGTGGTGGCCAGCAGCTGCGCAAAAGCGGCGCGGTCATCGACCTCGAGCCACGCGCCGTCGTCGAAACTGACCTTGCGCGCTGCGTGGCGCGCCCGTTCGGACACGCGCAGGCTGGCCAGCGGCGCGCTGCGTTCGACGTCGCCGGCCAGGTGTGCCATGCCGTCGGCCACGGTCAGGGTCACGCGGTGCAGGCGCGAGGTTTTGCCGTCGAAATAGCGACCGGTGACCGCCGGGGTGTCCATGCCGGTCACAGCGAGAAGTCGAAGTCCATGAAGTCGGACACGCCCTCGCCGGCGGCATTGACATCGGCGCTGGCGGTGGCGACGAATTCGTCGAGGCTCCCCTCGGGTATCATCATCAGCGATTCGATCCGGTAGCGCATCATGCGCACCTGGGCGAACGGCAGAAACAGGCCGAGCGTGCAGATCACGCCCAGGATATTGGTGACGATGATGAACAGCATGCGGCCGGTGCGCACCTCGGAGCGGAACTCGTGCCGGTCCAGGCTGGCGTTATTCCACACCAGGTTCTGGATCAGCGCGATCAGCAGCGGCGCCATCGACAGGATCAGGATGTAAGACAGGGCGACGCCGATAAACATGCTCGGGCTGATGCCCTCGGCAGCCATCTCGGCCGGAGTGCGGCCGGCGAAGTGGCTCGCGGCCTGGAACGCAAACAGAATGCCGAACACGACCATACCCACGATGCCCAACAGCAGGAACGCGCCGAACAGCTTGTAAAAACTGCCCACGCTGGCACGCGTGGCAAACCGCGCCTGGCCGAAGCGGCTTTCGTTGAACTGCCAGGCCTTCAGGCGCTGGTAGATATAGGGCGTGGCCAGGCCGAACGTGACGATGTTGAGCAAGGGGCGCAGCAGGCAGTTGATGTAGGCGTCGCGCAGTTGGCCGTCGAAGCGGAAACGGATGCCGCGCCAGGCCGAGTTATGCAGCTGGAACTGCAGGCTGCGCCAGATGAACCACGGTATCACGGCGGCCATCACCACGAACATCACGACCGCCAGCAGCGGCGAAACTTTGCCGGCAAAGGCGTAAGCTCCCACCACCACGGCCGCCACGATGCGGCCCTTGAGAATCGCGATCGGATTGCCGTGGTACTCGAAGCTGCTGCCGGCCAGCTCGGTGCTGGAGTAGAAATACTGGTTGCGGCGCACCTTGGCCCAGGCCGAATAGATGCCGAGGGTAACAATGCTGAGCAACAGGTTGACGATCCAGATGCGGAAATATTCGCTGCCGCTGGCGTGGAACTTCAGGTACTGCGGCGGCGTTGCTGCTGCCGGTGCAGGCGCAAACAGATCCGCCGGTTTATTGAAGTCAACCATGTTGTCACTCACCTTATTATCAAAAATAGAACGATGCGCCATTGCCAATATCTTGTCAACAGGAAATTACAGCTTAGCCTGCCAGCGCCACGACCGGGTCGAGTCCTGACGCCTTGCGGGCCGGCATATAGCCGAACACCAGGCCAGTCACCACGGCGCAGCCGAACGCCCCGCCGATCGCCGACAGCGAAAAAATCACCGGCACCTGCCACACGAGGAGCAGGCCGGCAAACGCCACGCCCACCACGATGCCTGCCACGCCGCCTACCACCGACACCAGCACCGCCTCGGTCAGGAACTGGCGCAGGATGTCGCGCCGGCGCGCGCCGGTCGCCATGCGGATGCCGATTTCGCGGGTGCGCTCGCGCACCGTCATCAGCATCACGTTCATCACGCCGATGCCGCCCACCACCAGCGAGACTGCGGCGATCAGGCTCAGCATCATGGTCATATTGTCCTGCGTGCGCGCCTCCGCCGCGATCGACGCGGCGGCGTTGCTGATGCCGTAGTCGCGGATGCGGTGGCGCTCGAACAGCACCGCGTCCACCGCTGCCTCCACCTCGGCCACGCGGCTGACATCGGCCGCCGCCAGCACCGTGTAGGTGGGCTCGCGCTGGCCGAACACGCGGATGCCGGCCGTGGAAAACGGCAGCAGCAGCACGTCGTCCTCGTCCTTTTCGCCGGTCAGCGCACCCTTGGCGCTCATCACGCCGATCACCTGGAACGGCACGTTGCCGATCAGGATGGTCTCGCCCACCGGGTTGGCGACGTCGGGCATCAGCTTCTGCGCCAGGCGCGCGCCCAGCACCGCAACCGTCGCCATCTCGCGGTCGTCCTCGTCGGTAAAGAAGCCACCGCGCGCCACCGGCCAGGTCTGGATGCGCGGCAGCGCGGCGCCGGTGCCGCGCACATAGGTTTGCACATCGAGGTTACCGTGGCGGATCACCTTGTTGCCGGTGACATTGGGCAGCACGTGCGAAATGCCCGGCACATCGGCCAGCGCCTCGAGGTCGCCCAGGGTGATGCTGCGCCCCGGAATGCGCGAACTCTCGCCGCGCGACGCCATATACAGGAGGTTGGAGCCGAAGGCGCCCAGTTGCGCCATCACCTGCTGGCGCGTGCCGAGGCTGATGGCCAGCATCACGATCACCGATGCCACACCGATGACGATGCCGAGCAAGGTGAGACCGGTGCGGAAGCGGTTGAGCCACAACACGCGCCAGGCGGCGCGGGCGGCGTCGGCCAGTTCGGCCAGCAGCGGCGCGCCGCTGTCGTGGCGGGCGCGGGAGAGGTCGAGCGGGGGGAGCGTGACGGGAGATTCAATCTGGGTAGCAGTACCGTCATCAGAAACGATGCGCCCATCGCTGATCTCGATCACGCGGCGCGCCTGGGCCGCCACCTTGCGGTCGTGGGTGATCAGGATGATGGTGTGGCCGGCGTCGGCCAGTTCGCCCAGCAGCGCCATCACCTCGGCGCCGCTCCTGCTGTCGAGCGCGCCGGTCGGTTCGTCGGCCAGGATGATGCGCCCGCCGTTCATCAGCGCGCGCGCGATCGACACGCGCTGCTGCTGGCCGCCCGACAGCTGGTTCGGACGGTTGTCGAACCGGCCTTGCAGGCCCAGGCGTTCGAGCAGCGCGGTGGCGCGCGCGTGGCGCTGGTCGGCCGGCATGCCTGCGTACAGCGCCGGCACCTCGACGTTCTCGCGTGCCGACTCGGTGGCGATCAGGTGATAACCCTGGAACACGAAGCCGAACGCCTCGCGCCGCAACCACGCCAGTTCGTCCGCGTTCATGCCGGCCACGTCCTGGCCGCCGAATGCGTACGTGCCTGCGGTGGGGCGATCGAGGCAGCCGAGCATGTTCATCAGCGTCGATTTGCCGGAGCCGGACGCGCCGACGATGGCGACGAATTCGCCGGCATGGATGTCGAGATCGACGCCGCGCAGCACTTCCACCGGCGGCGGCCCGCCTTGACCGGCATCACCGCCGCCATATTGCTTGCGGATGCCGCGCAGGCGGATCAGCACGTCGTCCGCCACCGGCGCCAGTACAGCGCTCATAACTGGAACCTGCTGGCGCCTTCGGCCACCTGCTCGCCGGTGACCAGCAGTTCGCCCTCGCGCAGGCCCTCGAGCACTTCGGCGGCGAGGCGGTTGCGCACGCCCACGCGGACCTCGCGCGTTTGCACGGCGCCATCACCCGCCAGCACGCGCGCCGTATAAAGCCCCGGCTTGGCGCCGTCGCCGGTCACCGGCTTGAGCGCCGGCAGCGGCGCGGCCAGTACATCGCTGGCGGCCGCCGTGACGAATACCACCTGCGCGGTCATCTGCGGCATCAGTTCGCCGTCGGCGTTATCGACTTCGAACAGCACTGTATACAGGATCACCTTGCTGGCGGAGGGCGCCAGCGCGGTGCCGGCAGCCACGCCCCCGGCCACCGCCGGTGCCGGCAGCACCTGCCGCACCTTGCCGCGCCAGCGGCGGGCGTCGCCGCCCAGGGTGGTGAAGTACACCGGCATGTCGGGCCGCACGCGGCGCACGTCGGCCTCCGACACCTCGGTCCACACCGTCATTGCCGACAGGTCGGCAATGCGCAGGATGTTCGGTGTCTGGTACGTTGCGTTCAGGGTCTGGCCCTCTTTCGCATCGACGCTGACCACGGTGCCGGCCATCGGCGCGTAGATGCGGGTGTAGCCGAGGCGCGCTTCGTCGGCTTTCAGCGTGGCCTGGGTCTGGTCGATCTGCGCCTTCAGGCTGGCGATGCGGGCCACCGCCGACTCCAGCGTGGCCTGCGCCGTCTCCTGGTCGTTGACCGACGTCGCCTCGTGCACGGCCATCACCTGCTGGCGCGCGTGCTGGCGGCCGGCCAGGCGGTGCTGGGCCTGCTGCTCGGCCAGTTGCGCGCGCAGTCCCGCCAGCGCGGCGCGGCCGGCATCGACGGTGGCCTGCTGCACGCTGGGATCGATCTCGGCCAGCAGCTCGCCGTGCTTGACGGCGCTGCCCGGCGCCACGTGCAGCCGCGTGATCTGGCCCGACACCTGGGCCCCCACGTCGACATAGCGCTGCGGCTGCAAGGTGCCGATGGCAGTCACGCTGGCCTCGATGCTGGCGCGCTTGACGGGTGCGGTTTCATACACGACGGCCGGGGCCCGGGTCGTCCAGAGTGCGGCGCCAGCGGCAACTGCCAGCAACGCAACGGCGCCGCCGATGCGGGCGCGGAAAGACAAACGCAATGCCATCAGGACTGCCCTCCGGTATGGCGGTGGCACGGGCGTGGGAAAACAAACGACATCGGTGACTCCTCGATTGTGGGATGCGATCGGCGTGAGCGGGACGCGCACGCCGAGGCTGGACGGCGTGGCTGGCGGAAGCGGGGCTGGCGGAGCAGAAGCAGACGGCGGTTGCGTGCCGCGGCACGCGAATAAGAATTATTCTCATTGTAACGCCAGCAGATGCCTCCATGCAATCGTCATCACATCATGGCCCTGCCGCCAGCGCAGGTTAAAACGCTGCGCGCAAGGTCAGCGTGGCGTTGCGCGGCGTACCGTACCAGTTGCTGCCGCCTGAATAACCGATGGTGTCGTAATAGGTGCGGTCAAATATATTGTTGACATTGAGCGCAATGCTCCACCGAGGATCGACCTGGTACGCCAGCAACGCATTGACCACCGCGTAGCCGCCCTGCGAAAAATCGAACGGCTGGCTGGCGCCGTTGCGATCGACCACGGTGCCGCTCGCATAATTCGCGCTTTGCACGGTGGCGTTGCCGCCCACCTTGAACGACGACCAGGCGCCCGGCAGCGTGTAGGCGGTACTCAGCTTGAACAAGTGCCTGGGCGTGATGCTGCTGTACGGCAGGTTGGTACTGTCGTCCTTGCTGTTATTGAAGGTGTATCCAGCCGACGCCTGCCAGTCCGGCGCGAGCTCGCCGCCGATTTCCACGTCCACGCCACGGCTGGTCACCCGGCCCTGGGGCAGGTAACAGCAACTGCCGGAATAGAGTTCGGTCTGCTCGGGATAACGGGTGTCGAGCACCGCAGCGCCGTTGCGCTCGACACGAAACACGCTGAGGGTGGCGTTCAGGCGACCGTCCAGCAACTCGCCCTTGACGCCACCCTCGTAGCTCTTGCCGGTGATCGGCTTGAGCGACGTGCCCGGTGCCGGCCCCGCCTTGGACAACGCCTGCGGCTTGAAGATGGACGAATAGCTGAGGTAAGCCGACCACTGGCTGGTGACGTCGTAGATGATGCCGCCATAAGGCGTGATCTTTGTTGGCTCCTCGAACCGGCTGGCCGAACTCAGTTCCCAGCTGCCGTTGCGCGCGTAGTCGGCTTCGAGCAGCTGGTCGAACTGGTAGCGGCCGGCGCGGGCGCCCAGCACCACGTGCAAGCGGTCGGTCGGATGCAGGCGCAACGTGGCATAGCCGCCATATTGCTCCTGGCCCCACGGACTGTAGCGCAGCCAGGCCGGCCCGGCGGACAGGCCGGCCCACGGCGTCGCATCGGGATCGAACGGATTGGCCGGCGTGACATTGGAGCCGATCAGCCGGGCCGATTGCCAGTAGCTGCGCACCTGTTGCCAGTCCACGCCCAGCAGCAGTTCATGGGTGCGGCCGAACAGTTTGAACGGACCGGCCAGGTTCAGGTCCACCAGTTTTTGCTCGTTGGTGCTCTCGGTATGGGTGCCGCCCCACATCGGCCCGAGGCCGGTGGCGGCATCGACGGCGCCGTCGATAAAGGCGCCCGTGCCCTTGGTCTTGAGCGCGAGCCGGCTGGCGTTGAGCTTGAATTTCCAGTGATTGCGGAACCGGTGCTCGAACTGCACGAATGCTTCCGTCATGTCGGAGTTGGCATACGACCATGGCTGGCTCAGGCTGGCGCTACGCGGCAGCCCCAGGTCGGCGCCGTCGCTATAGGTCGGCAGGCCGGAGCCACCGCCCTTGCCATTGCGCTGGCCCACGCTGCCCCCTACGGTCAGCAGCGAACCGGTAGGCAGGTCGAGTTCCAGCACGCCGTACATCAGGCTTTTTTCGGCACTGACATGGCGCAGGTGCGAACCGGCATTGTTATACATTGCCACCGCGCGCCCGCGCAGCTTGCCATCGAGCGCCAGCGGTGCCGAAGCATCGAGCTCGGTGCGGTAGTTGTCCCAGCTGCCGGCCGACGCCGTCATCACCAGTTGCGGCACCGGCAACGGCTTCTTGCGCGCCAGGTTGATGATGCCGCCCGGATCGCCGGCGCCACCGAGCAGGCCCGAGGCGCCGCGCATCACCTCTACCCGGTCGTACATGGCCATGTCCTGCATCGCGCCATAGGTATAACTGCCGATGTTGAGCGGCGCGCCGCCGTCGATCTGCATGGCGTCGATCTGGAAGGCACGCGAATAAAAACTGGACAGGAAGCTGTTCGAGCGCTTGACCGTGATGCCGGGCGTCAGGTTGAGCGCATCGTTGATGCCGACCAGGTGCTGGTCGTCGATTTGCTGGCGCGTGATCACCGACACCGACTGCGGAATTTCGCGGAACGACTGGTCGCCCTTGGACGCGATGCTGGTGACGCGGCTGGTGTAGGCGCCGGTACCCTCGGTACTGCCATCGACCGAGCGCCGCGCGCGCACGTGGACGATGGCCAGCAGTTCCGGCGCCGGCGTTGCAGCCGGGCCGGCCTCCCCGGCCCGGACTGCGGCAGGCGCCGCCTCCAGCACATACGATCCATTATCGAGCAACACCGCCTGCAAGCCGGTGCCGGCCAGCAGCGCCGCATACGCCTGCGTCAGCGTGTAGTTGCCGCTCACGCCGGCCGTGGTTTTGCCCTCGGCCTGCGCCGGGGTAAACATCAGCGCCACGCCAGCCTCGCTGGCCAGCATGCGCAGGGCCGGCGCCAGCGGCCCGGCCGCAATCCGGTAACTGTGCTGCCGGGCCTGCACACTGGCGGCCTGGGCCGGCGCTGGTGCAGCACTCCACCCGACCGCCCCGCAGACGAACAGCACAGCGGCCTGGCGCAGCGGTTTCAGGGCAAACGGCAAACGATGATTCAACATGGCTTCCTCAAGTAAAAAGTAAAAATGACGACGAATACTTGTGGGTGACGCGAGAATCCGGATCGGGCAGTACGCAACTAAAATAAATTGGGGCGCAGGCGGTTAATGGCGGGCTTCGACGGTAATCCAGTACTGCGTGCGCGCGCGCACTTGTACCGGCAGCACGTTCGGCAGCATGGCCAGGATGCGGTTGGTGTCGTCCAGCGGGAAGGCTCCCGAGACGCGCAGGTCGGCCACCGCTGCCGTGCAATGCAGCACGCCGGGACGGTAACGGTCCAGTTCGGCCAGGAAGTCGGCCAGCCGCATGTCGTCGGCGATTAGCTGGCCGCGCAGCCAGGCGTGGCGGGCCGGGTCCAGCGCGGCTGGCGGGCCCACTGCGGCGCGCGTGAAGTCGGCCGTGCTTCCGGCCTGTAAAACCACCGGAGCGGCACCGTCACGCGGCGCCAGTTCCACCGCGCTGGCCAGCACCCCCACCCGGCTGCGGCCGTCCAGCTGGCGCACGTCGAAGCGCGTGCCAAGCGCACGGATGCGGCCCTCGGCCGTTTCCACGATGAATGGCGGCAGGCTGGCGTCCTGGTGACCGGTGACGATCATCACTTCGCCCTGCAACAGTCGCAGCAGCCGGCGCTCGCCATTGAAATCCACCGCGATCGCGCTGCCGCTGTTGAGCACGAGACGGCTGCCGTCGGCCAGCGCCACCTCGCGCCGGCTGCCGGTGGCGCTGGCATAGTCGGCGCGCCACTGGCGCCACGCCGGCGTATGCATCACCAGGGCACTGCCGCCACCGGTGACCAGCAGCGCCAGCACGGCCTTGAGCGCGGCCCGGCGCGACGGCTGCCAGGCGGTTGATGCCAGGCTCAGGCTGGCGGCGGGGCCGTGCAAGCCCTGCAAGCGCGCGGCCACCACCTCGATGTGGCGCCAGGCGCGTTCGTGCTCGGGATCGGCATCGAGCCAGCGTTGCCAGTCCTGGCGCTGGGCGTCGGTGGCCGCGCCTTCCATCAGCAAGGTCAGCCACTCGGCGGCAGCCTCCGCGGTCTCGAGGCGGATCGGGGCGCCGCCGGCCTGCGGCCCGCGCACTGTGAGCGACGGCGCGGCGCTCATGCGCTGAGCGCGAAGAAGCACTGGCAGTTGGCGCGCGTCAGGTATTGTTTGACCGAACTGGTGGAGACTCCGAGCCGGGCAGCGATCTCGGCATAACTGAGACCTTTGAGCTGGGCCAGCAGGAACGCCCGCCGCACTGGCGCCGGCAAGCCGGCCAGCGCGGCATCGATCTCTTGCAACGCCTGCACGGCCAGCAGCACGTCTTCGGGCGACGGCGCCAGGCCGTGCGGCAGCGCGGCCAGTGCCGCCAGGTAGCTGTCTTCCAGTACCCGGCGCCGGTACCGCTGCGCCACCAGGCGGCGGGCCACGGTGGCCAGGAATGGCCGGGGGGCCAAGATGGCAGCGGCGCTGTCGTCCACCAGCACGTTGACGAAGGTGTCTTGCGCCAGGTCGGCGGCGTCGAAGTTGTTGCCCAGCTTGTGGCGCAACCAACCGAGCAGCCAGCCATGGTGCTCGTGGTACAGCGCTTGCAGCGGGGACGACGGAGCGTACGCCATGCTTTTCCTGATCGAATGTTAATAAGAACCATTCTCATTATAAGCATTGCGCTGCCATCCTGGCAATCCACGGGCCGCCGCCCGGCATGCATCCTGAGGTAAAATGACCGCCATTGTCCGTCCGGCCGAGGCGCCCGCCTTGCTTCCGGTCCTGCCCTAACATCGCTTCCACAGGTTCATCATGCTAGATAATCTTACCCAACGCCTTGCCAAGGTGGTAAAAACCATGCGCGGCGAGGCGCGTCTGACCGAGGCCAACACCGCCGAGATGCTGCGCGAAGTGCGCATGGCGCTGCTGGAGGCCGACGTTGCGCTGCCAGCGGTGCGCGAGTTCATTGCCCGCGTCAAGGAAAAAGCCATGGGCGAGGAAGTCATTTCCTCGCTGTCGCCAGGCCAGGCGCTGGTCGGCGTGGTGCAGCGCGAGCTGGCCAGCCTGATGGGCGCCGACCTCGGCCCCGAAGCGACCCAGCTGAGCTTTGCCCAGCAGCCGCCCGCCATCATCCTGATGGCCGGTCTGCAAGGTGTGGGTAAGACCACCACCGTCGGCAAGCTGGCAAAGTACCTGAAGGAAGAGAAGAAAAAGAAAGTGCTGACCGTGTCGGCCGACGTGTATCGTCCCGCCGCGATCGCCCAGCTGCAATCGGTCACCGCGCAAGTGGGCGCCGACTTCTTCCCGTCCACCGCGCAGGACAAGCCGGTCGATATCGCACTGGCCGCGCTGGACTGGGCCAAGAAGCACTACCACGACGTGCTGATCATCGACACCGCCGGTCGTCTCGGTATCGATGAAGAAATGATGAAAGAGATCGCTGCCGTGCACAGCGCGGTCAAGCCGATCGAAACCCTGTTCGTGGTCGATGCCATGCTGGGCCAGGATGCGATCAATACCGCCAAGGCCTTCAACGACGCCCTGCCGCTGACCGGTATCGTGCTGACCAAGCTCGATGGCGATTCTCGCGGCGGTGCGGCGCTGTCGGTCCGCCATATCACCGGCAAGCCGATCAAGTTTGCCGGCGTGTCGGAAAAGCTCGACGGCCTCGAAGCGTTCGACCCGGCCCGCATGGCCAGCCGCGTGCTGGGCATGGGCGACATCATGGCGCTGGTGGAAGAAGCGCGCAAAGGCGTCGACAGCAAGGCCGCCGCCGACCTGGCCAACAAGATGAAGAGCGGCGCCAAGTTCGACATGAACGACTTCAAGGCGCAGCTGGGCCAGATGAAAAAAATGGGCGGCATGGCCAGCCTGGTCGATAAACTGCCGGCACAGTTCCAGCAGGCAGCCGGCAACGCCAACATGGGGCAAGCCGACAAGCAGGTGCGGCGCATGGTCGGCATCATCGATTCGATGACGCCGCAGGAACGCGCCAAGCCGGAACTGATCAAGGCCACCCGCAAGCGCCGCATCGCGGCCGGCGCCGGCGTCCAGGTGCAGGAAGTCAACCGCATGCTCAACCAGTTCGAGCAGATGCAAACCATGATGAAAAAGCTGTCCGGCGGCGGCATGGCGAAGATGATGCGCTCGATGAAAGGCATGATGCCGGGCATGCGCTAAGCGTGCGGCAAACCCGCTGAAAACCGCGCCAATACAGGGAAAAACACCAGTGCACGCCCCTCCGGGGTGCACTGGCGCGCATAGCCACACAATTACGTGGTGTTTCCAAGCCAAAACGCGAAAAACACTTGCATAAGGCCTAAATCCCCACCAATATTAGCCGGTGCGATCAATTGCGCAATTTTCCATGTGTTCGTTAAGGAGGCTCGAATATGGCAACAGCCAAAAAAACCCCAGCAGCACCCGCTAAGAAGGCCCCGGCCGCAGCCGCAGCCGACAAACCGGCCCCTGCCAAAAAAGCAGCTGCACCAAAAGCAGCCGCCGCAAAAGCAGACAAGCCAGCAGCTAAATCAGCCGACAAGCCAGCAGCGAAAAAAGCCGCCGCCCCTGCCGCACCGCGCAAACCGAACGCCGCCTTCATGAAGGCGCTGACCCCGTCGGCATCGCTGGCAGCCGTGGTAGGCGAAGCACCGCTGCCGCGTACCGAAGTGACCAAAAAAGTCTGGGATTACATCAAAAAGCTGGACCTGCAAGATCCGGCCAACCGCCGCATGATCAATGCCGACGACAAGCTCAAAGCTGTGTTCGGTGGCAAAGCCCAAGTTTCGATGTTTGAAATGACCAAGCTCATTTCCGACCACCTGAAATAAGCGCAGCGGCCGCCCACGGCCGCGCCGGAGATGCCTCCCTCGCCCACGCGACGGAGGCATTTTTTTTGCCGCGCCGCTTCAGCCGCCGCGCCCCGCGAGCAAGTGCGGCAGCGCGCCCAGGCGCAACATCAGCTCACCCTGCTTTTGGGTGCCGGTCTTGAACATCAGCGCGCGTAACTGCGTGCGCACCGTCGACAGCTCGACATGGCACTGCGCCGCGATCTCGGCCGGGGTAAGCGCGCGCAGCAGGCCCTCGGCCACGCGCGACTCGGCCGGCGTCAGGCCGAACGCCACCGACAGGGTGAACGCGTCGGGCATGTCGCGCGCCCGTGAGTCGCTCAGCAGCACCAGCACCTGCACCGATACCCCGAACGCGCCCAACAACGCCTCCGGTCGCACCAGCAGCAACCACGCCGCGGCCCGTCCCCCCGCCGCCACCGGCTGCCAGCCGGGGGCGCCAACACCCGTCTCGGAGGCCGTCATCTGGCGCAGGCGCGACGCCAGCGCGGCCTGCACACCGGGCTCGTGGCACACCAGGCAGTCCTCGCGGCGACCGAAAGCGCCTCCCGGTGCGGCAATCAACTGCTCGGCAACGGGACTGGCATAGGCGATCGTGCCGTCCAGCCGGAGCAGCAGCAATGGATATGGCAGGCTGAGCACCAACGTCCGGCCGACCAGGTCGGCCGGACGGTTGAACAGCTGGCGCGCGCGCAAGCGCAGCGCCGCTGCCATGTGGGCGCCGAGCACGCTCAGCGCTTCACGCCCGGCGGCGTCGAACGGACCACGACCGTCGCCGCTCATCATGCCAAGAATAATCACACCGTCGGCGTCGTCCACCAGCTTGACTTCGCTAATGTAGCGACTGCCGTTTGGAATCAAAAAATTCTGATAAAAGGGATCGTTTGCCACAAACGCATCGTCGAGGTGCTCATGGTCGTGCATCCACTGGCCGGCGTCCATCGCCAGCGCCAGCGGCGTACGCGGATCAATGCTGTGATAGTGGCGCAAATACTCCAGCACGCCCTCGGCCGGCAGCCGCGCGTGATAGCTGAATGCGATACGACCGTCGGCTTTGGCCATGCCGATCATTTGCGCGCCCCAGCCGTCGACAGCCACGCAAATGGCCTCGAGAGCGGCCGACCAGCGGTCCGGCTCGGCCGCCGCCTCGTAGATTGCCCTGATGGCTCTGTTGATCGCGTCCATGCCCACCCAAGTTATTTTATTGACTATATTTACGGTAAATCACCGCTAAATTGTATTAATTTTCATTCTACGTGTTCCATTTATCGCCGGATAGGAGTGTTGCAACTTCCACACAAATCCTACAACTTCATCAATATTGTGGATATCTCGCCATGTTATTTCCAAACTACAATAATTTTATTTTCAAAATCACAATAACAGGGAGTTCCGCATGAGAACCATCGCCGTCTTTGCCTTGAGCCTGACCCTGGCCGGCTGCGCGTCCGCGCCCATTGCCCCGCAACTGGCCGCACCGAGCCAACTGTCTGCGCCCAAGCCCATCCTTGGCAGCAGCGGCACCTTCATGTCGCCGTTTACCGAGGACGGCACCGTCACGGCCTGGGTGGAAAAGGGCAAGTCAGCGCGCGCCGGCTCGAACGTCGGCGGCTTCCTCGGCGCCCAGGCCGGCCAGCGGCTGGCCGGACAAATCCCCTTCATCGGCGGGATGCTGGGGCAGTCGGTCGGCGAGAGCGCCGGCCGCGCCGTGGCGCTGCAAATGGTGGGCGGCGAAAGTTTTATCCGGGCCAATTCCGACATCTCGTTCAACACCGTGCAGGAACTGGCGGTCTACATGTACGTCAACAACTCCAGCCACAAGGATTTTTCCGAAGCATTGGCATTAACCCAGGAAATCTATCCAGAGCTGAAGACCGCCTACTACCCGGCCATCGCCCAAGCTTCGTTGGCGGCTAAATGATGGCCGGCGCCACCTGTGCGCGGCGCGCTGCCGCGCTGGCTGCGGCCGCCGTACTGGCCGGCTGCGCGCCAGCGCCGGTCTCCAACCTGAACAACAGTGCCGGGCGCCCCGTCATGTACCAGGACGTCGCCAGCGCCTCCCCCACCACCGCTGGCGTCGGCGTCGAGTCGCAGGACGTCGTGTCGATGACGGACCGCATGATGCGCGACATCCTGGCCACCCCGGCCATTAGCGGCCGCGCCACGGCGCCGCGCATCATCATCGACTCGGAATACTTTACCAACGACAGTTCGTCACGCATCAACAAAAACACCATCACCGACCGTCTGCGTGTCGAACTCAACCGGGCATCGGCCGGGCGGCTGGTGTTCGTCGCACGCCACTACGGCGACATGGCCGCACGCGAACGCGACGCCAAGCGCAACGGCGAAGTCGACGGCGGCACGGTGCGCCAGACCAAGGCCAGGGCCGGCGGCGACTTCCGGCTCGGCGGTCGCATCACCTCGCTCGACGCCATGAAAAAAGGCACGGGCGCGATCTCGCGCTACCACCTGATCACGTTTGAACTGATCGACCTGGAACAGGAAACCATCGCCTGGAGCGGCAGCTTCGAATTCAAGAAGGAAGCGCAGGATGACATCCTGTACCGTTAAGCATGTGCTGCGCCGGGCGGGGCTGGTCGGACTAGTCGCGCTCGCCTGGGCGGGGGGCGCGCGCGCCGACTACGCCGCCGAGAGCGCGAAGCTGGCGGCGGCCGCCCCCAAGGACGCCGTTCTCTACAGCATGCAGGCAGGCCTGGCGGCGCTGGCAGAGGGCCGCACCGACCTCGCAACGCCATTGTTCGACCGCGCGCTGACGGCCATCGAAAGCATGTACACCAACAGCGAGAACGCGGCCAGGGCACGCTCGCTGTGGTACGAGGAAGGCGCCAAGGATTTCAAGGGCGAACCGTACGAGCGGGCCATGGCGTTCTATTACCGCGGCCTGTTGTACCTGGTCGATGGCGACTACGAGAACGCCCGTGCGGCCTTCCGTGGCGGCATCCTGCAGGACGCCTTCGCCGAGGAGGGCCAGTACCAGTCGGACTTCGCCAGCCTGTTGCTGCTTGAGGGCTGGAGCAACCAGCTGCTCGGCGAGGCCGGTGCCGCGCGCGATGCCTACCAGGAAGTACTGCGATTGCGTCCGCAATGGCGCGTGCCCGCCCCCGGCGACAACACGCTCATCATCGCCGAGCTGGGCGGCAGCCCGCGCAAGCTGGGCGACGGCATCGGTAACCATGAGATCGTCTATCGGCGTCCCAAGCGCACGCCGGAGAGCACGGCCGACGTCGCGCTCGACGGCCAGCCCCAGCTGCTAACGCAGGTCGAGGATGTATTTTTCCAGGCCTCGACGCGGGGCGGGCGACCGATCGACGCCATCATCGACGGCAAGGTCTCGTTCAAGAACACCGCCGACACGCTCGGCAATGTGCTCGGCACAGTGGCCTCCGAGGGCAGCGTGATCTCGTCTGCTTCGGGCGGGGGCGGCGGCCGCGTGCTCGGCTCACTCGCGGCGGTCGGTGCGATCGCTGCGCTGGTGTCGGCCAACGTCAAGCCGCGCGCGGACGTGCGGTACTGGGCCAACCTGCCGGAAACAGTGCTGGCGGCAACGCTGCAACAGCACAGCCCGATTACCAAAATAGACGTGGCGCTGCGGGACGGTGCCGGCCAGCCGGTAGGAGACGCAGCGCCGCGCATCCATCAATGGACAGACCGGCGCGGCAATACCCTGATCTGGCTCAAGAGCCGCAACTAAACTTCGACAAGGAACACCATGATGACCACCAACACCCATCGCCGCGGCCGCCGTGCCATGCTGGGCGCGCTCGGTGCCGCGCTGCTGCTCGGTGGCTGCCAGCAGGCACCGATGCCATCGCAGGAAGGCGCCCAATTCGGCCTGCGCGTGCAGGACGCCAACGCGCCGAACGCGCGCATCCAGTATGACCAGGTGGTTATCCTCGATAAGTCGCTGCAAAACAGCCAGAACAGCAAGATCGCGGTCGAAGCCCAGGGCGGGCGGCGCACTGCCACCGGTACCTTGACCGTGATGGTACAACTGCGCAACCGCACCGACTTTCCACAGATGCTCGAGGCGCGCGCACACTTCTTCGACAGCAGCTTCGCGCCGATCGAAAAGCCGTCCGCGTGGACCCGCGTGCCGCTGGAGGCCAACGGCATCGCCAGCTTCCAGGAAGCGTCGCTGGGCACGCAGGCGGTGGCCCATTATTACGTTGAAATCCGCGAGGCCCGCTGATGAAGGCGCTCTGCTGCGCGCTGCTCATGGCGGCCGGCGCCTGCCACGGCCAGGCACTCGATGCGCCACACCGGTTCGACGCGGTGCGTCCGGCACCGGTCGCCGCCCTGGACGCGCCCGAGGCGCCAATGATGGCGCTGCCGTCAACCGCCGGCACCTTCGCAGACTGGTACGAGCAGCAGCACCGCCCGGCGCTGGCGCTCTACTTCGACAAGCAGCTCGACCAGTTGCCGCCAGGCTGGCACGGCGGTACGCGGCTGCTGATCGAGCAGGACGGCAAGATCGGCCAACAAACCGAGCACAGACGTGTGACGATCGGCGTGCAGCACAACACCGAAACGACATCGGCCACACGCGGCGACTTCGCCACGCTGTTCGAACAGTCGCTGCAGCAGGAGATGCAACGTCACCGCCTGCGCCTGCTCGACGCCGTGGTGCTGCAACGCAAGCTGGCAAGCGCAGGCCGCACCGAGGGTGCTGACCTCGAATATACCTCGCTCAACAAAGCGGTGCGCCTGATCCTGGAAGTACGGGTGGTGTGCCTGGCGGGTGGGTGTGAGCTACTGGGCACGGTCAAAGACATCCATAGCGGTGCCGTGACCGCCAGCGCACGCTGGCCCGTCGATGCCGCGCTCGACAGCGGCGCGCGGATTGACCGCGCAAGCCGGGCGCTGCTGCAGCAGTTGATGAGGCAGAAAGTATCGTAGGCGCGCCGCCTATTTCCAGTTGTTCCAGGCGGCAAGCACGGCGTTGGGATATTGCGGCTTGCCCCGGCTGCCGTTGTAGCGGCCCAGCGCCAGGTACAGGTTGCCGCCTTCCATGTCGATGTACATGCGCAGGATCGCGCAGCCGTAGCGCAGGTTGGTTTGCATGTGGAACAGGGCGCTGCGGTTACGGTCGCCGATCACATTGGTCCAGAACGGCATCACCTGCATGTAGCCGCGCGCGCCGGCAATCGACACCGCGTACTTGCGGTACGCCGACTCCACCTGGATCAGCCCCAGCACCAGCCCCGGATCGAGTCCGGCACGGCGCGACTCGTACCAGGCGGTGGCGAGAAATTCGTTGCGGGTCTGGTCGTCGGGCAGCTTGCGCTGCAGGCGCGCCGACATGGTGGCCAGCCAGAGCGCGTAGCGCTGGCGGTCGGCGTCAGTGCGGAAGGTGGGCCGCGGCGGCGTGGGGTCCTTGATGGCGTTGGCCAGGGCCACGCGCACGGAGTCGGCGAGCGCCTCCTCCTTCTGGTTGCCGGCGGTGGCGCTGGTTGCGAGGAGAAACGCAACCGCCACCAACCATCCACGCCCAAAGCTCCGTCGTTCCGCATCGGCGGACCGCCGCGTAGGCGGGAACCCATAGACCGCCTCCCAGGATGCAACGTATGGATTCCCGCGTGCGCGGGAATGACGGCTCATGGTGCAACTCACTGGCCGAGTTTGCCTTGGACGAAGCTCAGGATGTCCGCGACCGGCACGGCAGTTGCCTCGGCATCGCGACGGCCTTGATACTCGAGATTACCCTCTTTCAAACCACGGTCGCCAATCACCACGCGGTGCGGCACGCCGATCAGTTCCCAGTCCGCGAACATCTGGCCCGGACGCAGACCACGGTCATCGACGATGACGTCGATGCCGGCAGCCACCGCGTCCGCATACAGCTGCTCGGTCGCTTGCTTGACCGCCTCGCTGCGGTCCATGCCCATCGGGCACAGCACCAGCTCGAACGGCGCCAGCGATGTCGGCCAGATGATGCCCTTGTCGTCGAAGTTCTGTTCGATTGCCGCGCCCATGATGCGGGTGATGCCGATGCCGTAGCAGCCCATCTGCAGCGGCGCCGGTTTGCCGTTTTCGTCGAGGAACGTGGCCTTCATGGCGGCCGAGTACGCGGTACCGAGCTGGAACACGTGACCGACTTCGATGCCGCGCTCGATGGTCAGCACGCCCTGGCCGTCCGGCGAGGCATCGCCTTCGACCACGTTGCGCAGGTCGGCCACAATCGCTGGTTCCGCGACATCGCGGCCCCAGTTGGCGCCCGTGTAGTGGTAGCCGGCGTCGTTGGCGCCGCAAATAAAATCGGCCATGTTGGCGACCGTGCGATCTGCCACCACGGTGACCGGACCCTTGGTGCCGATCGGACCCAGGTAGCCGGGCACGCAGCCATAGACTTCGGCGATTTCTTCTTCGGTCGAGAAGCGGTGACCGGCCAGGCCGGCCACCTTGGTGACCTTGATCTCGTTGAGTTCATGGTCGCCGCGCAGCAACAACATGAAATACTGTTTAGCTGTTTTGCCGTCTTTTTCCGTTTCCACGGTCAGCGCCAGGGTTTTCACGGTGTGCGACAGCGGCAAGCCCAGTTGGGCGGCAACCAGTTCGCACTTGGTGGCGTCTGGCGTGGCGACCTTGGTCAGCGCCTGGGCGGCAGCGGCGCGCTCGGCGGTGGCTGGCAGCGCTTCGGCCGCTTCCATGTTGGCAGCGTAGTCGGAGGTTGGGCAATACACCAGCGCGTCTTCGCCGGTGTGGGCGATCACGTGGAATTCGTGCGAGCCGGTACCGCCGATGGCGCCGTTATCGGCCGCTACCGCACGGAACTTCAAACCGAAACGGTTGAAAATTCGGGTATAGGCGTCATACATGATCTTGTACGACGCTTGCATGCCGGCCACGTCGCGGTCGAACGAGTACGCATCTTTCATGGTGAACTCGCGGCCGCGCATCAGGCCAAAGCGTGGACGGCGTTCGTCGCGGAACTTGGTCTGGATGTGGTAAAAATTCAACGGCAACTGGCGGTAGGACTTGATCTCCGTGCGCACGACATCGGTAATCACTTCCTCGGCCGTGGGCTGGAACGCGAATTCGCGGCCGTGGCGGTCCTTGATGCGCAACAGTTCGGCGCCCATCTTGTCCCAGCGGCCCGTCTCCTGCCACAGCTCGGCCGGCTGAATCAGCGGCATCAGCAGTTCGACAGCGGCGGAACGGTTCATCTCTTCGCGCACGATGGCTTCGACCTTGCGGATCACGCGCAGGCCGATCGGCATGTACGTGTAGATGCCCGAACCGAGGCGCTTGATCATGCCTGCGCGCATCATTAACTGGTGGGAGACGATCTCTGCATCGGCTGGTGCTTCTTTAAGCGTGGAAATAAAAAAACGTGAGGCGCGCATACGGTGAATTCTTTTTAAAAAGAGAGAGTTATAATCAACCTAATTTTAAAGGATTAGCTGGCTGATGCGTCCATACTTTATACAAATGCGTTCAATACATGGCCCTTCGACCGATTTCGTACCGCGGAATTCCCGCCGAAGCGTCTTTTTGTGGGCAAAAATATAAGCAGGGAGCTCAGTCGCAGAAAGTTTGAGGTGCAATATGCTGGATCGTGAAGGGTTTCGGCCCAACGTCGGCATCATCCTGCTCAACGCCCAGAACGAGGTGTGGTGGGGCAAGCGGGTGCGCGAGCATTCATGGCAATTTCCACAAGGTGGTATCAAGTACGGAGAAACGCCTGAGCAGGCGATGTATCGGGAGCTGGAGGAAGAAATCGGTTTGCGGGCCGAGCACGTCAAAATCGTCGGTCGCACCCGCGACTGGTTGCGTTACGAGGTGCCCGACCATTTTATCAAGCGGGAAATCCGCGGCCATTACCGTGGCCAGAAGCAGATCTGGTTCCTGTTGCGCATGTGTGCGCGCGACAACGACGTCAATCTGCGCCTGACCGACCACCCCGAGTTCGACGCCTGGCGGTGGCACGAGTACTGGGTGCCGCTCGACGTCGTCATCGAGTTCAAGCGCGATGTGTACCAGCGCGCGTTGCAGGAACTGTCACGGTTCCTCACCTGGCCGCCCAACGGCCACGAGCGCCGCCACGGCTCGCGCTACCTGCGTCAGCCCCGTGCGGGTGCAGGTGCCGGCGCCGAAGTGGAGCGCCGCACCCAGGTGGCCGCGCAGGTTGCCGAACCGTCGGCCATCAGCGCACCGCCTGCGATCATCAAGACCGGCAGCTAAGGTCTGGCAAGGTCCCCTCCCCGGCATGCAGATGCCGGGCGGGGTACAATGTCGCCATCATGTTCAATCCCTCTTCCGACGATGTGCGCCGCTTCTTTTGCGAGGTTTTTCGCAAGCAGCGCGCCAATGAAATCCTGACCCCGCTCGAAGCGATGGCAGCCGACTGGGTGCGCCACCACCCCGAACACCACGACGTGCTGGCCGATGTCGAGTCCGCGCTGGGCCGCAACTATTCGGTCGAAGGCGCGCAGGCCAATCCGTTCCTGCATCTGTCGATGCACCTGTCCATCGACGAGCAGATCTCGATCGACCAGCCGCCCGGCATCCGCGATGCCGCCACCGCCCTCACCCTCAAGCTCGACGACGCCCACGCGGCGCAGCACGAAATCATGGAATGCCTGGGCGAAATGATCTGGACCGCCCAGCGCAACGGCACGCCGCCCGATGGGCTGGCGTACGTCGAGGCGATCCGCCGGCGTATCCGATAAGCGTCCGCCAGGCATTCGCTAATCGCATAAATCGTTTCCCCAATGCAAAAGGCCACGCATCGCGTGGCCTTTTTGCTGTAGCGCCTGGCTTAGTTGGCGGCTGCCACCGGCACCACGGCCGGACCTGGCTGCGCGTTGCCGGTTTCATCAAGCGTGAACGCTTTCAGGCCCAGCACCGAGCTGCTGTACTGGCGAATCTTGTTTGCCAGCACCGGATCGTTGTTCAGCTTTTGACCATACGATGGCACCATGGCCTTCATCTTGGCATCCCATTCCGGCGTGGCCAGCTTGGCCTTGAACGCGGTTTGCAAGACCTTGATCATGATCGGTGGCGCGGTCGAAGCGCCTGGCGAAGCACCGAGCAGGGCCACGATGCTGCCATCGGCCGAACCGACGACTTCAGTACCGAACTGCAGTACGCCGCCTTTTTCCGGCAGGTCCTTGACGATCTGCACGCGCTGGCCGGCGTTTTGCAGGGTCCAGTCTTCCATTTTCGCTTCCGGCAGGTATTCGCGCAGCGTGGCCAGACGGTCTTCCGGCGAGTTCAGCACCTGTTGAATCAGGTACTTGGTCAGCGGAATGTTATCCCAGCCGGCTTGCAGCATTGGACGCACGTTGCCGGTGCCGATCGATGCTGGCAGGTCCACCCACGAACCGTTTTTCAGGAACTTGGTCGAGAACGTTGCGAACGGTCCGAACAGCAGTGCTTTCTTGCCGTCGATGATGCGGGTATCCAGGTGCGGTACCGACATCGGTGGCGAACCAACCGACGCCTTGCCGTACACCTTGGCAGCATGCTTTTCCACCAGTTCCGGATTGGTGGTCACCAGCCATTGGCCGCCGACCGGTACGCCGCCGTAGCCCTTGGCTTCCGGGATGCCCGATTTTTCCAGCAGCGGCAGCGAACCGCCGCCGGCGCCCACGAACACGAACTTGGCGCGCACGGTTTTCACGGCGTTGGTGTCGAGGTTCTTGACGGTGACGTTCCAGTTGCCGTCGGTGCCGCGCTTGATGTCTTCCACTTGCGTACGCAGGTTGACGGTGGCGCCGTGCGAGTCGGTCAGGTGCTTGACCAGTGCGCGGGTCAGGGTGCCGTAGTTGACGTCGGTACCGATGTCCATGCGGGTGGCGGCGATCTTTTGCGACGGATCACGGCCGGTCATCACCAGCGGCGCCCATTCGGCGATCTTGGCCGGATCTTCCGAGTACAACATGCCCTTGAACAGGTTTTCCTTTTGCAGTGCAGCATAGCGCTTGCGCAGGAAATTGATGTTGTCATCACCCCAGACAAACGCCATGTGCGGCACATTGTTGATGAAGGTGGTCGGCGCGCCGAGGTAGCCGTTCTTGACCTGGTAGGCCCAGAACTGCTTCGACACTTCGAACTGTTCGTTGATATCGACTGCTTTCTTGGTCTCGATGTGGCCGTCGGCCGCTTCCGGGGTGTAGTTCAGTTCGGCGAATGCCGAGTGGCCGGTGCCGGCGTTGTTCATCGCGTCCGAGCTCTCGGCGGCCACTTTGTCCATGCGCTCGTAGAAGGCCATGGTCAGGGTGGGGTCGAGTTCCTTGAGCATGGTGCCCAGGGTGGCGCTCATGGTGCCGGCGCCGATCAACAGGACGTCGACCGGTTTGTCGTCGGTCGGTGCCGGCGACTTGCTGCATGCGGCCAGGATCAGGCACGACATCAGGATAAGAATTGACTTACGCATACGTAACTCCGTTGTGGTGATCGTGATGAACAGTGCGGCCGGCCATTGCCAGGGACGATGAAAACGTATCGTAGGTGGCTGTCTGCCGCTGAGGCGGATGAGGGGGTGACGGCTGCCGGCGCAAGCACGCACAAGAGCGCGCGCGTGTCCATACTTAAAATCAAGGAATGCGATTTTATCAGTGTACTCCCGGGGCGAAAATGGGGATAACACTTACGCACCGGACGCGAAACTACGTAGTTATTAACCGCAAAACGATACAAAAAAGCCACGACAACCGGTGGCTGGCGTGGCTCTCAGGAGCGTAAAACGGTCAGCGATGAACGGCCATATTGCCAGGCAAGCTGTGCAGGTAAGCGGCCAGATCCTTGATGTCCTTGTTGCTCAGCGGCTTGACCTGGCCAGTCATGATGGCGTTGTTGCGGCCGTAGGCGCCATCGCCGCGCTTGTAGGCGACCAGTGCATGTTCGAGGTAGTCGCGGTGCTGGCCGGCCAGTTTCGGGTAGCTGGGATCGAGCGGCGTGTTGTAGTCCTTGCCGTGGCAAGTGAAGCAGTTGTACTTTTCGGCCAGCGCCTTGCCGTTGGCCACGTTACCGGCGGCCTGGGCCGTCATGGAGATGGCGCCGCAAACGAGCGCCACAACTAAAGCTTTGAGATGATTCATTTTGCGCTCCCGGCCCTGGTTTGCTGCGCATAGAATGCGGCGACGTCGGCAATGTCCTGGTCAGACAGGCTGGCGGCAATGCCGCGCATGCTCGGATGCTTGCGGTCACCTTTTTTGTACGCTTGCAACGCCGCCTCGATGTATTTGGCGCCCTGCCCGCCGATCATCGGCACTTGGTAAACTTCCGGGAAGGTGGCCTTGTAGCCAGGAATGCCATGACAACCGATGCACATTTCGATCTTCGCTTTGGCGGCTTGGGCATTGCCCACGATTTCCGCCGCCGTGCCCACTTGGGTGAAGCTGACTAAGACAAGTAGTGCTGTGATTTTTTTCATGGTCTTTGCTAGGTGGGTAATCGACGCAGCTGCTGCGCGTATTCAGAACCTACTGCCGAAAGCGAAACTTGACTTTTGCACTACCAGTGCAGGGATTCTAACCTAACAAATTTGACAAAGCTACACAGTATCGTCGCTGGAAACAACACCGGCGGCGCCGTCTTTTGCAGTGCAGCGTAAAGCGCGCCAGTCCCTTTCTCCACTATACTTGGCCCCATCGTCCACACCCCGAGACCCACGCATGCAAGCTACTGCCCGCTTTGAAGGTTCCGACCAGTACGTCGCCACCGCCGACCTCAAACTGGCGGTCAACGCCGCCCTCACCTTGCAGCGTCCGCTGCTGATCAAAGGTGAACCGGGCACCGGCAAAACCATGCTGGCCGAAGAAGTGGCCGCCGCGCTCGACATGCCGCTGATGCAGTGGCACATCAAGTCCACCACCAAGGCCCAGCAGGGTCTGTACGAATACGACGCCGTCTCGCGCCTGCGCGACTCGCAGCTGGGCGACGAGCGCGTGCGCGACATCCAGAACTACATCGTCAAGGGCGTGCTGTGGCAGGCCTTCACGGCGCCGGAACCGGTGGTGCTGCTGATCGACGAGATCGACAAGGCCGACATCGAATTCCCCAACGACCTGCTGCGCGAACTCGACCGCATGGAGTTCTACGTGTACGAAACGCGCGAGATGGTGCGCGCCGTGCACCGGCCGCTGGTGATCATCACGTCCAACAACGAAAAGGAATTGCCCGACGCCTTCCTGCGCCGCTGCTTCTTCCACTACATCCAGTTCCCCGACCGCGACACCATGGCGCGCATCGTCGAGGTGCACTACCCGAATTTGAAAAAAGAGCTGCTGGCGCAGGCCCTGCAAACCTTTTACGCGGTGCGCGACGTGCCCGGCCTGAAGAAAAAGCCATCGACGTCCGAATTCCTCGACTGGCTCAAACTCCTGATGGCCGAGGACATCTCCCCCGAAGAACTGCACGGCACCGACCACAAGGCCAGCGTGCCGCCGCTGCATGGCGCCCTGCTGAAAAACGAGCAGGACGTGCACCTGTTCCAGCGCCTGGTGCAAATGGCAAGGACCAACCGCTGATGAAAGAAATCACTCCCGTCACCCTGGAACTGCACGGCGTGCGCCTCGAACCGCTGGCGCCGCACCACGCCGAAGGCCTGCGCGCGGCGGCCACCGACGGCGAACTGTGGACGCTGCGCGTAACCTCCGTGCCCGAGCCACACGACGTTGACGGCTATATTTTCAAAGCATACGAGATGCGCGGCAGCCGGCTGGCGTTTGCAGTGGTCGATGCCGCCACCGGCACCGTCATCGGCACCACCAGCTACCACGACATCGTGCCCGCCATCGGCCGGCTCGAAATCGGCTACACCTGGTACGCCAAAAGCCGGCAGCGCACGCATGTCAATACCACCTGCAAGCTGCTGCTCCTGACGCACGCGTTCGAGACCCTGGGCGCGGCGCTGGTCGGCCTGCGCACCGATAACTTCAACCACGCATCGCAGGCCGCCATCGAACGCCTGGGCGCGAAAAAGGATGGCGTGCTGCGCCACCACGCCGTGCGGCGCGATGGCACCGTGCGCGATACCGTCATGTACAGCATCGCCGCCGGCGAATGGCCCGAGATCAAGGCCCAGTTGCTGTACCGGCTCGCGCGCCACGGCCGGAGCTAAGTATGCTGATCGATTTCTTCTTCACCCTGAAAGACGCCAAAATCCCGGTCTCGATCAAGGAGTTTCTGACGCTGCTCGAAGCGCTGCAAAAGAATGTCATCGACACCTCGCTCGACGACTTTTACTACCTGGCGCGCCTGACGCTGGTGAAGGACGAAGCCCACTACGACAAGTTCGACCGCGCCTTCGGCCTGTACTTCAAGGGCATCGCCGCCAACTTCGACGAGAAAAGCCAGATTCCGCTCGACTGGCTGCTGCAGCGGATGAAGCGCGAGCTGACCGACGAGCAAAGGGCGCAGCTGGAAAAATTCGGCTACGACAAGCTGATGGACCGGCTGGCCGAGCTGTTAAAAGAGCAGAAGGAGCGCCACGAAGGTGGCAGCAAGTGGATCGGCACCGGCGGCACGTCGCCGTTCGGCCATGGCGGCACCAACCCGGAAGGCATCCGCATCGGCGGCAAGGGCGGCAGCCGCACGGCGGTCAAGGTGTGGGAAGAGCGCGCGCTCAAGGACTACGACGGCGAGCGTGAAATCGGCACCCGCAACATCAAGGTGGCGCTGCGCCGGCTGCGCAAGTTCGCCCGCGAAGGCGCACACGAGGAACTGGCGCTCGACGCCACCATCCACGCCACGGCCAGCAACGCCGGCTTCCTCGATCTGAAAATGCAGCCCGAGCGCAAGAACAACATCAAGGTGCTGATGCTGTTCGACGTCGGTGGTTCGATGGACGACCATATCGAGCGCACCGAGGAACTGTTCGCAGCGTCGCGCACCGAATTCAAGAACATGGAGTTCTATTACTTCCACAACTGCGTATATGACTTCGTGTGGAAGAACAATCGCCGCCGCCAGTCCGAGCGCTTCGATACCTGGGATATCCTGCGCAAGTACCCGCCCGACACCAAGCTGATTTTCGTTGGCGACGCCACCATGAGTCCCTACGAGGTGCTGCATCCGGGCGGCTCGGTCGAGTACAACAACAAGGAAGCCGGCAGCGAGTGGCTCACGCGCTTTACCAACGCGTTTCCGAAGTTCGCGTGGTTGAATCCCGAGCCGGAAGGGTTGTGGCAGTACCGGCAGTCGATCGCCATCATCCGCCAGTTGATGAACAACCGCATGTACCCGATTACCATCGATGGGCTGGAGCGGGCGATGCGGGCGTTGAGCAAGTAGTGCCTTGCGGGCCAGCGCCGCGAACCAGCGCCACGGCGGCTTGCGCCGGTAGCTGCGAGCGGTAGCCGGCGTTTCCGCAGCTCAGCGCTCCGGCGGCTTGCAGGGTAGCTTACGCTGGTAGCTGCAAGCGATAGCCGACCGCCGTCTCGGTCAGCAGAAACTTTGGCTGCGTCGGGTCGGCTTCGAGCTTGTGCCGCAGGTGGCCCATGTAAATGCGCAGGTAGTGGCCGTTCTCCGACTGCGACGGCCCCCACACGGCGCGCAACAGCTGCGGATTGGTCATTACCCGGCCCGCGTTGGCCACCAGCACCGCCAGCAAACGGTACTCGGTGGGCGTCAGGTGCACGTTTTCTCCGCCGCGCGTCACGCGGCGGTTTTGCAAATCCACGGCCACGTCGCCGAACGCGATCAGGCCGTCCTGGCTGGCCGCCGGCTGGCGCTGGCGGCGCAAGGTCGCGCGCACGCGGGCCAGCAACTCGCCGACGCCGAACGGTTTCGTCAAATAATCGTCGGCGCCGGCGTCAAGCGCACGGATCTTGTCCGCTTCGTTGACCCGGGCGGAGAGCACGATCACCGGCACCGTGGACCATTTGCGCAAGTCCAGCACGAAGTCGATGCCGTCGCCGTCAGGCAGACCCAGGTCGAGCACGATCAGGTCCGGCTTGCGGGTGCCGGCGTCGATCAGGCCCCGTTGCAGCGTCGCCGATTCGAACACCTGCCAGCCCTCCTCTTCCAGCGCAGCGCGCACGAAGCGGCGGATTTGCGGTTCGTCTTCCACCAATAACGCGGTGGGCGTGGTGATGTGTTCCGTCATGCGGTCTCCGGTTCAGGCTCCAGCTCCGGCATGGCTGGCGGTGTGCCCAATGGCAGGGTAAAGGTGAATGCGGCGCCGCCCAATGGTGACGCGTGCGCGGCGGCGCTGATGCGGCCACCGTGCGCCTCCAGGATGGCACGGCAGATCGCCAGCCCCAGGCCCACGCCCGGCTTGGCCGATTCGCGCTCGCCCCGGGTGAATTTTTCAAAGATCGCTTCCTCGCGGCCCGGCGGCAAGCCGGGGCCGTCGTCGGCCACGGTGATATTGATCCACTGGCCATGCAGCGCAGCGCCAATTTCAATGGTCGATCCGGCCGGCGTATACTTGGCGGCGTTTTCCACCAGGTTGGCCAGCACCCGCTCGATCAGCACGGCGTCGTAGCGCAGCAGAGGCAAGTCCTTGGGCAGCTCGGTGCGCACGTGGTGGCCGGTCAATTGCGAACCGCTGGCGCGCAACGCGCTGCCTACCACTTCTTCAAGCGGCTGCCACTGCAAATTGAATTTCACTTCGCCGCTCTGGATGCGCGCCATGTCGAGCAGATTGGCCACCATGGCGCTCATGCGCAGCGCCTCGTCGTGCAGCGCCTCGGCCACCTCGCGCTGGGCGTCGGGCAGCGGCGGCTTGGCGCCGGCCAGCGATTCGGACAGGCCCACCAGCGACGTCAGCGGCGTGCGCACATCGTGCGACAGCGCCGCCAGCAGTGAATTACGCAGCCGCTCGGACTCCATGTTGACCAGCGCATTCTGCGCCACTTCGATGTAGTGCACGCGCTCGAGTGCAATCGCGGCCAGCGCGGCAAAGGTGTCGAGTTGCTGGCGTTGTTCGGGGATCAGGAGCCAGCGCTGGCGCAGCGGCGTGATCGCCAGCACGCCCCGGGTGCGCATCGGCGCCACCAGCGGCAGGTAGAACAGCGCGCTGGCCGGCAGCGTGTCGGTGCCCAGGCCGGCGCTCTCGGCGTTGTCGAAGGCCCATTGGGCGATGCCGATGTCCAGGGTTACGCCGGCCGGCGGCGGCAGCAGGCGGCCGTCGGCATCGGGCAGCAGCAAGGTGGCGCGGGCGCGGAAGGCGTTTTCGATGAAGCGGCGCGTGGTATCGAAGATCTGTTCCGTTTGCAGGGCGCCCGACAGTTCGCGGGCAAATTCGTACAGGGAACGCGAACGCTTCTCGCGCTGCGCCGCCACCCGCGCCTGGAAGCGCAGGCCCGACGTCAAATGGCCGGTGATCAGGCCCACGGCCAGCATCACCACAAAGGTGATCACATACTGAAAATCGGAAACGGCAAAGTCGAAGCGCGGGGAAACAAAGAAAAAGTCGAAGCAGGCCACGCTCACGCAAGTAGCCACCACCGACGGCCCACGTCCGAACCGCACGGCCGTGAGCAGCACGCCGAGCAGGAATAGCATGGCGATATTGGCCAGGTCCAGCCAGGCCAGCAGCGGCATGGCGGCCAGTGCGATGGCGAAGCTGGCTGCGACAGCCACGGCGTAGCCGGTGGCGCGCTGCTGGTGCCACGGCAGGCGCGCTGCGCCGGGCACGCGTAGGTCGCCGCGCTCGCCGTAGCCGTCCTCGCGGCCACCGGGGTCGAGGTCAGCGTCGGCCGTGGCATCGGCGCCCCACGCGCTGCCGGTGCTGCCGGTACGTGCACCGGCAGGCGTGTCGATGCTGGCGGCGCCGATTTCGACCAGGTCCAGGTCCGGTGCATAACGGGCCAGGCGCTTGATGTGCGGCGTTTGCCACGGCAGCGACGACCGCGAACGGCCCAACACGAACTTGGACAGGTTGTGGCTGCGCGCATATTCCACCGCCGCCAGCGCCACGTCGCGGCCCGGCACCACGGCGGTGGTGGCGCCCAGGTCTTCGGCCAGCTTCAGTGTGCGCAGGATCTGTTCGCGGCGCGCGGCCGGCAGCTTTTGCAGCGCCGGCGTCTCCACGTAAATCGCGTGCCAGTCGGTACCGAGCTGGCCGGCCAGGCGCGCCGTGCTGCGCACCGTGTGCTCGGCGCCCGGATTCGGTCCCACGCACGCCAGCAGCGCGGCGCCGGTTTTCCAGATGTCGGCAATCGACTGCTCCACGCGGTAGGCGCGCACGTCATCCTCGATGCGGTCGGCAGTGCGGCGCAGCGCCAGCTCGCGCAGCGCAATCAGGTTCCCCTTGCGGAAGAAGTTTTTCGACGCCCGCTCGGCCTGCGGCGCCTGGTACACCTTGCCGGCCTTCAGGCGCGCCAGCAGTTCGTCGGCCGGCAGATCGACCAGCACCACCTCGTCGGCCTGGTCGAACACGGTGTCGGGCACGGTCTCGCCCACGCGGATGCCGGTGATGCCGCCCACCACGTCGTTGAGGCTTTCCAGGTGCTGGACGTTGACGGTGGTCAGCACGTCGATGCCGGCGTCGCGCAGTTCCTCGACGTCCTGCCAGCGCTTGGGATGGCGCGAACCGGGCGCGTTGGAATGCGCCAGTTCGTCCATCAGGATCAGCGGCGGATGGCGCGCCAGCGCGGCATCGAGATCGAATTCGGCGAGCGTGCGGCCACGATGCTCGACCGCACGCGGTGGCAGCACGTCGAGGCCGGCCAGCATGGCGGCGGTCTCGCTGCGGCCATGGGTTTCCACCACGCCGACCAGCACCGCGTGGCCGTCAAGCTGAAGCTTGCGGGCGGCGGCCAGCATGGCGTAAGTCTTGCCCACGCCGGCCGATGCGCCAAAATAAATGCGCAGCTTGCCGCGCGCGGCGCGCCGCTCCCCCGCCTGGACTTGCGCCAGCAAGGCGTCGGGATCGGGGCGCGAACTATCGTGGGGGATGGACATGCGGCGATTCTACCTTGGATTGATCAACGGCCGGTCTGGTCGAGCGCCAGGTTCAGCGCCAGTACATTCACGCGCGGCTCGCCGAAAAAGCCGAAGTATTGCGGCCGCGTGTGCTGCTCGATCAGCGCCAGCACCTGGTTGGTGTTGAACTGGCGCGTGGCCGCCACGCGCGCAGCCTGGTAGCGGGCGGCGGCCGGGCTGATCTCGGGATCGAGGCCGCTGGCCGATGCGGTGACCAGGTCCACGGGAATCGGCGCAGTGTTTGCCGGATCAGCCGCCTTGAGGGCCTCGATACGGCCTTTGACGGCATCGATCAACGCCGCATTGGTGGGGCCAAGGTTGGTACCGGACGAACCGGCGCCGTTGTTGGGCATCGGACCGGTACCCGACGGGCGGCCCCAGAAGTACTTGGGCGACGTAAACGACTGGCCGATCAGCGACGAGCCAACGGCTTTGCCGTCGACTTCGACCAGGCTGCCCGCAGCCTGGGATGAGAACACGGTGGCAGCGATGCCAGAGACGGCAAGCGGGTACAGCACGCCGCAAAGAATGGTGAGAGCGCCGAAGATCACAAAGGCGGGACGGAAGTGGGAGGTCATAGGTATTCCAGTTAGTTTAGTTACCGTTAGCCCCGTCATCCTCGCGAACGCGGGGATGACAAGTCAGCGGGCAGTGATCATGGTTATACGAGGTGCAGCATCGCCAGCACCATATCAATCAATTTGATACCCACGAACGGCAAAACGATCCCGCCCAGCCCATACAACAGCAGGTTGCGGCGCAGCAGCGCCACCGCGCCAATCGCCCGGTATTTCACGCCTTTTAGCGCCAGCGGGATCAGCACAACGATGATCAATGCATTGAAAATCACCGCCGACATGATCGCCGACGACGGGCTGGCCAACTGCATCACGTCGAGCGCCTTCAGTTGCGGATACGTGCCCACGAACGCCGCCGGGATGATGGCGAAGTACTTGGCGATGTCGTTCGAGATCGAGAACGTGGTCAGCGCGCCGCGCGTCATCAGCATCTGCTTGCCGATTTCAACGATTTCCAGCAGCTTGGTCGGATTCGAATCGAGATCGACCATGTTGCCGGCTTCCTTGGCCGCCTGCGTGCCCGAGTTCATCGCCACCGCCACGTCGGCCTGCGCCAGCGCCGGGGCGTCGTTGGTGCCGTCACCGGTCATCGCCACCAGGCGGCCTTCGGCCTGGTATTTGCGGATCAGTTTCAGCTTGTCTTCCGGCGTGGCCTCGGCCAGGAAGTCGTCCACGCCCGCCTCGGCGGCAATCGCGGCGGCGGTCAGCTGGTTGTCCCCGGTGATCATCACGGTCTTGATGCCCATGCGGCGCAGTTCGCCGAAGCGCTCCTTGATGCCGCCCTTGACGATGTCCTTCAGTTCCACCACGCCCATCACGCGGCCACCGTCGGTGACCACCAGCGGCGTGCTGCCTCTGCGCGAAATATCGTCCACGGCGCGGCCCACTTCGGCCGGGTAGGCATTGGGCTGGCCGAGCGACTCGACGTAACGGCGCACGCTGTCGGCCGCGCCCTTGCGTACGGCCCTTGCATCAGGGCCGATCCCGATATCGACACCGCTCATGCGGGTTTGCGCGGTGAACGGCACGAACACGGCATTCAACGACGCCATCTCGCGTTCGCGGATGTTGAACTTCTGCTTGGCCAGCACCACGATGCTGCGCCCTTCCGGGGTTTCGTCGGCCAGCGAGGCCAGTTGCGCCACGTCGGCCAGCTGCTGCTCGGTCACGCCGGGCGCCGGCACGAAGCTCGATGCCTGGCGGTTGCCGAGGGTGATGGTGCCGGTTTTATCGAGCATCAGCACATCGACGTCGCCGGCCGCTTCCACCGCGCGGCCCGACGTGGCGATCACGTTGGCCTGCATCATGCGGCTCATGCCGGCCACGCCGATGGCCGACAGCAGGCCGCCGATGGTCGTCGGAATCAGGCACACCAGCAGCGCGATCAGCACCGTGATGGTGACCGGCGTGCCCGATTGGGCCGCCTGCACCGAGAACAGCGAGAACGGCAGCAAGGTGATGGTCACGATCAGGAACACGATGGTCAGCGCCACCAGCAGGATCGTCAGCGCGATCTCGTTCGGGGTTTTCTGGCGCTTGGCGCCCTCCACCATCGAAATCATGCGATCCAAAAAAGTCTCGCCCGGATTGACGGTAACCTTGACCACCAGCCAGTCCGACAGCACGCGGGTGCCGCCGGTGACCGACGAAAAGTCACCGCCCGACTCGCGGATCACGGGCGCCGATTCGCCGGTAATAGCGCTTTCATCGACCGAGGCCACGCCTTCGATCACTTCGCCGTCGATCGGAATCACGTCGCCCGCTTCAACCAGGATGAAATTACCCTTGCGCAGGTCGGTGGCCGGCTGCGGCAGCCAGGTAGTGCCGTACTTGGGCGAGGCCAGCTTCTTGGCGCTCACGGTCTGCTTGAGGTTGCGCAGCGACGCAGCTTGCGCCTTGCTGCGGCCTTCGGCCAGCGCCTCGGCGAAGTTCGCGAACAGCACCGTGAACCACAGCCAGACCGAGATCGCCAGGATGAAACCGGCCGGCGCCTCGCCCTGGCCGAACAGCGCCTGCAGGTACAGCAAGGTGGTGATGATGCTGCCGACATAGACGACGAACATCACCGGGCTGCGCACCTGGGTGGCGGGGCTGAGTTTTTTGAACGAGTCGGCAACCGCCGGCAGCAGCAGTTCGCTGTCGAACAGGCGCAGTTTTTTAGGCGCTGGATTGGCGGGGTTCGTAAATAGCGTCATTTCTTTTGGAGTCGTTGACATGATGAGATCCTGCGAATTAATGAGCAAACATCTGCAAGTGTTCAACCACGGGACCGAGCGCCAGCGCCGGCACGTAATTGAGCACGCCGACCAGCACCACCACGCCGATCAGCAGGCCAATGAACATCGGGCCGTGGGTGGGCATGGTGCCGGCGTTGGCGCCCAGGCGCTGCTTGCCGGCCAGCGAACCGGCCACCGCCAGGATCGGCACGATCACGGCAAAGCGGCCGAACCACATGGCCACTGCCAGCAAGGTGTTATAGAACGGCGTGTTGGCGGACAGGCCGGCAAACGCGCTGCCGTTGTTGTTGGCGGCCGAGCTGAGGGCGTACAGCACCTCCGAGAAACCGTGGGCGCCGGGGTTGAGGATGCCGGCGCGGCCGGCATCGGTCATCACCGCCAGCGCGGTGCCGGCCAGTACCAGCGTCGGCGTGACCAGGATGGCGATCGACGTCATCTTCATTTCATACGCCTGGATTTTCTTGCCCAGGTATTCCGGCGTACGGCCGATCATCAGGCCCGCAATGAACACGGCCAGGATGGCGAAGATCAGCATGCCGTACAGGCCCGAACCGACGCCGCCGAAAATCACTTCGCCAAACTGCATCAGCACCATCGGGATCATGCCGCCGAGCGGCGTGAACGAATCGTGCATGGCGTTGACCGCGCCGCACGAAGCGGCAGTCGTGACTGCCGCGAACAGGGTGGATGCGCTGATGCCGAAGCGTGTCTCCTTGCCTTCCATATTGCCGCCCGCCTGCAGGCTGCTGGCCGATTGGTCGATATTCAATGCCTGCAGCGCGGGGTGGACCTGCTGTTCGGCGCCCATCACCACCAGCGTGGCGGCGACAAACAGCACCGTCATCGCGCCGAGCACCGCCCAGCCCTGGCGGCGGTCGCCGACCATGCGGCCGAAAGCGAAGCACAGGCCGGCCGGGATCAGGAAGATCGCCAGCATCTGCACGAAGTTGGTCAGCGCGGTCGGGTTTTCATACGGGTGCGCCGAATTGGCGTTGAAGAAGCCGCCGCCATTGGTGCCCAGCATCTTGATCGCTTCCTGCGACGCCACCGGGCCCATGGCCAGGGTTTGCGTGCTGGTCGTCAGGGTTTCGGTCACCGGATCGCCCTTGGCATCCTTGAGCGGCTGGTTGTCGGCGTCCACTTTTGGCTGGGTGTACGTGACCGGTTCGATCAACTGCACTTGTTTATAAGCCGAGAAGTTCTGGATCACGCCCTGCCCGGCCAGGAAGACCGCCAGGATCACCGATAACGGCAGCAGCACGTACAGGGTCGAACGGGTGACGTCGGCCCAGAAGTTGCCGATCGATTTGGTCGAGCGCGCCGAGAAGCCGCGAATCAGCGCATAGCACACGGCGATGCCGGTGGCGGCCGAGAAGAAGTTCTGGCCGGTGAGCACCAGCATCTGGGTCAGGTAGCTCATGGTCTGCTCGCCGCTGTAGCCCTGCCAGTTGGTATTGGCGGCAAAGCTGACAGCAGTATTGAACGCGGAATCGGGGCTGACATTGGCCAGCCCCTGGGGATTGAGCGGCAGGAACGCTTGCAGGCGTTGCAGGCCATACACCGACAAGGCGCCCAGCGCATTGAACACCAGCAGTGCGATGGCGTAGGCTTTCCAGCCCTGGCCCTCTGGCTGGCCGTCCTTGGCGGCGATGCCGGCGGCGCGGTACAGCAGGCGCTCCGCACCACCGAGCCAGCCCATGCCGGGCACACGTGAACCATCGCCCACGCGCGCCAGCAGCACGCCCAGCGGCCAGGCCAGCGCCAGCAGCACGGCCAGGAAGGCGACCAGCAGCAGTATCGATTGGGTGGTCATCACAGTTCCTCCGCTTTGAGCAGCGCCAGCACCAGGTACACCAGCAGCCCGGCGGACGCAATGCCGCCGATCAGGTAAAAGATGCTCATGGCTGGCCTCCCAGCTTGTCGCAACCGGCGGCCATCGCCCAGAGCGCGGCGGTGAAGGCCACGATCACACCCATAAATATAAAATCCATCACACCCTCGAAGGTCTTGTTTTGATGGATGAAAGGTTAGCGGCAGGGGTCTAAAGATTTTGTAAAGACTTGGGTGGCCGGTGTAAACAAACTGTAAACGCGCCTTAAAAATCCACCGGCTTTACGGTTTGTTTACGCAGGACTGGGCACTATTTAGAACATTTTTACGGGCGCCGGCATAGGCTGGACCTGTCTTCCACCACCTGTAAAGATCATGAATACTTCGTTTCGCGGCATCTGGGTGCCGCTGGCCACGCCCATGGACCACGGCGAGATCGACTTGTCCCGCCTGCAAACGCTGGCCGACCGCCTGATCGCCGGTGGCGCCCACGGCCTGGTCGTCTGCGGCACCACCGGCGAGGCGTCGCAGCTGGACCTGGCCGAGCAATCGGCCGTGCTGTCGGCAGTGCTGGAAACGGCGCACCGCCGCTGCCCGGTACTGATGGGCGTGGGCGGCAGCGACACCTATGCCGCCGCCGCCAAGGTCCGCGAGTTCGACGATACTGAGCTGGCTGGTTACCTGGTCGCCACGCCCGCCTACGTGCGGCCATCGCAGGAAGGCCTGCTGCGCCATTTCGAGACGATCGCCGACGCTACCAGCCGTCCCATCGTGCTGTACAACGTGCCGGCGCGCACGGGCGTGAACCTGGAACTGGCCACCGCGCGCACGCTGGCGCAACGCCCGCAGTTTGCCGCCATCAAGGAAGCCGGTGGCAGCCTGCAACGGATGGAAGAGCTGGTGCGCCACACGCCGCTGGCCATGCTGTGCGGCGACGATGCGCTGCTGTTCGCGGCCCTGTGCGCCGGCGGTCAGGGCGCCATTTCCGCCTCGGCCCACATCCGCGTTGATCTGTATGTGCAAATCTACGACCTGGTCCACGCCGGCCACCTGGCCGAGGCGATGACCGTGTTCGACCACTTGCTGCCGGTGATCCGCCTGCTGTTCTCGGAACCGAATCCTGCGCCCCTGAAAGCAGCGCTGGCGATGCAGGGCGTGCTGCGCGACGAGCTGCGCCTGCCCATGACGCCAGCCAGCGATAGCTGCCGCACCCAATTGGCCGCCGCGCTGGCGGCGCTGGACGCCATACCGGCGTATCATCGCCACGAGGAGGTAACCGCATGATCGTCGCACTCACCGGTAACACCGAACACGATGGCAACCACGCCGTCTCCGACCTGGCCGAGGAACTGGCGCTGCTGCGGGTAGCCGCCGGCAACCGCGTGCTGCTGGTCTGCCCCGAACCCTGCGCCTATGATCCCCAGCTCTACGACGACCTGGTGATCGATGCCTCGCGCAATGAAGAGCGCGATGAGGCTTCACTGGCCGGCGCCGCTGTCATCGTCGCGCTGCTACGCCGGGCCGACCTCGAACACCAGGATCACGCACCGCTGCTGGCCCGCCTGCGCGCGGCCAGCGCGGCCAACCCCGGCGCGCGGATGCTGGTCACCGTGGCGCACGGCAGCGAACCGCTCACGCCGCACCAGACCGGTTGCCTGCTGGTATTCGTGGCGCAGCTGCCCGGCGCGCGCCTGGCCGACACTTTAGTGCTCGACCACGACACCTATCATTCACACCACAGCGCCTTCGAGGCGGATGCCTACAAGACCGCCAACGTGCTGTGCGCGCCCGAGGTGCGCCATCTGTATCGCCAGGTATTCAGCAGCAGATAAGCAACAGATAAAAAAGCGGGCCGGGCGGGTACTACCCGGCCGGCCCGACGAAGGAGAATACGCTGATCAGAAGGTCTTGCTGATCGTGAGTACCAGCGCGGTCTTGCCGGTGAACTTGCCGTTGACCGGCGACGCGTACGCGGTCTTGCTGGCGTTCGTTCCCACCACGGCCAGAGCACCGGTAACGATGCCGAAGTCTTTGGTCGCGCCCACTTTCCAGTCGGTGTAGTCGGCCGCTTCGTTGTTCTTCACCTTCTGGTGGCCGGCGTGCAGGTTGACGATAAAACCTTCGCCTGCCTCGATATTGGCGCCCACGTCGAGATAGCCGCTGTTCTTGCTGTCCACGAAGCCGAACAGGTTGGTCACCGCGTGCGAGTACTTGACGTAAGCAGGACCGACACCGAGCTGGCCATACACCTCGGTGGTATCGGCGTTGGCAAAGCCGGCCACGTTTTTCAGGCCGTTCGACGGGTACACATAGGTCAGCATGCCGACGTCGTAGGAAACGGCATCGCTCACCTGCCCGCGCTTGCCCGCGTAGATATCGAGTTCCACGTCGCCGTCGCCGCCGGCATCCTTGGTCCACTTGATCGACGACGCCCAGGCGCCGATATACAGGCCGGTGGGGTTGTTGACGTAATCGGCGCCGCCCTGCACGGCCGGCTGCAGGCGCGTTTGCGAAATGCCGCGATAGCGGTAGTCGGAGACTGCGGCGGCGTTGAAACTGACCTCGTTATCGGGCTTGGCGGCTTCCTGGGCCTGCGCCGCATGGGCGGCAAAAGCGGCGCACAGCGCGGCGGCGAGTAGTAATTTGTTCATATTGCTCTTTCTATTAATAGTGGGATGTCTGGGTGAATCGCCCGAACTCCGCGCCGGGCAGCGACTGCATCACCGCGTCCATCACCGGCGCGACCATGGCCGCACCCACGCACAGCCACACCTTCATGCGGGCGCCGTGCTCGCAGATTTCGATGCGGATGAATTCGAGCGAATCGCCGCAGATGCGCGTGACCATGCGGCGCAATTGGGTGACCGATGCGGTATCGACCTTGAGCGTCATCACGCAAGGGAAGTGATTCATGGCAGCTCCGATGAGGGTTAAGCGATGGAGCCAGCTTATCGGGCAGCCCGTAAAAACGGTCTAAAAAGACGGGGGCGTCTTGTAAACATCGTGTATAAATTGCCGCTGTTTGCTCCGGTTGAGGATAGAATACGCAAACACGCGCAATTAGCTGTACATATACCCAGTACATGAGCCCAGTAAATAAGCCCAGCACATAAACCCAGTATCGACATTATCAGCTTGATCACGTATGGCCACTAAAAAACCAGTTTCCGACTATAGCGAATCATCCATCCGGGTCCTCAAGGGCCTGGAACCAGTCAAGCAGCGCCCGGGCATGTACACGCGCACCGAGAACCCGCTGCACATCATCCAGGAAGTCATCGACAACGCCTCGGACGAAGCACTGGGCGGCCATTGCAAGAACATCATCGTTACCCAGAACGCCGACGGCAGCATCACGGTGGAGGACGACGGCCGCGGTATTCCGGTCGGATTGCACCCGGAAGAAGGCGTGCCGACGGTGGAAATCGTGTTCACGCGCCTGCACGCGGGCGGTAAATTCGACAAGGGTTCGGGCGGCGCGTACGCGTTCTCGGGCGGTTTACACGGCGTGGGCGTCTCCGTCACCAACGCGCTGTCCAAGCGCCTGGAGATCACCGTCTGGCGCAAGGAACCCAATGGCACCGGCCTGCACCACCTGGTGTTCGAACATGGCGACGTGGTCGAGCCGCTCACTTCCGTGGTCGCGCCGCGCGACGGCAAGAAGTCCGGCACCCGCGTCACCGCCTGGCCCGATGCCAAGTACTTCGACTCGCCGGCCATCTCGCAAACCGAGCTGCAACGCCTGCTGCGCTCCAAGGCCGTGCTGCTGCCCGGTGTGACCGTTACGCTCACCAATGCCAAGACCGGCGAATCGCAAACCTGGCAGTACAACGACGGCCTGCGCGGCTATCTGACCGAAGCACTGGCGCAGGCCACAGATGGCGAAACCCTGATTCCGCTGTTCGAAGGCGCGCAGTTCGCCGGCCCCGATGCCGAAGGCTTTGCCGAAGGCGAAGGCGCGGCATGGGTGGTGGCGTGGACCGAGCAAGGCGCCGTGGTGCGCGAATCGTACGTCAACCTGATCCCCACCCCCAACGGCGGCACCCACGAATCGGGCCTGCGCGACGGCCTGTATGGCGCCGTCAAAAACTTCGTCGAGATGCACTCGCTGCTGCCCAAGGGCGTCAAGCTGCTGCCCGAAGACGTGTTTGCGCGCGTGTCGTTCGTGTTGTCGGCCAAGGTGCTGGACCCGCAATTCCAGGGCCAGATCAAGGAGCGCCTGAATTCGCGCGACGCTGTGCGCCTGGTCTCCACGTATTCGAAACCGGCGCTCGAACTGTGGCTCAATCACCACGTCGATTACGGCAAAAAGCTGGCCGAGCTGGTGATCAAGCAGGCGCAATCGCGTCTGCGGTCGCTGCAGAAAGTGGAAAAGAAAAAATCGTCGGGCGTGGCGGTTTTGCCGGGCAAGCTGACCGACTGCGAATCGACCGATGTCACCCGCACCGAATTGTTCCTGGTCGAGGGTGACTCGGCAGGCGGTTCGGCCAAGATGGGCCGCGACAAGGAATTCCAGGCCATCCTGCCGCTGCGCGGCAAGGTGCTCAATTCTTGGGAAACCGACCGTGACCGCCTGTTCGCCAACAACGAGATCCACGATATTTCGGTGGCGATCGGCGTCGATCCGCACAACGCCACCGATACCCCGGACCTGTCCGGCCTGCGCTACGGAAAAATCTGCATCCTATCCGATGCGGACGTCGACGGCTCGCACATCCAGGTCCTGCTGCTCACCCTCTTCTTCAAGCACTTCCCGGGCCTGATCGCCAACGGCAATATCTGCATCGCCCGTCCGCCGTTGTACCGCGTCGATGCGCCGGCGCGCGGCAAGAAGCCGATCCAGAAGCTATACGCGCTCGACGCCGGCGAACTGGTAGCGATCGAGGACAAGCTGCGCAAGGACGGCTTGAAAGAAGGCGCCTGGTCGATCTCGCGCTTCAAAGGCCTGGGCGAGATGAACGCCGAGCAGCTGTGGGAAACCACGATGAACCCGGACACGCGCCGCCTGTTGCCAGTCGCCCTGGGCGAGTACGAGCACGGCGCCTCGGCCGCACGTTTCAATATGCTGATGGGTAAAGGCGAAGCCGCCGCCCGCCGCGCCTGGATCGAAGAACACGGCAACGAAGCCGAAGCAGACATCTAATACGAACCACTATGACTCAAGCAAATCTCTTTGACGAATCGCTGCCGGACCCGGACGGCGCCCTGCCGACCGGCGGCCCCACCGACGGCGGCGAAACCCTGACCCTGTCCACGTTTGCCGAACGCGCCTACCTCGATTACGCCATCTCGGTGGTCAAGGGCCGCGCCCTGCCCGACGTGTGCGACGGCCAGAAGCCGGTGCAGCGCCGCATCCTGTACGCGATGAACGAAATGGGCCTCAATTCCACCGCCAAGCCGCGCAAATCGGCCACCGTGGTCGGCGACGTGCTCGGTAAATTGCACCCGCACGGCGACCAGTCGGTGTACGACGCCATGGTGCGCATGGCGCAGGATTTTTCGCTGCGCTATCCGCTGGTCGATGGCCAGGGTAACTTCGGCTCGCGCGACGGCGACGGCGCGGCAGCAATGCGCTATACCGAAGCGCGCCTGACGCCAATCGCCAAGGTGCTGATGGACGAGATCAATCTCGGCACCGTGGACTTCCAGGCCAACTACGACGGCTCCACCGAAGAACCGAGCCTGCTGCCGGCACGCCTGCCGATGGTACTGCTCAACGGCGCCTCCGGTATCGCGGTCGGCCTGGCCACCGAAATCCCGTCGCACAACCTGACCGAAGTGGCACAGGCGGCGGTGGCGATGATCAAGAATCCAAAGATCACCCACGGCGAGTTGATGGCGCTGATTCCGGGGCCCGACTTCCCAGGCGGCGGCCAGATCATCACCACGGCCACGCAGATCAGCGATATGTATTCCACCGGTCGCGGCAGCATGAAGGTGCGCGCGCGCTGGAAGATCGAAGAACTGGCGCGCGGCCAGTGGCAGGCGGTCGTCAACGAACTGCCGCCCGGTACCTCGTCGCAAAAGGTGCTCGAGGAAATCGAGGAGCTGACCAATCCCAAGGTCAAGATGGGCAAGAAGGCGCTGTCGCCGGAACAATTGGCGCTCAAATCGCTGATCTTGAATTCGCTCGACACCATCCGCGACGAATCGGGCCGCGCTGCGCCGGTGCGCCTGGTGTTCGAGCCGAAATCGAAGAACCAGGACCAGACCGAATTCATGCTGATGCTGCTCGCGCACACGTCGCTCGAGTCGTCGGCGTCGATCAACCTGGTGATGATCGGCGGCGATGGCCGGCCGCGCCAGAAAGGGTTGACCGAGATTTTGCAGGAGTGGATCGAGTTCCGCTTCGCCACCGTCACCCGCCGCACGCAATTCAAGCTGGGCAAGGTCGATGCGCGCATCCATATCCTGGAAGGCCGCGAGACGATTCTGCTCAATATCGATAAGGTGATCCACATCATCCGCAACTCGGACGAGCCGAAGTCCGCGTTGATGGAGCGCTTCCGCCTGTCCGAAATCCAGGCCGAAGACATCCTGGAAATCCGCCTGCGCCAACTGGCGCGCCTGGAAGCGATCAAGATCCAGCAGGAACTGGCCGAACTGCGCAAGGAAAAAGGCACGCTGCAAGACCTGCTCGACAACCCATCGTCGATGAAGCGCCTGATCATCAAGGAAATCGAAACCGACTCCAAGACCTATGGCGACGCCCGCCGTACCGTGATCGAAGAAGCGCAAAAAGCGGTCGTGGAACAGAAAGTGGTGGATGAACCGGTCACCGTGATCATCTCGGAAAAAGGCTGGATCCGCGCCCGCACCGGCGTGGGCCACGACGCCGGTCAATTCACCTTCAAAGCCGGCGATGCGCTGTATGGCGCTTTCGAATGCCGCACGGTGGACAACCTGCTCGCCTTCGGCAGCAACGGCAAGGTGTACTCGGTGCCGGTGGCGGCCTTGCCCAACGCGCGTGGCGACGGCGTGCCGGTCACCACCTTGATCGACCTGGCCACCGGCGCGCGCATCCTGCACTACTTCGCAGGCAGCGGCGCCACGCAACTGATGCTGACCACCAGCGCCGGTTTCGGTTTCCTCGCCAAGGCGGCCGACATGGTCAGCCGCATCCGTGGCGGCAAATCGTTTATCACCTTGGACGAAGGCGACGTGCCGCTGCCGCCATCGGTGGTGGGGCCGGAAGCCTCCGCCGTGGCAGCGCTGTCGGCCAATGCCCGCGTGCTGGTGTTCGGTCTGGACGAGATGAAGGTGCTGACCAACGGCGGTCGCGGCGTGATCGTGATGGAGCTCGAGGACAAGGAAACGCTGGTCTCGGCCAAGCCGATCAGCCAAAAAGGCGTGATCGTCAGCGGTATCGGCCGTGGCGCCAAGCCGCAAGATGTGCGGCTGTCGGCGTCCGGGCTGGCAGAGCACATCGGCAAGCGCGCCCGCAAGGGCAAGGCGCTGGCCACCCGCATCAAGCCGAGCGGACTGACGCCGATCGTGTAACGACAACGCGCAGCAACAAGCCGTCATCCCGCACCAGCGGTATGACGGCTTTTTTATATCAGCGAATCAAGCGGATGCTGCCAGCAGCCAGTCGCGGCCCCGGCCGTCGAGCGCGGCTGCGATCACGTCTTCCGGCAGGGTGTACACGGTCGCCCAGGTTGCCCGGCCATCGGCGCTATTGGACGGAAAGCTGGCCGTTTCGATCGGCCAGTGATACTTGCGCTTCAAGGTCCGCACGATGGCAGCCAGGGTCACCCGGCCGCGCAGCGGTTCGGCGCCGGTCTGGTCGGCGTTGGAGAGTAGAACAGCCAGCACCGCACCGCGCGCGGTGCGGGGGCCGGGAAATACGGGATTTTTACGTGTCATCCCGCATTCTAGACGCGATCGTGCTTAAAAATCCACGTTCGCCGATAACCACAACCGGCGCCCTTCCTGGCTGTTCACATACGTGTTGCTGTAGGTGGGATTGGCGGTTGGCGTGGCGCGGTACGCACGGTAGTCGAGGAAGTCCTTGTTGAGCAGGTTGTAAATCGCTGCGTTCAGGGTGACCGCCTTGGTCAGCTGGTAGCTGCCGCCCAGGTGCAACATGGTGTAGCCCTGGTAATCGCCCAGCACTTCCTTGGCCATACGGGTGGATGCCGACGTGCCCGGATCGCGGAAGCGGTCGCTGCGATATTCGGCGCGCAGCCAGCTCTTGACGTCGGGCGTGATGTCCCACGTCAGGCGCGCATTGACCGCGTGCTCGGGCGTATCGCTGAGCGGCTTGCCAGCGTTGGCGCCGCTTTTCTGCTCGCTGTCGGTGTACGTGTAGTTGGCGCTGGCGGCGACGGTCTTGCTCAGTGCCACGCGGGTATTGAATTCCGCGCCGCGCGTGACGGCCTCATCGACGTTGATCGACTGGCCGAACGCATCGACATTGGGCCAGTTGCCGAAGCTGACGCAGCCGGGACGATTGGGCGCCTGGCGGTAGTCGCAGTTGATCAGGCCGGTGCCGGTGGTGATCTTGTCCTTGAACTTGTTGTTGAACAGGGTCCCGCTGGCGGTCCAGCCGGCCAGGTTGTCGAAGTGGACGCTCAGCTCGGTGGCGGTGCTGGTCTCGGGCTTCAGGCCCGGACTGCCCACCAGCGGTATCGTGCCCTGGCCGCCGAAGCCGTTGATGCCCGGCGACAGTTGCTCGACGCGCGGCGTCTTGTAGCCACGGCTCACGCCGCCCTTGACGGTCCAGTTGGGCGTGGCGCTCCAGACCGCGTAAGCACGCGGACTCATCTGCCCACCGAAGATGCTGTGGTCGTCATAGCGCGCGCCGAGCGTCAGTGCCACAGTCTCGGCCAGGCGCCATTCGTCTTCCAGGAACAGCGCTTTTTGCGTGAACTCGAACTTGGCGGGCGCCACGCCGTCGGTCATCTCGGCCTGCCACCACTGGGCGCCGATGGTGGCCATGTGGTTGCCCCACGGTAGTACCAGCTTGGTGTCGAACACGCGGCTTTCCACTTCCAGCGTGCGGGCGCTGCCAGCCACCGCACCCGGCGTGCCCGGTGGAATGGTGCGGCCGATGGTCTCGGTCTGGTTGACCATGTAGCTGCTGTCGATCGTACCCCAGCCCAGGCGGCCCGTGTGCGACAGCGTGTACTGGTCGCGGTTGTATTTCTGCCTGGGGCCGTAACCGCCCTGCACGCCCAACGTACCGAGCTGGCCGGCGGCGTTGTCATAAGTCTGGCGCCCCGCTTCCACGTCGAGCATGATGGTGTGCGCGCGGTTGGGCGTGAACGCCAGGCGGCCGCCGTAGTTGTTCACTTCCGATCGCACCGGGTTGGCGCCCATATTGGTCGGCGTTTCCACGCCGTTGATGTTCTGGTACGTGACGTTGGCCGCGTCGCGGCGCTGGGTGCTGCCGCGCAAGGACAGGCCCAGCAAGTCGGTGCTGAGCGGACCGCTCAGGTAAAAGCGGCCGGCCTTGACGTCGCCGAAGGCGGACTCCTGCTGCGCCGTGTAGTCGGCACCCACCGAACCGATCCATTTTTTGCCAACCTTGCGGGTGATGATGTTGACCACACCGCCCATGGCGTCGGAGCCGTACAGGGTGGACATTGGGCCACGGATCACCTCGATGCGTTCGATCGCTGCCAGCGGCGGCATGAAGCTGGTCTGGGTGCCGCCAAAGTTGTTCGGCGTGACATTGCCGGCCGCGTTCTGGCGGCGGCCGTCGATCAATACCAGGGTGTAGTCGCTTGGCATGCCACGGATGCTGATATTCATGCCGCCGGTCTTGTCGCTGGCCGCCCCCACGTCGATCCCCTCCACGCTCTCGAGCGCCTGGGTCAGGTTGCCGAAACGCTCGCGCTCGAGTTCCGCGCGCGTGATCACGGTAATCGATGCGGGCGCATCCTTGATGTTCTGCTCGAACCCGGCGGCAGACACCACTACTTCGGCCATGGTGCCGGCGGTGGCAATCTGCGCCAGGGCGCTACCGGCACTAACGGAACCACCAGCCATGACCACGGCAATGGCGAGCGCCAGCGCGGTCTTGCGGGTGGGGTGCGGATTGGGATGCGATGCTGGATGGGACGGACGTGCGATGTGACGGGTGCTGCTCGACATACATTCTCCTAAGTGCCCTGATGGCGTTAAATATTTTTTATGCGCATTTTTTAATGCGAATCATTATTATTAATATTTAATTAGGAAATACTTAAGACAGATAAAAAAACGGGCACACCCTCGCAGGTGCGCCCGTTCTTCTAACCGCGCAGCAGATTAGTGCTTGGCAGCGGCTTCTTTGACGTCGGCAGCGGCTTTGGCGCGCACTGCGTCGGTTTTGTTGGCGGCCAGCGCTTTGTCTTCGGTGGCGTCAACGGTTTTCTTAATGGCTTTAGCGTCCGCTTTCACGGTTTTCTTTTCAGCCTTCTCGACTGCCTTGGCGACATCTTTCTGGCCTTCGGCAGCAGCTTTGGCTTTGTCTTCAGGATCGGCTTTGGCCACTTTTTCGTTGGCTTTGGCAGCTTCGGTGTTTACCTTGGCCTGGGCTTCAGCGTGGACCTGGTCGGCCTTGTTGACAGCCTTGTTGGCTTTTTTGTCGGCTTTGGCTTCAACCTTGGCTTCTTTTTGCTGGGCCTTGGCGATGTCTTTATTGGCTTCGGTCTGGGCGCGGGTTACTTCCGGCGTTTGGGCGAAGGCAGCGGTAGCGAACAGGCCGGCGATCAGGGTAGCGACGATTTTGCTCATGATAGTTCCTCTCAATTATGTTTGGATACGTTCTTATTTAGGTGGGCAAGACCATCAAAGGCCCCGCCTGCTAAACGCTTTCCGCTTTTTGGTAGAAGCGCTAGGTCACGTAATCAGAATATCCAAAACCCCGAAAGTTGACTGTTCGGTACCGTACCAAACCCTTTATTTGATTGCAGGACGGGAATAAAGGTCGATGATGGTGGTCACCGCATCGGCGCACACCGAACAGAACTTGTCGCTGCGATCGAACATCAGGCATTGCATCTCGGGCCGGTAGTAACCGGTGGCTTCGTAGTTGGCGCCCTCGAACGCGCCCACCGTGTGCCGGTGCGGATCGCGCGAGAACAGCGCGTTGCTCTGCTCCAGGTCGCGATGAAACAGTGCGCTCATTTCCGACTCGGGACGGTTGGCCGCCCGCAGCGCGGCACGCTCCTTCTGATACGCGCGCGACGCGGTTTCGTACGCTTCCTTCGGCCATGGCGTGGGCAGCGGCATGCCGTCCTTGACGAATTTTTTCCATTTCAGTTTGGCCGGGTCGCGCAGCGCGGTGGCGTTGGGTTCCCACGGTTCGCGGCGGGCGCCACCGGTGGCGTAGGCCACGGGTGACGTGTAGTACTCGTCGGCCAGGCCGGCGAAGTGGTGGCCGAATTCGTGCACGAACAAATAATTGGCCCAGTCGTTGTTGGCCGCCGCCGTGCTGAATTGGCCGAAGATGCCGCCGCCGCCATAGGTGTCGTTGTTGACCAGGATTTCGATGAACTCGTACGACGCGTTCTGCGCCAGTTCGCGCAGCGCGCGGTTATCCAGCGTGAGCACATAGCGTTCGCTGCCGAAGATGTCGTAGCGCGTGCCCAGCGGCGACGCATGGTGCACGCCGGTCGATGGCCGCGACACGCCCGATTCGGCCGTGGGCAGCGCCAGCGCCCACACGTTGAAGTCATTGGCGCGCTCCTTGAACGGCGAGACACTGAACAAATGGTCGGCCAGCCTGCGCGCGGTCGCTTCGAATTTTTTCATCTCGCCGGCGGTGTAGCCGTCGCCGAGGATCAACAGGTCCACCTTGTCCTTCGGTGCGCCGTTGACACGGATGCCGATCGGTTTTACGGGTGCGGCGGCCTGCTTGCGCACCACGTCCATGGCGTCGGTATCGACGCGCGTGGTCCACACCACCGAGAACGCGCCGCGCTCGTCGCGCTTCAGGATGCGCACACGCACCGGTTTGTCCGGCTTGGGAAATCGTACCGATTCCTGGAAGCCGCGACTGGTGTGGCTAGCCTCCTCGGTGCTGGCCCATTCGGCAAACACCGTGGAAAAGCCGCGCGAATACAGCAGTTCGCCCGACTCGGCATCGACCACTTCCACCAGGTTGTTGCCGCGATTGGTGTCGTCGATGGTGCTGCGCATGTCGCCGGGCCACGGCAGCGGCTCGATCACCACGCGATCGACTGCGTATTGTTCGTTGAGGGCGTTGCCGCTGTGGATATAGTCGAGACGGACGGTGGCCGGTTGTGCCGATGATGCCGCAGCGTTGGCGGTGGTAGCGGTGTTGGTGGCGGCGGTGGCGCTGGCGGTTGTTGTGGTGGCGATTGCTATCGTGGCGGTCGCGGTGGTGGTAGTGGTGGCGGCGTTAGCAGTAGCAGCGGTGAATCCGGCAGCGGCTATGCAGGCCGCAGCAAGCGCGCCGATCAGGTTGTTACGGGACATGCGGGCCTCGCGAAGATCGAAACGACCATTCTAGTGCCTGCATCCCGCGCGGCCAATACCTGAATCAGTTGCGCTGCGCCGGCACGGGCCCGGGGTCGAGCTGGCGGATATCGAGCCGCATATTCAGGATCGAATAGCTGTGCGTATCGGGTTTTACATAGCCCACGCTGTCGGCCGTCTTGCGGAAGGTGAACTGGAACCCGGGCGCCGGTGCGCCCTCGCCGCCCATCTCGCGCCCGCTGGTGGCGATCCCGATGGCCTCGTTCTCGTGGTTGTTGATCAGGTTTTCCATCAGCTCCACCACCGCGTTGCGGCCGAGGATATCGCTGGAATACACGGGCTGGCGCAGCAGTTCGCGGCCATCGGCCAGGCGGCCACCGGCCTTGTCGGGCGCCGGCGTGAAGGTGTGGCTGGCCAGATCGTAGCGGTCGCCCCGGTCCAGGTAACTGAGCACGGCGTTGGAGACGTTGAAGCCGGCGCGGGCGCTGTCGGTGGTGGCGCGCGTGAGGTCGATCAGCAGCGCCCCCTTGACGCCGATGATTTCCACCTGCCGCCGCCGGTCCACCACCATCGCGGTGTTTTCGTCGATGCCGAGGCCGTACTTGTAGCCCTTCTTGAGCATGGCCGGTATCATCCGGGCGAACCGGCCGCGCACCAGCAGGTGCTGGTCGACAAAGACATCATCGCCGATGAAGCCCAGGCCGGGGGCGATGTCGCGGCCATCGGCCACGCCTTGGTGCAAGGTGGCCAGCACCGAGTTGGGCGCGTAAAACATGGTGCTGCTCATGATGGCGGCGCCGGCGCTGTCGCCGGCCACCACGCCGCCGCGCCGGTACACGTGCCATACGGCGTCGAGTACGGCGGTGCGGCTGCCGTCGGCGCGCACCAGCGCTTCGGTGATGCGCGACTGGTCGCCGCCGACGAAGAACACGCCGCCGGCGCCGCGCACGGCGCCGGCCAGTTCCGCATCCTCGGCCACCTTGCGAAAATCGGTATCGGCCAGGCGTACCGACAGCGGCACCACGAAGGCAGCCGCGCCATAGCTGTTGAGGCGTTCGGAGATCCACTGGCCGGCGCGTTCGGGATTGGCGCTGGCCGACGGCAGCACGGCGATGCGCGCGCCGGGGCCGCCGGCCAGGGTGACGATGCGTTGCCAGATTTCGGCGTTATCGGCCTTCAGGCCGCCGCCGACGATGACCAGCGATCCTTGCGGCGCAGTGGCAGCATTGGTGGCCGCAGGGGCTGCAGGTGCTACAGGTGCTGCAGCTTGCGCCAGCGGCAGCGCCGCCAGCAGCGCGGCCTGGAACAGGGTTCGCAATCGCAGGGAGAACATGCGCATGGGCCTGAGTTCGATTTACCTGTAGCGATAGAGCGGCTGTTGCAGCTGGATCGGCCGGATATCCATGCGCAATTTCAGTACCGAATAGGCTTCCACCTCGGTCGAGCTGTACCCCACGCTGTTGATGGTCTTGCTGAAGCGAAATTCAAAGCCCATGTCCGGATACGAATCGCGCGGGTTGCCGAAGGCGATGCCGATGGCGTCCTGCTGGGCGTTGTCGATCAGGTTGACCATCAGGTCGAGCACCGCGTTATTGCCGAGAATATCGTTGGTATAGACCACGCCCCGCGTATCGGGCTGATTAGGGTCGAGCTTGTTGTCGGCCTTGTCGGGCGACGGCGTGAAATCGCGCGTGACCAGGTTGAACTTGTCGCCCCGGTCGAGGTAGCTGATGGTGGCGTTGCTGATATTAAAACCCTTGATGGCGCGGTCGGTGATCGCCGCCGACAGGTCGAGCAGCAGCGCACCGCTGTAGCCGATGATTTCCACGTCGCGCTTGGCGTTGACCACCATGGCCGTGTTTTCGTCGATGCCGAGGCCGATCTGGTACCCCTTTTTCAGCATCACCGGGATCATGCGGGCAAAACGCCCGCGCACCAGCAAGTGCTGGTCGATGAAGACGTCGTCGCCAACAAAGCCGAGGCCGGGGGCGATTTCGTTGCCGTCAGTCACGCCCTGCTTGAGCATGTCGAGCGTGGACTTGGCGTCATAAAACATGGTGGTGCTCATGATGGCCGCGCCGGCCGACGAACCGGCCACCACGCCACCGTCGCGGTACACGTCCCACACGGCTTCAAGCGCGGCGGTGCGGGTGCCGTCCTGGCGCACCAGCGCCTTGGTAATGCGGGCCTGGTCGCCGCCGGTGAAATAGATGCCGGTGGCCGAATGGATCAGGGCAACCACTTCCGGGTCTTCGGCCGCCTTGCGGTAGTCGCTATTGGGCAGCGTAACGCCAAGCGGAATGAAAAATGCCTGGGCGCCATATTGGTTGAGCTTGTTGACCGTGTTCTGGGCGGCGTTTTCAGGATTGATCGAGGCCGAGCCGAACACGCCGATGCGCGCGCCCTTGCCGCCAGCTAAGAGCACGATCCGTTGCCAGACTTCCGCATTATCGGCGCGCAAGCCGCCGCCGATGATCACCAGGTTGCCCGCCGGCGGTGCCAGGACCGGCTTGGGCGGTGGTACCGCCTTGGCCGGTTTGACTGCCTTGCCGGTGGGTTGGGCCTTGGCTGCGGCGCCTTGCGCCGCGTGTACGCCGAAGCTGGCAAACACCAGCAGCCAGAGCACGAACAGGCGCTGGCACGTAAAACCTGAAAAATTCATGTTGCCCTTCCAAAGTGAAACCGGCGCCGGGGCTTGCGCGCGGCGCCGTTGCATTGCAGATGATACCAATCAATTACTTAAGGCTATATTACATTGTTGAGGGGCAGTAGAAACCATGAATTTAATCGTGCTCACTTGAAAGCGTAGTTAGCGGACGCAAAGAAGCGGCGGCCACGCGGGTCGGTGTAGGTCGGATCGTAGCCCGACAGGAAGTAATACGCCTGATTGGAGAACGGTGGCGAGCGGTCGAACATGTTCTGTATGCCGGCGCGCAGCTTGAAGTTCTTGTTGACTTGCCACGCGGTGGACAGGTCCCACAGTGAGTACGAAGTCACCCGGTTAGGCGCCACTGTGGTGCCGTCGTCTATGTTGATGGCCGAATTCTGGTCGATGTAACCGCTTGAGAATGTATTCGACAGGGTGGCAGATAACGGGCCGTTATCCCAGTCCATCGAAATCGTATGGCGCCAGCGCTGCACCACGCCGTCGGTGACGAAGCGGCCGAGGTTGCTGACGAACTCAGCGCCGTTGTCGTTCTGGATCTTGGAATCAAGCACATAGGTACCCGACAGGCGGCCACCGAAGCGGCCGACCGACGTTTTGACGCCGCTGTAATCAAGCACCAGGTCGAGGCCGGCCGCGACCTGGGCGCCACGGTTTTCCTTGCGCATGTCGATGTAATCGATCAGTCCGCGCGAGGTGCGGTGGATCAGGTCGCCATATTTGTCCTGGTTGCGCAGGATGATGTCGTCGCCGATCTCGCTAATCAAGTCGGTGCGCTTGATGTGCCAGTAGTCTAGCGTCATCGAAGCGTTACGCGACGGTTGGATCACCATGCCCACCGACGCTTGCCGGCTGCGCTCCGGTTTCAGCGCGCTGTTGGAATAACGCCTGGTATCCCAGTTATAGGCGCACTCGGCGTAATCGTTATCGACAGTCGCGCAATACACGGGATCGGGCAGGGTCGCGGTGGTACTGAAGACCGTGGGACGGAACATATCGGTCATCGACGGTGCGCGGAATCCGCGGCCGGCCGAGGCGCGGAACAGCATGGTCTTGGTCGGCGCATACGTGACGCCCACTTTCGGGCTGGCGGCGCCGCCGACGATCTGGTAATGATCGTAGCGGGCCGACAGCTGGGCTTCCCACTGCTTGCTAAATGGCAGCAGCAGTTCGCCGAACAGCGCTTTCACCTTGCGGCTGTCGCTGGTATTGGCGACGCCGCCCAGTGGCGCGAAGTCGTCGTTGATGTTATCGCTCATCAGCAATTCGGATTGCATGAACTTGGTCCGCTCGCGGCGGTATTCGCCGCCAATGGCGAGGCCGGCATCGCCACCGGCCAGCGTACCCACCGTACGCGACAACTTGAAGTCGACCGAATCCATGGTGCCGCGCGCACGCCGCACCTCGTCGTTGACCTGGATGCTGTCGAGCAGCGCCCGGCCTTCCGCGCTCGACGGTCCGAACGGGTTGATCAAGCCATCGACGATGCCTTGCCGGACTTCGTCATAGAGCACGTAGCCGTGAGTATCGCGGTCCTTGATGGTGTTGACGCTATGGTTCAGGCCGACATCGTAGTCCCAGTTGCTTACCGTGCCTTTCAGTCCCACCACGTAACGCTGGCTTTCGCTGGTCAGCTCGCTGGTGCGGCGGCCCGCCTCGTTGAGGCGGACGCGCAGTTCCACCTCGCCCGGCACGTCATCTTCGTCGTCCGGATCGTACAGGTCGGGGTTCGCCAGATTGTAGCCGGCCAGCGCCGGAATCACGCTGTAATCGACGTAGGCGCGCACGCGCGCCGACGAGCCAACATAGCTGGTCTTGGAGCGGCTTAACGCCACCTCGGCATACAACTCGGTGTCGGGCGAAATCTTGAACACGCCACGGGTGAGCGAATTGAGCTTGTTGGACTTGGGGAAGAGCTCGGTGTCGCCCATGTAATCGTAGGTACAGCCGTCCGCGCCGCCGGTGCCGGCAGGCAAGTGCAGATTGGCCGGTGCCGAGCAGGTGGGGACAGAAGGATTGATGATGTTACTGGTGGGCGTGCGCCCGCCAATCAGGAAGCCAGCCCCTTGCAGGTACTCGAGTTGACTATCGCTGACGCGGATATTGGCTGGCGAGGTAAACCCGGAAAGCAGGTGCGGCAACCGCTCAGGTACGCGCAAGTCGCCCACGAACTTGCGTTGCGACGTCGACAGCGCGCTGGTGGCCTGGATGTCGGCCACGGTGAAGATGTTAAAGCCTTGCTTGTCCAGGTCGCCAAAGCCCAGTGTCAGGCTGGCCGTGCGCTTGCCCGCACCACCTTCCTGCGTCTTGTTCCCGTACGTATTGAGCTCCACGCCCTGGAAATCCTTGCGCGTGATGAAGTTGATCACGCCGCCAATGGCGTCAGTGCCGTACAGCGCCGAGGCACCGTCGAGCAGCACTTCCACGCGCTGGATGGCGGCGGCAGGAATGTTGTTCAAGTCAACGCCAGCATCGTCCCCAGGCGAGGCAAAGTTTGCCATGCGGCGTCCGTTGAGCAGCACCAGCGTGGACGAGGTGCCGATGCCGCGCAGGTTGGCGCTGTTGAAGCCGCGCTGGTCGCCGCCGACGTTGATGCTGGCGCCGTCGGTCAGGCCGCCCACGTTGGACGACAGCCGGGCCAGGATTTCGGACGCGGTGGTCACGCCCACTTTTTCAATGTCGGCGCGGCTGATCACCTGCACCGGCAGCGCGGTTTCCGATTCGATGCGGCGGATGGCCGAGCCCGTGATTTCCACGCGCGGTACCGGCTTGACGACCGCCGTGTCAGCCTCGGCAGAGGTGACCGGGGTGGCTGGTGCTTCCTGCGCCAGCGCGTGCTGACCTGCCAGTCCCATCAAGCCTACCATCCCCAGTCCCAGGGTGCGGCGCACCGCGTGAGCCATCGTCGAAATTCGCATGCCGTGCAGGTCAGCCATAATTTTCTCTTCTTAGGTAGTAATGTGATAAACAAATACATCTGTTAAAACTGACTGTACGCACAAGTAGCCAAAAACTCAAGAATGTGCCGCCCGATACACGCACTATGATTTACTTTGTGAAAATAGTGCTACATACTCAAGCGATTTCAGGCGCTTCGCGCCGTTTTTGCCTTTCTTCAGCCCACTTTTATCACCTGCCGCCCGCCACCATGCAAGCACAAAAACACCCTCTTTCCGGCCTGCACAGCGCCAACACCTTCGAACTGACCAGTTTTCATTTCGGTACGCCCGGCGCCGGCAAAAAAGTCTATATCCAGGCCTCGCTGCACGCGGACGAAGTACCCGGCATGCTGGTGGCGCAATTCCTGCGCAAGCAGTTGACCGCGCTGGAACAGGCGGGCCGCATCACCGGCGAGATCATCCTGGTGCCAGCCGCCAACCCGATCGGCCTGGCGCAGGCGATCCAGGGCGCCGCCTTCGGCCGCTTCGATTTGACCACCGGCATCAACTTCAACCGCAATTACAAGCACGTGTTCGACGATGTGAAGGTCTCGCTCGATGGCCAGCTGGGCCAGGATGCGCAAGCCAATGTGCGCCTGATCCGCGAGCACGCGCGCGCCTCGATCGCCACCTGGCAACCGAAAACCGACGCCGAAACCCTTAAAAAAGTGCTGATGACGCTGGCGGTGGACGCCGACATCGTGCTCGACCTGCACTGCGATAACGAGGCCGTGATGCACCTGTACGCCGGCACGCCGCTGGCCGACGCGGTGGCGCCACTGTCCGCCCTGCTGGGTGCGCACGCGCTGCTGCTGGCACTGGAAGCGGGCGGCGAACCGTTCGACGAAGCGTGCAGCCGCCTGTGGTGGGACCTCGATAACCACTTCAAGGGCAGCGTGCCGATCCCGCCGGCCTGCGTGGCGGTGACGGTGGAACTGCGCGGCGAGGCCGAAGTGAGCTACGACCTCGCCGAACGCGACGCCAACGCCCTGCTGCGCTACCTGGCCCTCAATGGCGTCCTGACCGATGACGATGCGGCGGCTGATCTGCCAGCCCCGCTGTGCGCGGCCACACCGCTGGAAGGCGTGGAACCGCTGTACGCACCGCACCACGGCGTGCTGGTCTACACGCGCAACCTCGGCGACAAGGTCCAGCCGGGCGACGCCATCGCCGATCTGATCGACCCGGTCAGCGGCATCACCACCGTGCTGCGCGCCAGCGTGGCCGGCGTGTTCTTCGCCCGCAGCGCCCACCGCCACGTGCTGCGCGGCATGAACGTGGGCAAGGTGGCTGGCGCCACCGCCTTCCGCGCCGGCGACCTGCTCAGCCAATAACCAGCCAATAAGCCCACCTCTACCGACAATAAAAAATGGCCATCAAAAAATTCAAGCTGCCGCACACGTTTGTCCTGCTGTTCATCATCCTGGCGCTGATCGCCGCCGCCACCTGGCTGGTCCCGGGCGGCAAGTACGACACCCACCTGGTCAACGGCAAGCAGCTGATCGTGCCCGACAGCTTCCACTACGTGCCGAGCGCGCCGCAAGGCGTGGTCGCCCTGCTCAAGGCGCCGATCAAGGGTTTTGTGGAGGCAGCGCAGATCATCGCCTTTGTGCTGATCGTCGGCGGCGCTTTCGCGGTACTGCACAAGACCGAGGCGGTCGATTCGATGATCAAGGCGCTGGCCGCCGCGCACAAGAATTCGCGCTTCATCCAGAAAGCGCTGATCCCCGTGTTTGTCACGCTGTTCTCGATCGGCGGCGCCACCTTCGGCATGAACGAGGAGGCCATACCGTTTATATTGATTTTCGTGCCGCTGGCGCTCGCCCTGGGGTATGACACCATTACCGGCGTCTCGATCCCGTTCCTCGGCTCGCAGGTCGGTTTTTCGGCGGCATTTTTGAATCCGTTCAACGTCGGCATCGCCCAGGGCATTGCCGGCGTGCCGGTGTTCTCGGGCTGGGGCTACCGCCTGATCGCGTGGACGATTGCCACGGCGATTACCGTGGCATTCCTGATGTGGTACGCGGCGCGCGTGAAAAAGAATCCGCAACTGAGCCCCACCTACGCGCTCGACCTGGAAAAGCGCAAGGAGCAGCCTGAGGGCCTGGGCGAATTCACCGGCATGACCGCGCGCCATAAACTGGTGTTGTGGATGTTTGCCGGTTCGCTGGCGATCATGGTGGTGGGCGTGGTGCACTACGGCTGGTACATCGACGAAATCGCCGCCCTGTTCCTGACCATGGGCGTGGTAATCGGCCTGGTGGGCCGGCTCGACTCGGGCCAGATCGTCGATGGCTTCATCCAGGGCGCGCGCGACCTGGTGGGCACGGCGCTGGTGATCGCACTGGCACGTGGCACCATGATCCTGGCGCGCGACGCCCAGATCATCGACACCATGCTGCACGCATTGACGCCGCTGGTGCAATCGTCGTCGCCGATCTTCACTGCCTGGAAAATGTTCGGCATCCAGACCGTGATCAATTTCTTCATCCACTCCGGCACCGGCCAGGCCGCGCTGACCATGCCGATCATGGCGCCGCTGGCCGACCTGGTAGGCGTCACCCGCCAGACGGCCATCCTGGCCTTCCAGTTCGGCGAACTGACCACGCCGATGATCCCGACCTCGGGCATCACCGTGGGCGTGCTGGCGCTGGCGCGGGTGCCGTGGATCACCTGGGCCAAGTGGATGATCCCGCTGCAACTGATCTACGCGGTGATGGCGCTGGCGCTCCTGGTGCCGCCGGTGCTGATGCATTGGCAGTGACGTAAGGTGGAACTTATGCGGGGATGTGCTACTCTAAAATTGCATGTCCCCGAAAGCAATCCCTGATAATCCCGGCTCGATACCGCTCTACACATTTCTTGGAATGACCAAGGACGAGTATTCAACGTGGGTGGAAGATGCGACAAGCCTGTTGGAGATTCTGAAAACGCGCGACCAAAAAATCAAGCCTCACCGGACAACTTCGGTAAGTTAAAAGCGTTGACCTGGTCAGTATAGATGTTCGGAAAATATCGCTCCATCAACGACGCCGGCCGCAATGGCACAGTAAAGCCGAACTGCGCATACAAGCCATGGGCATCGCCGGTAGCCAGCGTGAAGCGGCGCAAGTCTCGCAGGTCCGGGTGCGCCATCACGGCTTCCATCAGGCGCTTGCTGTATCCGTGGCCGCGAAACTCCGGCAGCACGAATACATCGACCAGATTGGCAAAGGTGGCGCAATCGGTCACCACGCGTGCAAAGCCGATCTGGCGGTCATCGAGGTACGCCCCAAAGCACAGCGAATTGGCGATGGCGCGGTCGAACACCGGACGCGGCAAGCCCTTCGCCCAGCTGGACTGTTCGCTCAAAAAACGATATACCAGATCGGCGTCTAGCTCGGTCTGATCGGTACTGATGTGCAAAGTAGGCATGAATAGCGTATCAAAAGAGGCAATGTTGACATATTTTTGTGCAGCTTGGGGTTTATAATCATCGCTGACTTTTTGCAGCCCCCTATTTCAGCTTTCACATCGCGCCTCTTAGAAACCATCATGACTGATCAATTCTCCAAAAAAAGCGAAGCCTGGTCGGCCCGCTTTAACGAACCTGTGTCCGACCTGGTCAAGCGCTATACCGCTTCGGTCTTCTTCGACAACCGCCTGGCCAAGGCCGATATCCAGGGCTCGCTGGCCCATGCCGAGATGCTTGCCACCCAGGGCATCATCAGCGCCGCAGACCGCGCCGAGATCGAGCGCGGCATGGCGCAGATCCTGTCCGAGATCGAAGCCGGCAAATTCGAATGGCTGCTGGACCTCGAAGACGTGCATCTGAATATCGAAAAACGCCTGACCGAACTGGTGGGCGATGCCGGCAAGCGCCTGCACACGGGCCGTTCGCGTAACGACCAGGTCGCCACGGACATCCGCCTGTACGTGCGCTCGGCCATCGACGACGTCGTCGGTTTGCTGAACGCCCTGCGCGGCGCGCTGACCGACCTGGCCGAGAAAAACGCCGACACCATCATGCCGGGCTTTACCCACATGCAGGTGGCGCAGCCGATCACGTTCGGCCACCACATGCTGGCGTACGTGGAAATGTTCGGCCGCGATGTCGAGCGCATGCAGGATTGCCGCAAGCGCGTGAACCGCCTGCCGCTGGGCGCCGCCGCGCTGGCCGGCACCACGTTCCCGATCGACCGCCTGCGCGTGGCCGCCACGCTGGGCTTCGACGATGTGTGCCACAACTCGCTCGACGCCGTGTCCGACCGCGACTTCGCGATCGAGTTTACCGCGGCTGCCTCGCTGATCATGATGCACGTGTCGCGCATGTCGGAAGAGCTGATTATCTGGATGAGCCCGCGTGTTGGCTTCATCGACATCGCCGACCGCTTCTGCACCGGCTCGTCGATCATGCCGCAAAAGAAAAACCCGGACGTGCCGGAACTGGCGCGTGGCAAAACCGGCCGCGTCTATGGCCACCTGACCGGCCTGCTCACCCTGATGAAAGGCCAGCCGCTGGCCTACAACAAGGACAACCAGGAAGACAAGGAACCGCTGTTCGACACCGTCGATACGCTGGTCGATACGCTGCGCATCTTTGCCGACATGGCCGGCGGTATCACCGTCAAGCCCGACAATATGCGCGCCGCTGCGCTGCAAGGCTATGCCACCGCCACCGACCTGGCCGACTACCTGGTCAAGAAGGGCCTGCCGTTCCGCGATGCCCACGAAGCCGTGGCCCACGCCGTGCGCGCCTGCGACGACCTGAAAATCGACCTGTCGGAAATGTCGCTCGATCAATTGCGCGCCTACTCGCCGCTGATCGGCGACGACGTGTTTGCCGTGCTCACGCTCGAAGGTTCGGTGGCCGCGCGCGACCACGTCGGCGGCACCGCGCCGAACCAGGTACGCAAGGCGATCGCCCGCGTGCGTTCGCAACTGTCGTAATCTCTTAGTGCATCTTGAACCGGGCCAGCGTGGAAAACGCCGGCCCGGTCTGGTCTTGTTCGAGCAGCACCGTCAACTCGGTATTGGTGCAGATCATGTTCACCAGGTTGATGCGGTCCCAGGCCAGTTGCTTGAGGATGGCCTGGTAAGTGCCCGGTTCGCGCCCTGCGCCGGGATCCAGGTGCAGCGTTAACGCGTTCAGGTCATCGAGCCGCGCCAATAATTGCTCGCCGTCGAACGCCTGCTCCACCAGCGGCGCCAGCGTGCGGCTGCAAATCACCATCACTTCATTGACCCCGCGCGTGACCGTCACGAACGCGCCCGGCAGCGGCTCGGTTGCGGCCAAGAGCTTGCGATGGCATTCGTGGATGCGGTCGCTGTGGCGAAACGTGTACTCGGTCAGCTCGGTGCGCGTGGTCAGTTCGCCGGTCTTTTGCACCAGCACGATGTTGCCGCCCGGTGGCTCGGGCAGGCGCTCGGCCAGGCGCCGCAAGGCCGTCACCACGGCGGCCTGACCCACCGGCTTCCATAAATCGTTTTCGAGCTGCGGCTGCAACTGCCGCGCCAGCTCCGACAGGTTGATCAGCCCCCGCTTCAGCCCTTCCGTCAGAAAGGCCGATTCCCGCACGATACGTTCAACTTTAGTGGCAATCGACAACATGAACTATCCCCACACTGTGTAGATGGCCGGCGGACCACTATCGTCTCGTTCGGCTTCAAACAGTGTAATTCGGACCAGTAACAATCTAAACGATTTTCACTGATTAATTATGCAGAGTGTTGCATCGCGGCCCACTCGAAATTGCAGAGTTCGCCTTTAGGTAAAGGCCCTACGCCATGGCTCATTTGAGCCATTTTTTCTTTGACGACCCATTTTCGATGTTTTTTGACTTGCCGATGGCAAGCGGAATAGTGTCGCCGTTCCGGTCGGCATCACGTCGCCGTGCAACCATTGGGAGAAGAGATGAACCTACGTAAGACCCTGCTAGCCGCCGCCATCGCCGCCATGCCGCTGATGGTCACGACGCCTGTTTCAGCTGCAGAACCAGCTGTAGCCGTCACGCCACAGGACAAAACGTTGCTGGCCAAACTGGCCGAACGCGACGCCCGGCTCGGCCTCGGCGCCGACAGCAATTTCCGCATCGCCAACCAGCACCCGGGCGCCGATGGCCAGAAAATCACTCGCGTGCAACACACCTACAAGGGCTTGCGCGTGTTCGGCTCCGAGGAAGTGGTGGTGACCGATGGCGGCGGCAACATCGTCAGCCTGTCGGTGGCCGACAAGCGCGCCGGCCTCGACGCCAACGTGGCCCAGGCAAGCAGCCCCGACCGTACGGTCGCCCTGACCGGCCCGCAAGCCACGCCGGTCGATAACATCAAGCCCGCCTTCAATGCCGACGCCGCGATTGCCCGCGTGGCCAAACAAGTCGCGCCTACCGGCGAACACCGCTGGCCACCGACGGCCGAGCTGCTGATCTACCCGGTGATGGCAAGCGTGCGCAGTGCAGAGGCCGCCGACAAGGCCGAAGACGAACTCAACGCACTCGACCTGCAAGACATGGTGCAACGCTACGCGCTGGCCTATTACGTGCAAACGCGCATGATCGTCGATCGCAAACCGGTGTACCACGACACCATTATCGACGCCAGAACCGGCGAAGTAATCGCCCAGTGGCAGGCGCTGCAAACCGTGGTTGGCACCGGCAACAGCCAGTACAACGGCGCCGTGCCGATCAGCACCAGCCAGAACGGCAGCGGTTTCCAGATGCTCGACGCCACGCGCGGCACCGGCGGCAAGTTCGGCGGCATGGCAATCACCAACGCCAACCACAGTTCGCAGCAAAACCCCAGCCCCGGCAACGTGTACACCAACAGCACCAACACCTGGGGCGACGGCAAGCAGTACATTCCCGGCGGCAGCACCACCAACGCCAACGGCCAGACCGCCGCCGTCAACGCGCTGTGGGGCCTGATGAACACCTATGACACCAACAAGAATGTGCTCGGCTGGAAGTCGCTCGACGGCAACAATACCGCCACCTATATCGCAGTCCACGTGGACAATGCCTACGACAATGCCTTTTACGATTCCGGCTGCAAATGCATGTTCATCGGCGACGGCGGCCAGTATTTTTATAACCTCGGTTCGATCGACGTGATCGGCCATGAAATGTCGCACGGCATTACCGATGCCACCTCCAACCTGGTGTATGCGGGCGAATCTGGCGGCCTCAACGAATCGCACTCGGACATCGGCGGCGACATGGTGGAAGCGTATGCGCGCGCTGGCGGCACCGGCACCGCGATTCCCGCCAGCGGCAACGACTGGATGACCGGCAAGGAAATCGCCCGCGACGGCCAGCCGCTGCGCTGGTTGTACAAGCCCAGCAAGGATGGCCGCAGCCCGGACGCCTGGAGCAGCAACCTGAAAAACATCGACGTCCATTACTCCAGCGGACCCAACAACCGCATGTTCTACTTCCTGTCGCAAGGCTCCAAGGCCGATTCCGGCAGCGACTACTACAGCCAGTACCTGAACAAGAGCCCGGCCGCGATGACCGGCATCGGCAACGACAAGGCTTACCGGATCTGGTTCAAGGCGCTGACCACCAAGTTTACCTCCGGCACCAACTACGCCGACGCACGCGCCAAGGTGTTGCTGGCGGCGCAGGAACTGTATGGCGCCACGTCCAAGGAAGCGATTGCCGTGCAGCGCGCCTACGCGGCCATCAACGTGGGCGCCGACGTGGACGAGGCCGGTAACAGCGGCGGCGTCAGCATCACCACCCAGCCGGCCAGCGTGGCGGTGACGGTGGGCGCCACCGCGTCGTTCAGCGTGGCCGCGAGCGGTGGCACGCCGCCATACACCTACACCTGGTACCGCAACGGCGCACCGATTGCGGGCGCCACCGGCGCCACCTACTCGCTCACGGCCACCCAGGCCGACAACGGCGCCGTGTTCAAGGCGCAGGTCCGCGACGCGTCATCGCCGACCAGGACCGCCACCTCGGGCGAAGCCACGCTGACGGTGGTGACGGCAGGCAGCGGCGGCGAGCGGATCACCAATGGCGGCTTCGAATCGGGCACCACTGGCTGGACCGGCAACACCGGCGCCATCGGCAGCTTCGGCGGCCAGCGGCCGTATGAAGGCCAGCGCTACGCCTGGCTGGGCGGCAACGGCAAACGCAACACGGAGAAGCTGACCCAGACCGTGACGATTCCATCGTCAGCCGCCAGCGCCAAACTGAGCTTCGCACTGCACATCGATACCGATGAAATCGGCCGGGCCAGGTACGACCGGCTGGTGGTGGCGGTGAAGAGCAGTTCGGGCGCGGTGCCGGGCACACTGGCCACGTACTCGAACGCCGACGCTGCCGACGGCTACCAGGTACGCACCTTCGACCTGTCCGCGTACAAGGGGCAGACGGTGACCCTGTCGTTCGTCTCGACCGAGGATTCGTGGAAGCAGACGTCGTTCGTGATCGATAAGGTCAGTTTGATTGCCCAGTGATCAAGTGCCGGCGGGATGGTGGTTGCGCCCTCCCGCCTTTGATCTGCCACAGTACCGCCTCCCCTCCTCCGTTCTAGCGTGGACTGTCCGCTCAGGCGGCCTCAACGCCATCATCCGATGTGCGCTGAAACGGGATTCAGGAGGATACGATGAATCTGCATACGTCTTTATTGCTGCTCTCGGCGCTGGCTACCGCCGCATCCGCCCAGCCGTTGTCGCCCAAAATGATGGGCGGACCAGTGGCGCCGCCCTCAGCGCAGGAGAGTACCAGTCTGCTGGCGCGCCTGGCCGCGTTCGACCAGGCCCGTGAAACGACGCGCACGCTGACCGCGCCCCGGTACAGCTTCCGCCTGGCCGCCCACCACCCCGGCGCCGAAGGCCAGAAAATCTCGCGCGTGCAGCACACCTACGAGGGCCTGCGCGTGTTCGGGTCGGAGGCCGTGGTGGTGACCGACGCCGACGGCAACATCGTCAGCGCCTCGGTCACCGACCGTCGGCCCGGGGCGCAAAGCCTGGCCGCCGATTCTGCGGCGGCATCGGCGCCGGCGCCCGCCGACCTGAAACCGAAACTCTCGCCGCAGCAGGCGATCACCGTGGCGATCCGCTCGGTGCGCGACGGGATGCCAAAGATCGAGCATCGCTGGCAACCGGTCGCCGAACTGCTGCTCTACCCCGTGGTGACCAGCAAGCGCACGGCGGCCGCCGCCAACAAGCCGGAAGCCCAGCTCAACGCGCTTGATGTGCAGGAAGTGGTGCAGCGCTACGCGCTGGCCTATTACGTCAAAACGCGCATGGTCAGGGACAGGCAGCCGGTCTATCACGACACCATCGTCGATGCCAGGACCGGTGAGATTATCGCCCAGTGGCAGGCGCTGCAAACGGCCGGCGACGCCGGTGGTGGCACCGGAACCGGGACCGGGACCGGGACCGGCAACAGCCAGTACAACGGCGTGGTGGCGCTGTCCACGTCGCCCAACGGCAGCCAGTTCCGCATGCTCGACGCCACGCGCGGCAAGGGCGGGCGCTTCGGCGGCATGGCGATTACCAACGCCGACCACAGCTCGATGTACAACCCCGATCCCGGCGACGTCTATGTCAACGCCACCAACACCTGGGGCGACGGCAAGCAGTACAACGGCGGCAGCACCACCGACGCCAACGGCCAGACCGCCGCCGTCAACGCTTTCTGGGGCCTGATGAACACTTACGACACCAACCGCAACGTCCTTGGCTGGCAGTCCCTCGATGGCAACAACACCGCCACCCACATCGCCGTCCACGTCGATCGCGACTACGACAACGCCTTCTACGACGACCGCTGCAAGTGCATGTTCATCGGCGACGGCGGTTCGTATTTTTATAACCTGGGATCGATCGACGTGATCGGCCACGAAATGTCGCACGGCGTCACGGCCGCCACGGCGGACCTCGTGTACTCGGGCGAATCGGGCGGCCTCAATGAATCGCACTCGGACATCGGCGGCGAAATGGTGGAAGCGTACGCGCGCGCCGGCGGCACCGGCGCCGTGATACCGGCCAAGGGCAATGACTGGATGGTGGGGCAGGAGATCAGCCGCGACAAGAAGCCGCTGCGCTACATGGTCAAGCCCAGCCTGGACGGGCGCAGCGCGGACGCCTGGAGCACGTCGCTCAAGCAGCTCGACGTCCACTATTCGAGTGGGCCGAATAACCGCATGTTCTACTTCCTGGCGCAGGGCTCGAACGCCGATCCGGCCAGCGACGCCCACAGCAAGTACCTGGTGAAGTCGCCGCAGGCGATGACCGGCATCGGCAACGACAAGGCGTACCGCATCTGGTTCCGCGCCCTGAGCACCAAGTTCACCTCGAGCACCAACTACGCGGTGGCGCGCGCCAAGGTGATCGAGGCGGCGCAGGAGCTGTACGGCGCCGACTCGAAGGAAGCCGTGGCCGTGCAGCGCGCCTACGCCGCCATCAACGTCGGCGAGGACATCGACGAGGCCAAGTGACGCCGGACGATCAACGCACCGTGACAAACACCGGGTTCGAATAGAACCACAGGCTGCGGTAGTTGCGGTCGTTGATGTCGTTGAAGCGCTGGGTGGCGTCGGCGGTGCTGGTGCGCTGGTCGGCCAGCGGCTCGCCGCCCTGCGTCAGGCCCGCCACATCGGTGCCCAGGTTGGTGCCGCGCAGGCGGAAGTACTGGCTCTTCGTGGCGGTGGTTTCGTAGGTGATGGTGTTGTAGCCATCGGTGTCCGTCTTCCAGTCGGCGCTGGTAAAGCGCTTGACCACGCGGGTGCTGGCGTTGGTGGCAACCGCGTAGGCGGCGGTGCCTTGCGCAGCCTTGGCGCCCACGTCGCCGACGATCAGGTCCACGTGGTCCACCACCGGCTTGACGCTGGCTGAAGCACCGCTGTCCACCGGCTTTTCGTAGTTGTTCTTCGTCGGGCTCTTGAAGCGGATGGTGACCACCACCTTTTCGCCATTGGCCACTTTCAGCTCGCCGCCCATTTCCTTGCGGTCGCTGGTACTGGCCAGGTTGAAGTCGAGTGCGTTCACCAGGTCGCCGTACACCGAGAACATTTTCCCCGAGCGCAGCCCTTGCAGCAAGTCTTTCGCGGTCGGCGCGCCGGTGGCGCTGTTGAACACGTAGTTCTTGGCATACTCGCCCGGGAAGTAGCCGCTGCTGTTGCTGCCGACGATTTTGAAGTGAGTGTCGGAATCGGTCAGGTTCCAGACGCGGCGCCCTTCGCCCAGCAGCGCGTCCCACACGCCACCGAGTTTGGCCACCACGTAGTCGGCGCCGCCATAGGCACGCAGCGGCGCATTCTCTGCCGTGTAGGCGGCGGTGTAGCCGCCACGGTCCGGCTCCATTTGGTTGCCGACCATGCCTTCGATGGCGAACATGATGTCGGGCGCGGTGTCGTTAAAACGGCGGAAGTCTTCCACCGTGTAGCTGCCCTTGTTGCGCGATGGGTGGTTGATCACCGCGTAGCTGGTGTTGGGGTAATTGTCCTTGAGCCAGGAGATCGCCTTCAAGGCGTCGTCGGCGGTCTTGTTGTAGCGGGTGTCGCCGTATTTGGCCTTCCACGCCGTGACGTCGGCCGCGTCGAACATGGCGGGGTCGCGGGTGGTAAACAGGTATTCGAATTCGCGCACGCCTTTGGTGCTCACGGCCAGCGGAGCGCCGGCCGACTTGTCGGCGCCCTCGAAAATGCCAATGCCGATGTGGTCATGGGTAGGCATGTCCCACTCGAAGCCCGAGAAAATCAGCTTGTCGGCATAGGTGCCGGCCGATTGCAGCGCGGCCAGGCGCGGCAGCTCGTAGCGCTCCACGCCGGTGGCCATCGGAATCGGCGCGGCCAGCAGCGCGCCCTTGTCGTCGCGGGTGGAGACGCGCAGGTGGTTGGTCACTGCCATCCAGTCCAGGCCATAGCTGGTGAAGGCTTTGCCGAGGATTTTGTCGAGGGTCTGGCTCACGTCGGCGTCGGCCGACTGGGTGGTGTGGGTGTGCAGGTCGCCGGCGATCCAGCGGCCCTGGGCGATCGGCGGCACGTTGTTCTGGATGGTGTCATCGTCGCCCCCGCCGCAGGCGGCAAAGGTGATGGCAATGACGATCGCGGTCGGGATGAGCATATAACGGGGAGACAAGCGGGTGCGGTGCAACATAATATCATCCTGAAAGTAAGTTCATGGTGCCGGCACGATAACAGCGCCCTGTTACCGCTTGATGACTGCTGCTATCATCGCGGACCATTATCCAATTTGTGCAGGGACAGCTATGACCATAGGCGGCAAGACCATCGACGAGGCGCTGGCCTCTTTATCGGACATGACGGCGGGCGCAGTCCCGATCGCCAAAGACGAGCACCTGGAACGCGTGGCGCGCGCCCAGGCCTTCATGCGCGCACAGGGCGTGGCAGCGATCTACATCAATGCCGGCGCCAACCTCACCTACTTCACCGGCACCAAGTGGCACGCCAGCGAACGCATGGTCGGAGCCATCCTGCCCGCCAGCGGCGCCATCGAATACATCGCCCCCGCCTTCGAGGAAAGCACGCTGAGAGACTTCATGCTGGTGGACGGCCCGGTCAACTGCTGGGAAGAGCACGAAAGCCCGTACCAGCTGTTCATCGACACGCTGACGCGCATGGGCATTGCGGCGAATGCCGATGCCGCACCGCGCATCGGCATCTGCGAGAGCGCCGCCTTCTTCATCTACGACGGCATCCGTCCGCTGGCTGCGGGCTATGCACTGGAAAACGCCAGCCTGGTAACGGCCCACTGCCGCACCCGCAAGTCCGCCAACGAAATCGCGCTGATGCAGCGCGCCAAGGACATGACGATGGCCGTGCACGTGGCAGCTGCCTCGATCCTGCACGAAGGGATCACCACCACCGAGGTCGAACAGTTCATCGACCGCGCGCACCGCAAGGTGGGCGCTTCCGGTTCATACTTCGTGATCGTGCTGTTCGGCGAAGCCACCGCGTACCCGCACGGCGTAAGCTATGTGCAGACTTTGAAGCCCGGCGACACGGTGCTGATCGACACCGGCTGCAAACTGCACAACTACATTTCCGACATCACCCGCACCTATGTGTACGGCGAGATCAGCGAACGTCAGCGGTCGGTGTGGAACAGCGAGAAGAAGGCGCAACTGGCGGCGTTTGCGGCCGCGCAGCTGGGTGTGCCGTGCGAAGCGGTGGACCAGGCGGCCCGCCGTGCGCTGGAAGAAGATGGTTTCGGTCCCGGCTACAAGCTGCCAGGCCTGCCGCACCGCACGGGCCACGGCATCGGCCTCGATATCCACGAGTGGCCGTACCTGGTCGGCGGCAACAAGACGCTGCTGGACGTGGGCATGTGTTTTTCGAACGAACCGATGATCTGCATCCCCGGCGAATTCGGCGTGCGCCACGAGGACCATTTCTACATGACGGAACAAGGTCCGAAATGGTTTACCGAACCGGCGTACAGCATCGACGATCCGTTCGGCCTGAAGGTTTAAGCCTTCAAATCCTTCACTGCGCGATAGAAGCGCAGCGGCACGGTGGCGGTAAAGGTGCTGCCCACCGTGCGGCCCACCACGATCGGGCTATAGATATGGCGCATCGGCGACGCGCTGCGGTGGGTGAACACCTGGCCCTGCGCCGACTCGCCGGTAGGCACATAGCCGAACATGGCGATACGCGCCAAAAAGGCCGTGCTGTCGGCTACCAGCACGGTACCGCGCACGGGCAGGTGTTCGATGGCGGCAGCGCCGATATAACCGGCCACGCCCAGCATGGCAATGCGCAGTATCCCCACGAAATCGAACCCTCGCGGCAGCAGCCCCACCGCCAGCAGGCAAGCGATGGCTACGCCAAAAGTCACCCAGGTACGCGGGTTCTCCATCGGATTGAGGACGAATTGAGTCTTGGTAAAAAGTGCCATGGCGCCGCCTGCTGAGGGAAAGCGCTATTGTGCAGGGTGGGCGGGGAAAAGGAAAGCGCCGCCCGCAACGCCGGGCGGCGTTGTTTCATGACCGCTTCATCACCAGGGTCAGGATGTCATAACTGGCCACCAGCTCGTCATGCTGGTTGGTGACCTGCACGTCCCAGGCCACCACGCCCTGCCCCACGCCCTTGTCGTCGGTGCGGTTGCGGTCCACCTTGCGTTTGCAGGTGAGGCGGGCGCGGATGGTGTCGCCGATGGCGACCGGCGCCACGAAGCGCAGGTTGTCCAGGCCGTAGTTGGCCAGCACGGGGCCGGGCGCCGGTGAGACGAACAGGCCGGCGGCGGCCGACAGCACGAAGTAGCCGTGGGCGATGCGCTTGCCGAACTGGGTGTCCTTTGCTGCGATGTCGTCGAAGTGCATGTAAAAATAGTCGCCCGAGACACCGCCGAAGTTGACGATGTCCGCTTCGCTGACGGTGCGCCGGTGCGTGAGCAGCGAGTCGCCGATGTGCAGTTCCTCGAAGTGCTTGCGGAACGGGTGTACTTCGCTCTCCTGCACCCGCGCCCCGCGCACATATTCTCCGGTGACCGCCGCCAGCATGGTGGGCGAACCCTGCACCGCCGCCCGTTGCAGGAAATGGCGCACCGCGCGGATGCCGCCCAGTTCTTCGCCGCCGCCGGCGCGGCCAGGCCCGCCGTGCTTCAACTGCGGCAGCGGTGAGCCGTGGCCGGTGGAGTCCACCGCCGCTTCGCGCTCGAGGATCAGCACGCGGCCATGCGAGGCGGCGGCCATCGGCACCGCGTAGGCGGCGATCGCCGGCTCCTTCGTCACCAGGGTCGATACCAGCGAGCCCTTGCCGCGCGCGGCCAGCGCCAGCGCCTGGTCGATGCCGTGGTAGCTGATGATGGTGCTCACGGGACCGAATGCCTCCACGTCGTGTACGGCGTCGTTGGTCATGCCGTCGCGGCACAGCAACAAGGTGGGCGCGAAGAACGCGCCATCGGCCACGCCGTCGCCGACCGGTTTAAAGCCATCGCGCGCGCCGAACAGCACCTCGTTGCCCTGCGCGAGCAGCGCCAGGCGCTCGCCGACGTCGCGCTGCTGGTCTTTCGAGGCGAGCGCGCCCATGCGCACGCCGTCCACCGACGGGTCGCCCACGCTCACCTTGGCCAAGCGGTCGCGCAGGCGCGTGCCCACCGCATCGACCATCGCCTCGGGCACGATAACGCGACGGATGGCCGTGCACTTCTGCCCCGCCTTGCCAGTCATCTCGCGCGCCACTTCCTTGACGAACAGGTCGAACTCGGGGTCGTCGGGCGTGATGTCGGGCGCCAGGATGGCGCAGTTGAGCGAGTCCGCTTCGGCCGTGAACGGCACCGAGTGGGCAACCAGGTTGCGGTTCACGCGCAGCCTGGCGGCAGTGTCGGCCGAGCCGGTGAAGGTGACGGCGTCGAATCCTTCCAGGCGGTCGAGCAGGTCACCGGTGCTGCCGATCACCAGTTGCAGTGCCCCCTCAGGCAGCAGGCCCGATTCGTGCATCATGCGTACCACGGCTTCGGTCAGGTAGCTCGTGGCGGTGGCCGGCTTGCCGATGCATGGCATGGCGGCCAGGAAGCTCGGCGCGAATTTTTCCAGCAAACCCCAGATCGGGAAATTAAAGGCATTGATATGCACCGCCACGCCGCCGCGCGGCACCAGGATGTGGGTGCCGGCAAAGCCGCCGTTTTTACCGAGCGCCATGGCCGGCCCCTCGTGCAGCACGTTCGACGACGGCAGCTCGCGCCCGCCCATGCTGGCATACGCGAACAGGGTGCCGGTGCCGCCTTCGATATCGACCCAGCTGTCGGCGCGGGTGGCGCCGGTAAGGTGCGAGATCGCGTACAGCTCTTCCTTGCGCTCCAGCAGATACAGCGCCAGGGCTTTGAGGATGGCGGCGCGCTGCTGGAAGTCCAGTTTCATCAAGCTCGGGACGCCAGTCTTGCGGGCGTAATGGACCGCTTCGCCGAAGTCGATGGCGTCCGCGTGGGTGTGGTAAATCAGGCCGCCGGTCAGGGCGTTGTGCAGCGGCGTGGCCGCCTCGCGGCCGATCCAGCGGCCGCCGATCAGGCTTTGCAGGGTTGGAATCATCTTGGGTCTCCTTGTTTATGGGACCTCGAAAAACCGTAGCGAGCGGCTCGATATCGTCTTGAGTAGCGCAAGCGTACGGAGGTACGCTGAGCAACGGAGAGGCGATAGCGAGTCGCGCAGTAGGTTTTTCGAGGTCCCCTTATGCCGAAGCGTTCTTGTGCAGGTGGAGCGGCAAGGCGCTATCCCACTGGACGCGCGGGCGGTCCGGCCCGATTGCGGTGAGTGCGTCCACCTCCCGCATGGTGTTCATCGAGCGCACCGCCAGCTCGTGGTACTGGCCGGTGCCGCTGGTTTTCCAGGCGACTTCGTCGTCGCGCAGCGGCCGCAGCACCTTGGCCGGCGTGCCGACCACCAGGCTGCGCTCCGGTACTTCCATGCCGGCACGGACAAAACTCATGGCTGCGACGATGGACTCGGCGCCGATCACGGCGTTATCCATCACCACGCTGTTCATGCCGACCAGCGCATTGCGGCCGATGCGGCAGCCGTGCAGCACGGCGCCGTGGCCGATGTGGCCATCGACGCCGACCACCGTGTCGGCGCCGGGAAAGCCGTGCATCACGCAGGTGTCCTGCAGGTTGGCGCCTTCTTCCAGGATCAGGCGGCCGAAGTCGCCGCGCAGCGCGGCCAGTGGGCCGACATAGCAGCGCGGGCCGACGATCACGTCGCCGATCAGCACCGCGCTCGGATGGACGTAGGCGGTGGGGTGCACCACCGGTGTGACGCCGTTGATTTCATAGACCTTGACCATGACTATGCCACCCGCTCGATGACGACCGCGATACCCTGCCCCACGCCGATGCACATCGTGCACAGAGCGTAGCGGCCACCGGTGCGCTCCAGTTGCGTGAGGGCTGCCAGCACCAGCCGCGCGCCCGAGGCGCCCAGCGGATGGCCAATGGCGATCGCGCCGCCGTTGGGATTGACGTGGGGCGCATCGTCGGCCAGGCCCAGGTCGCGCGTGACGGCCAGACCCTGAGCGGCAAACGCCTCGTTCAATTCGATTACATCCATCTGTTCGATGGTCAGGCCTACCAGTGCGAGTACCTTGCGCGACGCCGGTGACGGGCCGAAGCCCATGATACGCGGCGCCAGGCCGGCGGTAGCCATGCCCAATACGCGGGCGCGCTTGCGCAGGCCATACTGTTCGGCGGCGGCGTGCGATGCCAGCAGGATGGCGCAGGCGCCGTCGTTGACGCCGGAGGCGTTGCCGGCGGTGACGGTGCCGTCAGCACGTACCACGCCCTTCAGCTTCGCCAGCGTCTCAATAGTGGTGTCCGGGCGCGAATGCTCGTCGGTGTCGAAGATTTTCGGGGCGCCCTTCTTTTGCGGCAGCGACACCGGCGCGATCTCGTCGCGGAACACGCCGGCCGCGTGGGCGGCAGCCCAGCGCTGCTGGCTGCGCAGCGCGAACGCGTCCTGGTCGGCGCGGCTGATGTCGAACTGCGCGGCCACGTTTTCCGCCGTCTCAGGCATGCTGTCGATGCCGTACTGCTCCTTCATGCGCGGGTTGACGAAGCGCCAGCCCAGCGTGGTGTCCTCGATCTTGGCGCTGCGCGAAAACGCGCTGTCGGCCTTGCCCATCACGAACGGCGCGCGCGTCATGCTCTCCACGCCGCCGGCGATGACCAGGTGCGCCTCGCCCGCGCGAATGGCGCGCGCCGCGCTGCCCACGGCATCGAGGCTGGAGCCGCACAGGCGGTTGATGGTGCTGGCCGGGACCTCGACCGGCAGGCCGGCCAGCAGCGCGGCCATGCGGCCAACGTTGCGATTGTCCTCGCCGGCCTGGTTGGCGCAGCCGTAGTACACGTCATCGACCCTGGCCCAATCTACCTTGGGATTGCGGGCGATGAGGGCGGCAATCGGCAGCGCGGCCAGGTCGTCGGTGCGCACATTGGCCAGAGCGCCGCCATAGCGGCCGAACGGGGTGCGGATGGCGTCGCAGATGTATGCGGAATTGTCGGTCATTGCATGTCCTTTATGACTTGGGGCGCTGGTCGATCACGCGGCGGGCCTTGCCGGTGAGCGTGCGTTCGATGCCGTTGGGGGCCACCAGCCGCACCCGCGTAGAGACGCCCACGTTGGTCTTGATGCGAATTTCCAGCTCATTTGCCAACTGCTGGGCCAGTGCTTCGTTGTCGCCGGTGAGCATATTGCCCGCCTCCGGACGCAGCTCGGCCAGCACCTCCAGTTGGTCGAGGTGGCCGTCGCGCTTGATGATCAGCTGGTACTGGGGCGCGAGCAGCGGCATCTTGAGGATCAGTTCCTCGATCTGCGACGGGAACACGTTTACGCCCCGGATAATCAGCATGTCGTCCGAGCGGCCGGTGATCTTGCCGATGCGGCGCATCGCGCGTGAAGTAGGTGGCAGCAGCCGCGTGAGGTCGCGCGTGCGGTAGCGGATGATCGGCAGCGCCTCCTTGGTCAGCGAGGTGAATACCAGCTCGCCTTCCTCGCCGTCGGGCAGCACTTCGCCGGTGTCGGGATCGATGATCTCCGGGTAAAAATGGTCTTCCCAGATTACCGGGCCGTCCTTGCTCTCGATGCATTCGCTGGCCACGCCGGGGCCCATCACTTCGGACAAGCCGTAGATGTCCACCGCGTCGATGCCGGCGCGCTGCTCGATTTCGCGGCGCATGGCGTCGGTCCACGGTTCGGCGCCGAAGATGCCGACTTTGAGCGAACTGGCGGCGGGATCGAGTCCCTGGCGCTGGTATTCCTCGATGATGTTGAGCATGTACGACGGCGTGACCATGATGATGGACGGCTTGAAATCCTCGATCAGCTGCACCTGGCGCTCGGTCTGGCCGCCGGACATCGGCACCACCGTGCAGCCAAGCCGCTCGGCGCCGTAGTGGGCACCGAGGCCGCCGGTGAACAGCCCGTAGCCGTAAGAGATATGCACCATGTCGCCGCGCCGCCCGCCCGCCGCGCGGATCGAGCGCGCCACCACGTTGGCCCAGGTGTCGATGTCATTCTGGGTGTAGCCCACCACGGTAGGCTTGCCGGTGGTGCCGCTCGACGCATGCACACGCACCACCTGCTCGCGCGGCACGGCAAACATGCCGAACGGGTAGTTCTCGCGCAGTTCCTTCTTGCCGGTGAACGGAAATTTTGCAAGGTCGGCCAAGGACTTCAGGTCGGCGGGATGGACGCCGGCCGCGTCGAACGCCTTGCGGTAGTGCGGCACGTTGTCGTACGCGTGCTGCAGCGTCGATTGCAAGCGTTGCAGTTGCAGCGCTTGCAGCTCGTCGCGGCTGGCGCGTTCGATCGGCTCCAGGTCCGACGGTTCGGGTGTGCGTTGTACCATGTCTCCTCCTGTCTTTTATTCGGTTGCCAGGACGTGGCCGCCCACGCGCAGCGATTTGCCGCGAAACAGGGCAACCGTGCGCCCTTCCTGGTTGACCACGGTGACGTCATAGACGCCGCTTTTGCCGGCCAGCGCCTGTTCGCGCGCGCTGGCGGTGAGCACGTCGCCCTGCCGCCCCGGCGCCAGGTAATCGATGGTGCACGCCGCGCCCACGGTATTGAGGTTGTAGCTGTTGCAGGCAAAGGCGAACGCGCTGTCGGCCAAGGTAAAGATCAAACCGCCGTGGCAGCTGCCGTGGCCATTGAGCATGTCGGCGCGTATGGCCATCGACATGGTGGCGCAGCCGGCGCCAACACCATCGAGCGTGATGCCCAGCCCTTGCGAGGCGGGATCGCGCGCATACATGGCGGCAGCGACTTTTTCGGCCAGGGCCTGCGGAGTGAGGTCGGTCAGTGTCTCATGCATGGATGGTCACTCCTGCCGCGTGTTTGCGCCGCAGCAGCGGCGACACACGATAACGGTCTTCTCCATAGCTGGCGGCCAGGTTGTTCAATACGGCGACCACGTGCCCCACGCCGATGGCATCGGTCCAGGCCAGCGGCCCGCGTGGATAGTTGACGCCCTTCTGCATGGCGACATCGGCGCCATCGGCACTGCACACGCCCTGGTTGACGGCATCGGCCGCCTCGTTGGCCAGCATGACGACGGTGCGCATGACGGCCATGCCGGGTACGTCGTCGAGCCGGGTAACGGCGAAGCCGGCCGCTTGCAGCAAACCAACCACCGCCTGGTACGCCTCCGGTGCGCACTGGTCGGCGCAAGCGATGGCGATGCGGGTGGCGCTGGCGTAGTCGAACGCCAGGTCCACCAGCACCGTGTCCGGATGCTGGTTGTCGGCGGCGCGTTGCGTGGCGCTGCGGCCATCGGTCAGATAGACGGCGGCGCCGTTGCAGTGGAAGGCTGGCGCGTCGTCCACGCTCTTTTCCACCTTGCGGTGGGCCACCTCGATGCCGGCGGTACGCAGGCGCTGCGCCAGCGCGTCGGTTACGGCGCCGCCGTGCGGATGCGTGGCGGCGGCCAGAGCGCCCGCATCCCGGGTGTAGCTCACGAAAGCTGGCACCGGTTGCGGCGCCTCTTGCTGCGCCGGCTCGTTGACGGCGCCATCGCCGTAGCGGTAGCAGCCACGCCCCGCCTTGCGGCCCAGGAAGCCGGCGTTGACCAGCTCCTGCTGCAAGACCGACGGCGTGAAGCGCGGATCGTTGAAGTACGCCTCGAACACCGACTGCGTGACAACAAAATTGACATCGTGACCGATCAGGTCCATCAGCTCGAAGGGCCCCATGCGGAAGCCGCCGGCCTCGCGCAGCACCGCGTCGATGGTGGCTGCGTCGGCCGCGCCTTCGGCCAGCAGGCGCCATGCTTCGGCATAGTATGGGCGCGCCACCCGATTGACGATGAAGCCGGGCGTGGAGCGCGCATGCACCGGGTGCTTGCCCCAGGCGGCAGCGGTATCGTGCACGGTCTGCGCCACCGCGCTGTCGGTCGCCAGGCCACTGATCACTTCCACCAGCGCCATCAGCGGCACCGGGTTGAAGAAGTGCATGCCCACCAGCCGGCCAGGGGCACGCAGTTGGGCGCCGATGGCGGTGACCGAAATCGACGAGGTGTTGGTGGCCAGGATGCAGTCGTCGCTCACCAGGCTTTCCAGCTGCGCAAACAGGGTACGCTTGGCGTCGAGGTTTTCAACGATGGCTTCCACCACCAGGCCCGGTTTGGCGGCGGCGATGTCGTCGAGCGTGAGCGCAGGTTGCAACCGGGCCAGCGACGCGGCAGCGTCCACCGGGCTCATGCGCTGCCTGGCCACCAGTTTATTCAGGGCCAGTGCGATGTCGGACATGGCCTTGGCCACCGGTTCGGGGCGGCTGTCGTACAGCTTGACGGTGTAGCCGGCGACGGCCGCCACCTGGGCAATGCCGGCGCCCATGGCGCCACTGCCGATGACGGCCACCACCCGGTCTTGAGACAGTGCGCTCATGTCATTTCCCCGTAAATTGCGGTGCGCGCTTTTCCATGAAGGCAGCCACGCCCTCGCGGTAATCGCTGGTGCGTCCCAGTTCGCTCATCATCGCGCATTCGAGCGTAAGCTGCTGTTGCAAGGTGTTGTGGGCACTGGCGTGGATAGCCTGCTTGGTGAATGCCAGTCCCTGGGTGGGTGCGCTGGCAAAATGGCGCGCCAGCTTGTCGGTCTCGGCGGCCAGGTCGGCATCGGGCACGGCTTTCCAGATCAGGCCCCATTGCTCGGCTTTTTCAGCGGTGAGCTTTTCGCCCAGCATGGCCAGGCCCATGGCGCGCGCCGTGCCGACCAGGCGCGGCAAAAAGTACGTGCCGCCCGTGTCGGGGATCAGGCCCAGTTTGCAGAACACTTCCACGAACGAGGCGGAAGTGGCAGCGAGCACGATGTCGCAGGCCAGCGCCAGGTTGGCGCCGGCTCCGGCAGCCACGCCGTTGACAGCGCAGATCACCGGCATCGGCAAGGCGCGCAGCGCCAGCACCAGCGGCGCATAGTTCTTCTCGACCGAGTCGCCCAGGTCCACCGGCCGCGTGCCCGGCGCATTCGATACGGCGCGGTCGGACAGGTCCTGGCCGGCACAGAAGCCGCGCCCGGCGCCGGTGAGCACCAGCACCCGGACCGTTTTGTCGGCGCCCACCTTGCGCAATGCATCGCGCACTTCCTCGTGCATGGCCTGGGTGAAGCTGTTGAGTTTATCGGGGCGGTTGAGGGTGAGCGTGGCAACGCCGGCGTCGATCCCGAACAGGATGTTTTGATAATTTTTGGCGTTCATGGTGTCTCCTGGTTATTCGGCCTGGTCGAAGTCGATCACCACCTTGCCGGTGATGGGGAAGCTTTGGCAGCTGAGCACAAAGCCGCGCGCCACCTCGTAGTCTTCCAGCGCGTAGTTGATGTCCATGTCCACCTGGCCTTCGACCAGCTTGCAGCGACACGTGGAACAGACGCCGCCCTTGCACGAGTAGCGCATGTCGATGCCGGCGCGCAGGCCGGCGTCGAGCAGCGACTCCTGGTCCTGCGCCATGGTGAAGCTGGTGGCGCTGCCGTCCATGATCACCGTGACTTCCGTGTTCTGGTGTGCGCTGTCCGGTGTGGCCGCGTGGGTGCGGGCTTTTCTCGGGCCGTTGGCGCCGGTGGCGGCAAACAGTTCGACCTTGATCGCGTCCTTCGGCATGCCTGCTGCCTGCAATGCGGCGGACACGCCCAGCATCATGTCTTCCGGCCCGCAGATAAAGGCGACATCGATATCGTCCGCGCGGGCCCAGTAGCGCAGGAACTCGGCGCACTTGTCCTGCGTGATGCGGCCGTTGAACAGGTCGATGTCCTGCTGCTCGCGGCTCATCACGTAAGCGATGCGCAAGCGATCCAGGTAAATATCCTTGAGGTCGGCCAGTTCCTCGCGGAAGATCACCGACGAACTGGCGCGGTTGCCATAGAAGAGCGTGAAGCGGCTGTGCGGCTCGAACGCCAGCGTGGTCTTGATGATCGACAGGATCGGCGTGATGCCGCTGCCGGCGGCAAAGGCCAGGTAGTGCTTGCAGTTGGCGGCGTCGAGCGGCACGTTGAAGTGACCGGACGGCGGCATCACGTCGAGCACGGCGCCCGGTTGCAAATGGTCCACGGCCCAGGCGGAGAATACGCCGCCGGGCGTGCGCTTGATGGCCACGCGCAGCGCATCGTCCTGCACGGCCGAGCAGATCGAGTACGACCGGCGCACGTCTTCACCGTCGATCTGCGCGCGCAGGGTCAGGTGCTGGCCCTGCTGGTAGGCGTAGCTGGCGCGCAGCTCCGGGGGCACGGCAAAGGTGACAGCGATGGTGTCGCGCGTTTCGTGGCGCACCTGGGACACGGTCAGGGGATGGAATTGGCTCATGGTGGTTAACCTAGTGACACTTGAAGTAATCGAACGGTTCGCGGCAGTCCAGGCATTTATAGAGCGCCTTGCAGGGCGTGGAGCCGAACTGGCTGGTGACTTCGGTGTGGGTGGAGCCGCAGTGGGGACAGGCTATCGCCGGTTTGGGGACGGCGTGCATCCCCCGGCGCGAGACTGCTGACGCGGCGGATACAGACGTAACAACGGCGGCGGCGCCCGCGCGCAGGCAGCTGATGTCGATCACCTGCGCCCGTTCGGCCGGGGGCGCAATGCCGTAAGCGCGCAGCTTTTGCTTGCCACTGTCCGTCATCCAGTCGGTGGTCCAGGCAGGCGTGAGCTGGGTGTGCAGCACCACTTGCTGCACACCTTTTACACGCAGCGCCTCGGTGATGGCGTCGGCGATTACTTGCATGGCGGGGCAGCCGCTGTAGGTGGGCGTGATGGTGATGTGACAGACTTTGCCGTCAACCCGAACGCCGCGCACGATACCGAGGTCAGTGATGCTGATGGCGGGGATTTCAGGATCGGGGATTTCTGAAAGCCATCGAGTTACAAGTTCTTCATCGAAGCCGCCACCCGCCGCTCCGTCATCGCCGCGCATGCGGCGGTCCGCCGACGCGGGATCCATAGACCGCTTGATGGGACGCTCAGTAAGGATCCCCGCGTTCGCGGGGATGATGGCTTTAGGGCTGGCGAGGGAAGGAGCTTCTTTTGGTACGCTCATTTAGCGCTCCCTCACCACTGCGCGTTCGGATACGCGCGCTGCAGGAACTGCATCTCGGCCAGGATGATCCCGAGATGCTCGGTGTGGCGCCCCTGCTTGCCGCCGCTCTGCATCCAGGCGTCCTTGGGTGGCATCGCCAGCGTGGCTTCGGCAAAAATCTCCGCCACGTGCGCCAGCCATTGCGTGCACAACTCGTCCGCCCGTGGTGCGATGCCGGCATCGACCATGGCGTGATCGACCGCGTCATACGTGAACACCTCGCCGCTGTACATCCACAGCGCGTCGGCGGCGGCCTGGGTTTTGGCGTGGCTGATGGCGGTGCCGTCGCCCATGCGCACCACCAGGTCGCCGCTGCGGCGCAGGTGGTACGTGACTTCCTTTAGCGATTTTTCGGCGATGGCGGCAATGCGGGCGTCGCTGCTGTGCGTGAGGCCGGCAATCAGGAAGTAGTGCCAGGTGTCGAAATAGAACTGCCGCATCATGGTGTCGGCGTAGTTGCCGTTCGGTTGCTCGAGCAGCAGGCAGTTCTTGAAGTCGTGGGCGTCGCGGTGGTAGGCCAGGCGGTCTTCGTCGCGGCCCGCGCCTTCCAGTTCGGCCGCGTACTCGTACCACAGGCGGGTTTGGCCCAGCAGGTCGAGCGCCACGTTGGACAGCGCCATGTCTTCTTCCAGCGCCGGGCCCTTGCCGCACAGGCGGCACAGTTGCTGGCTCAGGATCAGGGCGTTGTCGCCGAGGCGCAGCAGGTAGTTTACTTTCGGGTCCATGGCCGCTCCTTACAAATTCTTCACTTCTTCCGGCATCGGGAAGAAGGTGGGATGGCGATAGACCTTGCTGTTGGCCGGCTCGAACAGGGCGCCCTTGTCGGACGGGCTGCTGGCGACGATATCGGCCGCGCGCACCACCCAGATGCTCACGCCTTCGTTGCGGCGGGTATAGACGTCGCGCGCATTGTTGACCGCCATTTCGGCGTCGGGCGCATGCAGGCTGCCCACGTGCTTGTGCGCCAGGCCGTGCTGGCTGCGGATGAACACTTCCCACAGCGGCCATTCTTTACTTAATTGAGTGCTCATGCGACCTCCTTGACTGCTGCGTGCTTGTCGGCGTGCGCCACCAGCGCCTCGCGGAACCAGGCGCCCTCCTCCCAGGCATCGACCCGCGTGCGCAAGCGCTCGCGGTTGCACGGGCCATTACCTTTCAAGACATTCTGGAATTCGGTCCAGTCGATGGCGCCGAATTCGTAGTGGCCCGTCTTGGCGTTGAAGCGCAGGTCGGGGTCGGGAATGGTCAGGCCCAGGAACTCGGCCTGCGGCACGGTTTGATCGACCATGCGCTGGCGCAGCTCGTCGTTGGAAAACAGCTTGATGCGCCACTGCGCCGACTGCGCGCTGTTGACCGATTCGGCGTCGGACGGGCCGAACATCATCAGCGACGGCCACCACCAGCGGTTCAACGCATCCTGCGCCATGGCCTTTTGCTCGGGCGTGCCGCGAGCCAGCGACAGCATGATGTCGTAGCCCTGGCGCGCATGGAACGACTCTTCCTTGCACACGCGGACCATGGCGCGCGCATACGGTCCGTACGAGCAGCGGCACAGCGGGATCTGGTTGATGATGGCCGAACCATCGACCAGCCAGCCGATGGCGCCCATGTCGGCCCACGACAGCGTGGGGTAGTTGAAGATGCTCGAATACTTGGCTTTGCCGCTATGTAGGGCCGCAAGCAGTTCGTCGCGGGTAACGCCCAGGGTCTCGGCGGCGCTGTACAGGTACAGGCCGTGGCCGGCTTCGTCCTGGATCTTGGCCAGCAGGATCGATTTGCGCTTGAGCGTGGGGGCGCGCGTGACCCAGTTGCCTTCCGGTAACTGACCGACGATTTCCGAGTGGGCGTGCTGGGAGATCTGGCGGATCAGGGTTTTGCGGTAGGCGTCGGGCATCCAGTCCTTGGCCTCGATGCGCACGCCGGCGTCGATGCGGGCCTGGAAGGCGCGTTCGTCGTCGGCCATGTCGGCGGTGGTGCGGACCGTGCTCAGGCCGGTCTCTACTTGTTGGGCGTACATATCGTCTCCTCCTCTGTACTGGCTTGAAATCATAATACGATACACAAATCGTTTTCGCTACCGTTTTTTTGAGTCATATCAAAATTCCGCATTTAATACCCTTAAAATGCGTTTCACCCGGTAAACTGCTGTTTTCAGACATTGTTGGCCGATATGCACTGCTCCGACTGGATCACCGACTTCCTTGCCCACGACCCGCCGCGCTCGAAATCGCTGGTGGTGACCATCTTCGGCGACGCCATCGTGCCGCACGGCGGCATGGTGTGGCTGGGCAGCCTGATCGAGTTGCTGGCGCCGTTCGGCGTCAATGACAGGCTGCTGCGCACGGCCGTGTTCCGGCTGGCGCAGGAGGGCTGGCTCGGCGCCCGGCGCGACGGCCGCCGCAGCGCCTACGCAATCACGCCCGACGCCATGGCGCGTTTTTCCCACGCCTACCGCCGCATCTACGCCGAGCCGCACGCGCACTGGGACGGCAGCTGGACCCTGGTCATCAGCGGCGAAGGCGCGCTGACGCCGGCCGAACGCACGGCCGTGCGCAAGGAACTGTTGTGGGAGGGCTACAGCGTGATCGCGCCCGGCATCCTGGGTCATCCGGCTGCCGAGCCGGCCGCGCTGGCGGAAGTGCTGGCGCGCCTGGGCGTGGCCGGCAAGCTGTTCGTGGTGCGCGCGGCCACCGTGCCGGGCGTGGGTGCGCGGTCGCTGGTCGACCTGGTGGCAACCGGCTGGGACGTGCGCGAAGTGGCGGCCGGTTACGAACAATTCCTGGCGCGCTTTGCGCCGCTCGCAGAAGGGCTCGACGGCGGCGTGGCCGACCGGCTGACGCCGGAGCAGGCGTTCGTGATCCGCACCCTGCTGATCCACGCCTATCGCCGCGTGCAACTGCACGACCCGCAACTGCCGGCCGAACTGCTGCCCGCGCCCTGGCCCGGCACCCAGGCCTACGCCCTGGCGCGCCAGCTGTACCTGGCCGTGCACACGGCCGCCGAACAGCACATCGACAGCGTGCTGCGCCGCGAAGACCCGGATGCGCCAGCTGCGGAGACGGCGTTTTATGCGCGGTTCGGGGGCTTGCGTCAGGGGTGAGCGGCTATCAGCGGAAACGCGGAAGGATCACGAATCGAAGCAAGCGACAGGTCGATGTCGAGTGCGGGCCAGTACAGATGCTCAGGCGCAGACCGCTCCACCGCGCGCACCAATTCGGCGGGCTGGCCGGCGAACCATGGGAAATCCGCGTAACTGAGCCAAAGTGACTCCGTGCCGAGGTCGAGCCGCAATCCCGACTCGTCAATTTCAACTACCTCAACGCCCAGGCTGGGTGGAAAACCATTTTTGCCAGACATTGCGCATCTCCCCTTGGTGAAGTTCAACAAACTGTTGCGCCGCTCGTAACTGTCGCGCTGACAGGCCTTTGTTTGAGGCTAACTCGACTACAGGCTCCAACCAAAACTTGGCCTCGCCGTCAGGGTGAGACACATGAACATGCATTCTGGTTTCCTCCCGCGAAAAGAAAAAATAGCGAAAGCTACCGTCCCGAAATAATGTAGGCGTCATGGCAATCATACTCCCGTGATCCAACGCGGTGGCGCCGATCATGAGGTCCTGAGCAGCGGCAATCAACCACCTTAGCGAGCTTCATCTAGATAGAGCTTGCGCCAGCGCAAACGTACTTGTCGGCATAGTTGAGATACGCCAAAACGCCACCACACTGTATGATGTCGCCACTGCGCCACAAGCGCTCGACACTGAATTCAACGGGACTATCCACCATGCCTATCAAAATCAGCCAGCAGTTCGACGCCGGCGCCATTGACGTCATTTCCGCCGATAACCCGGCCGCGATCGACCTGAACATCCGCAAGGACTCGCACGCCGACATCACCCAGTGGTTCTACTTCCGCGTGCAAGGCGGCGCATCGACCCCGCTGGCGCTGCGTTTCCTCAACGCCGGCAAGACCGCCTACCCCGATGGCTGGAAAGACTACCAGGCCGTGGCCAGCTACGACCGCGACAACTGGTTCCGCGTGCCGACCTCGTTCGATGGCGAAGTGATGACGATTAACCACACGCCCGAATACGACAGCGTCTATTACGCCTATTTCGAGCCGTACTCGTGGGAACGTCACCTGGCGCTGCTGGACAACGCGCAACTGTCGCCGCTGGTCAAACAGATCGACCTGGGCAGCACCATCGACGGCCGCGACCTGAACATGCTGGTCATCGGCGATCCGGAAGCGGAGCAAAAAGTATGGGTGATCGCACGCCAGCACCCGGGCGAAACGATGGCCGAGTGGTTCGTGGAAGGCATGGTCGAAGCGCTGCTCGACCCGGCCAACCCGTTCGGCCGCAATTGCCTGAAGGAAGCCGTGTTCTACGTGGTGCCGAACATGAATCCGGACGGCTCGGTACGCGGCAACTTGCGCACCAACGCCGCCGGCGCCAACCTCAACCGCGAGTGGCTGAATCCGACCATGGAGCGCAGCCCGGAAGTCTACCTGGTGAAAAACAAGATGCTGGAAATTGGTTGCGACCTGTTCCTCGACATCCATGGCGACGAAGGCCTGCCATACGTGTTCGTGGCGGGCAGCGAGTCGCTGCCGACCTGGACCCCGGACCAGGCCGAGGGCCAGCAATACTTCATCGACAACTTCCTGATCGCCAGCCCGGACTTCCAGGACGAGTATGGCTACGGCGAAACCCCGTACACCGACGAAACGCTGACCATGGGTTCGCCCCACATCACGCACCAGTTCGGTTGCCTGTCGCTGACGGTGGAACTGCCATTCAAGGACAACGCCAACGATCCGGACGCCGACACCGGCTGGAACGGCGCCCGCAGCGCCGAGCTGGGCAAAGCTGTGTTGCAACCGGTACTGCAAACGCTGGTCGCGCAGCAGTAACGCTTTGCTTGTCCTGGCGCTGCGCCAGGACAAGGCGGACGACGTCCGCAAAAATACACTGGCCTCCAGCAGGCGCCACCCGGCGCCTTTCCTGGAGGTTCAGCATGAACATTCTGTTATCGGCGCGCCGTACGGCTGCCGCCTTGTTCCGCCTCACCGGCTTTACACACGTCCACCACGTCTGCCCCATCAATCACAGCAACCACTGCCATCCCGTTGGCCGCCTCATGTCTGCTGCGGCGCCGGGCTGCCTGGTGTTGTTGGCCGCCTGTAGCACGCCGTACAGCCCGCCACAGATCCTCGACGCCGATACCCGCTTCCCCGGCCTGGTGGACCTGCCTGCGCAGGCCGAGGTTCGCGCTGCCGCTGAAGCGGGGCGTCCAGCCAGCGCCGACGCGGACTTCTTCGTCACCACTGCATCGGAGCCTCGCGCCGGCGCTCAAGCGCGGACCCACCCTGCCGTCGAAGCGGAGTTCCGCACTACCGATGTTCTGCTGGTCCACGGCATTTGCACCCACGATGCCCGCTGGGCCCAGCAGGTGGTGGCGCAGCTAGCGCAGGCGATCGACAGCGCCACCATGTCCACGGCACGCGCCGCCGTCCCTGACGCCGGCGGCATCGAGATCGTGCCCACCACGGTCGAGACGCCTGCCGGCCGCCTGCGCTTCAACGCCCTGATCTGGTCGCCGCTGACCACGCCGCTCAAGCGCCAGCTGTGCTACGACCAAACCGGCAAGTCCGCCATCTGCACCGGTACGCCGCCGTATCCGCATCAACGCGCACGCCTGAATGCGCGCCTGAAAGACACCCTGATCGACGATTGCCTGCCCGACGCGCTGATCTACCAGGGCGTGGCGCGCGATGCGATCCAATTACGCATGCGCGACGCCATCCTGCACGTGCTGGCCGACGACGAAGCGGCCGACAATGTGCCGCTGGTGGTGATCGCACACAGCATGGGCAGCAAGATCATGTTCGACACGCTGCTGCGCATGTCGCTGGAAGCACCCGCCTCGCGCGCTGCCACCACGGCCCGGCGCACCATGGAGCGGATGCGGATACTGGTGATGGCGGCGAACCAGATTCCGCTGCTGTCGCTGGGGGACCAGCCGCTGGACGGGGCCGTCGGCGCTACCGGCATTGGTGCTGACAACGGTGTCGCTGCTGGTGCTGGTGCCGGTACTGGTGCTGGTGCTGGTGCTGGTGCTGGTGCTGGTGCTGGTGCTGGTGCTGGTGCTGGTGCTGGTGCTGGTGCTGGTGCTGGTGTCGCTGCCAGTACTGGCGCAGATACAGATGCTGGCGCAGGTGCAAGGTCTGGGGCTGGGACTGGGGCTGTAACCGCTGCCGATGCCGGCGGCATTGCCGTACCAGCCCTGGGCGCAGCACCGGCGGCGCCCGACAGCCTGCAACTGCTGCTTCGTCAGCGCGGCAGCGGTGACCGGCGCCGAGTTCCAGCGCCGCTGACGCTGGTGGCGTTCACCGATCCCAACGATGTGCTGTCATACACGCTGCCACCGGAGCGCTACGCCAGCGAGAGCGTCAAGGTGTTCAACATCCTGGTATCGAACGCGCCGACCTGGCTGGGATTACTGGAGCGGCCCGACCGCGCCCACCTGGATTACCTGAAAAATCCGGACGTGGGCCGGCTGGTGGCCTGCGGCGTACCGGCCAGCGCCTTGTGCAAGCAATAAACGCCCCCCAAGCTGCCCCGCCAGCAGTACGCATGCACTACGCTAGCAGTACCACATGAGGCCGGCCCTGTCCGTGCAGGTTCAGGCGCCGCCCACCACCATCTTCTCGATCAGGATCGAGCCGGTCTGCTTGGTGCCGCGCATCATGGTGTCCGCCCCCACCGCCACGATGTGCGCCAGCATGTCTTTCATGTTGCCGGCGATGGTGATCTCCTCGACCGGATACTGGATCACGCCGTTCTCCACCCAGAAGCCAGACGCGCCGCGCGAATAATCGCCGGTGACATAGTTGGTGCCCTGCCCCATCAATTCGGTGACCAGCAGGCCGGTACCGAGCTTGCGCAGCATGGCGGTAAAGTCGTCGCCGGGCGCCGTCAGCGACGACGACAGTGTGAGGTTGTGCGAGCCGCCCGCGTTGCCGGTGGTTTGCATGCCCAGCTTGCGCGCCGAATACGTGGACAGGAAATAGCCCTGCACCACGCCATTTTTGACGACGTCGCGCGCACGGGTTTTCACGCCTTCGTCGTCGAACGGGGCCGAGCCCACCGCGCCGATCACGTGCGGGTCTTCATGGATGTGCACGTGTGCCGACAGCACCTGCTGGCCCAGGGAATCGACAAAGAACGTCGATTTTCGATACAGCGCCCCGCCCGACGTGGCCTGCACATAGGCGCCCAGCAGGCCGATGGCCAGCGGCGCTTCGAACAGCACCGGGCAGGTGCGCGTGGTGAGGCTGCGGGCATTGAGCTTGGCCAGCGCGCGCTCGGCGGCGTACCGGCCGATCGCCTCGGGCGAGGCCATGCGCGATGCATCGCGCACGGATACATACCAGTCGTCGCGCTGCATGCCGGCGCCGCGTCCGGCAATCGCCGCCATCGATACCGTGTGGCGCGAATACGGATACCCGCCGATGAAGCCGCGCGAGTTGGCCGAGACGAAATGTGACTGCTGCACATGCACGCCCGCGCCTTCGCTGTTGGTCACACGTGCATCGACATCGAATGCGGCCGCTTCGGCGCGCTTGGCCAGTTCCACCGCGCCGGCGGTGTCGATCGCCCATGGATAAAACAGTTGCAGGTCGGGCGGCGCCATTTCCAGCAGTTCCGCCTCGGGCAGGCCGCCGCAATCGTCATCGGCGGTGAAGCGGGCGATGTTGTAGGCCGCTTCCACCGTGGCTTTCAGGGCGGCGGTGGAAAAATCGGACGTACTGGCATTGCCGCGCCGCTGGCCGATGTGGACCGTGACGCCCATGCCCTTGTCGCGGTTTTGCTCGATGGTTTCGATCTTGTTCTTGCGTACCGACACCGACAAACCGCTGCCCTCGCTGAAATCGACCTCGCAATCGGTGCCGCCCTGCGCTTTTGCGTAGCCCAGCACGTCGCGTGCGAGCTGTTGCAACTGGTCCTGCGTGTGGCTGAACATCTGGCTGAAATGGCGATCGGACATGGGCGGTTTTCGTCGGTAAGGTAACAAACCGGGTATCATAGCAGTCGTTCACAGTTTACAGGGACGGCTGCGCGCCGGACCGAAAGTTAATAATATGGTAAATCCAAACCGCGGCGCCGTCGGCTTCAGCTCGACCGAATTCGAACAGGAA